>OCZT010000541.1_pt1 | contig 37679 bp, 27 predicted proteins | sample 1539031 | NCBI WGS metagenome assembly OCZT01 (sample SAMEA3539308, study PRJEB22396) | soil metagenome | biome: tundra; feature: field; material: soil | place: USA | collected 2010-05 | depth 0.15 m
TGCTCCCGCTTGCTCTTCCGGCCATACTTCTCAAAGCTCGTCTGAGCCGCCAACGTCCGCTGAAAATGCGCCTTCCGCTTCATGCTTCAATTCTATGCAAGCTGGCTGTGGGGCGGGAACTTGTGCAGAGTCTCCCTAGTTCATCTGATGCGTACGACAACATCAAGACTCAGGTGATTGGCTTCCTGCCCCTTGTGCCGCCAACCGGCCAAGAAGCTCCGCACATCGCTTCGGTCTGCCCAGTGGTTACCAGTCTACCGGTTGTGGACCCCTTCAGACAATACCAGACCGTAGCGCATCGCAACTCTACCCTGTCGGCCCTCGCCATTAGCTTCATTGACTTGACGCGGCCGGAGTTCCTGAATAATGTTAGGCTGCGCTTTCACCGCATGCCTCTTCCGCAGTGAATGTCCGGAGATGAAGTCAGCGCTGCAACAGGAGACCGCGAGTCAGTGAACGGACGAGAGAGAATCGACGCTGCGCTCAAGGGCAACTGGCCCGACCGAACCCCGGTCATGCTTCACAACTTCATGATGGTGGCCCGCGAAGCCGGGGTGACCATGTGCCAGTTTCGCGAGGATCCGAGGCTGATCGCCCGATGCTTCGGAGAGGCTGTCGAACGCTACCAGTTGGACGGCATTCTGGTAGACGTGGATACTGCAACCACCGCTGGAGCAGTAGGCGTGCCGGTTACCTTTCCGGAAGACACCCCGGCCCGCTATCACGGCTCGTGCCTGTCGGTGCCCGAAGCGGTTCGAGATCTGGAGCCTATCGACATCTCCGGCAATGAACGAATCCAGGTTTGGGTGGAAGCAGTCACGATCCTGGTTCGCGAGTACGGCGGCGAAATATTTATACGCGGCAATTGCGATCCAGTGCCTTTCTCGTTGGCTGCCGCGATGCGCGGCATGGATCATTGGCTGATGGATGTTGCCGCGCAGCAAGACGATGAGCTGGTCCACGCGCTGCTGGAGTACTGCACGGATATCTGTTGCCAGTTCCTCACGCTGATGGCAAAAACGGGCTGTCACATGCTCTCAAACGGCGACAGCACCGCTGGGCCCGACGTGCTTTCGCCCAGGCTGTTCGCGCCTATGCGCTTCCGTATGCACAAAGAGTTACCGCACGCAGCCATGAATTGGGCTTGCCCTACCTGTCACATATTTGCGGCAAGACGGACCGAATTCTAACCGAGATGGCCGAGATCGGCGCGGACGCTTTGGAGATCGATTACAAGACCAACATCCAGATGGCGCACGACGTCTTGAAAGACAGGGTCACCTTTGTCGGCAATTTGGACCCGAGCGGAGTACTTGCCCGGGGAACGCCGGAACTGGTGAAGCTCAAAACGGAAGAACTCCTGAATGTGTATGCGGATAGCCCGCGCTTCATTCTCAATAGCGGATGTGCCCTTCCTGCCGACACGCCCCCTGAGAATGTCCGCGCCATGTGCTCGTGTTTGAGGCGCCGCTTTTAGGGATTCGCGTGCCCCCTCCCCCACCCCCGGGGTAGTTTGTGGGAAGTTATCGGTTTTCAGTTAGATACGGGCATGGTTCTATCCTAAGCACCCTGTTTTGTTGAACTTAAACCCCAAGATCTTTGTGGGAAAGAACTTACAGGCGTCCGAACTTAAGGGTGAGTGGATTCGGGTAGGGCAATTTCGGGACAGCACGTGCGAACCCCACAGATGTTACCTCCGGGCCGGGCGAAAGGTGACTTCGAGATAGGGGTATGAGCGACCCCATTGGTGTGGGATTCGCGTTCGCCTTCCTCGCCTGCCTGGACATGTTTCCATTGTGCGCCGATTGGGCGTAATTATCTGCAACAAGAACACGGTCTAAATATTTCAAATTCAATGACTTAGAAATTTACCCTCTTTTCTTGATTTCCGTGTGAGGGAACGCCCCATGCGAGATTGCAGATGGATATTGATCCTGCATAACAAAAGTCCGGGATGCCAAACCATAGCTGCGTTATGAGGGGCCAGTTGGATAGGCTGCTTTGGAAGCTTCCCATTCCCTCAGGGGCTAAAGCCCGCGGTTTTATTGGCTGATTGGCGTACTGGCTGAGGCCCGAACCCTTCAACGGAAGCCCGTACCCTTACGCGCTACATGTTCAGGGCTGCTGAAAAGAACTTTTGGAGGGCAACGAGGTATTGCATTTGCGGCAATCGATAAAGCAGAGCCCTTTCAAAACCGCTCCGAACGAACGGGAGAAATGCTCTATTGGGCGGCGAAGGTCATCTATTTCAGCGAAAGCATTGAAAGCGGTTCGGCTTCAGACCTGGGACTCCTGTGTCGATGGAGAAGAGGCACCCTCCGAGCATGTCGGATGTCGAGGCATTGAGTGCGGCGCTGGTGATAAAGAGGGTCGAGCTGTCCGGGCCTCCAAAGATGCAGGTGGTGGGGTTCTGAACCGGCATCTCTACTATGCAGTCGAGTTCGCCTGATGGCGCGATCCGAGCCAGGCACGCTCCGCCGTAGCGGCAGTTCCAGAGATATCCTTCGCTATCGATGTCGGAACCGTCGGGACTGCCGCGCGAGAATCCCTGGAAAAAGCTTTGCCCTTCGCTGATCTGGCCGGATGTGTTGTACCGATAGCTGGAGATGCGATTTGCGAGGGAGTCGCCGAAATAAAAGGTTGCCTGGTTGGGGCTCCATGCCAGGGTGTTGGAGATGGCGATGTCGCGAAGCCATTCTGTGACGGAGCCATCCGGGTCGATGCGATAGAGAATTCCGTCTGTTCCACCGGCTTCGCCGGGTGAGCCGTCGTCGTGGACGTTGTTGCGCATGGTTCCGACCCAGAGGCGGCCATCAGGATCGACCCGCGCATCGTTGCACCGGACAAAAGGCCAGCCGGGAAGGCTGAAGATTGCCGTGCTGCGGCGATCGGACAGCTGCTCCCAGAGAATTACCCCGGAGCCAAGCACGACGGCAAGTGTGTCGTCGCGGTCTGTCAACGTCAAGGCAACCACCGGTTGCTGAAAGAACCATGTCATTACCGTGCGGTGCTCGAGGGTATAGCGATGAATGAGAAAGCGGTTGATATCGGTCCAGTAGACGGCCTGCTCGCGAGGATGCCAGACGGCGCCTTCTCCGCAGCGGTCGCCTGTGGCTGCGAGGCACTCAACATCGGTGATCTTTAAAGTTTTCATTTGAAGGTCCCTGGAGGGATGAGTTTGTTTTCGACTTTCCCGCTTGGACAATAGTAATTCTTCAAAATGAATATCAATCTTGCTCAAGCTGGACGCGAAATGCAGACCGAGGGGAAGTTTGCGGCGGCGAAAGAGTAGCAGGGGTAAAGCCCGGCCTTATTTAGAGCGGTTTGCGGCACGACTGAAGTCGTGCCCTGTTACAAAGCCTTTGCGCAAGCAAATTGCCTGAGCAAGCCTGTTACAAAGCCTCTGCGCATGCACATTGCCTGAGCAAGATTGATACTCATCTTCTTCAATTGAGCAGGGAATTGACACTTGGGTCTTCCCAAGGTAGTCTTGCCTGTCCTGCAGGGAGGTTAAAGAAACATCATTATGATTGGTCTGGTCAACTACGCAAAGGAACCGCATTCGGTGGAGCTTCGTGAGCTTCCCGTTCCCGAGATTGGTGAAGAGGACGTTCTGCTGAAAGTGCAAGCTGTGGCGATCTGCGGCAGCGATCTGCATCAATACTCAGGCAAGCAGAGTTGGAAGGTGAACTATCCGGTTGTTCTTGGACATGAGTTCGCCGGTTCGGTTGCGAAACTTGGCAGCCGCGTAAATGGTTTTAAAGAAGGCGACCTGGTAGCGAGCGAGACGGCGGCGCTGCTCCCTCCGGATTCGGCATACATTCGACGTGGACTCTACAATCTGGAGCCCAAGCGTCTTGGATTTGGATACGGCGTGAATGGGGCGATGGCGCCGTTTGTGAAAGTTCCTGCGCGCTGCCTTCATCATGTTCCCGCCCAGTTGCCTCTGGAGAAGGCTGCTCTAACCGAGCCGTGCTGCGTGGCCTACAACGCGGTCTGCGTGAATTCTCACGTGCGGCCGGGCGATACCGTGGCGGTGATTGGGCCCGGCCCCATCGGCCTGCTTTGTGCGGCGATGGCAAAGCTTTCCGGGGCGGGGCATCTCATCGTGATTGGCATTCCCGCAGACGCCAAACGCCTTGAGGTTGCGAAGCAGATGGGCGCCGACACCATTCTTGGCGCGCAAGGCGAAGATGTTGCCGAGTGGGTGAGGAACTTCGGCGATGGTTATGGGCTCGACCTGGTCATCGACGCAGCAGGCGTCTCCGCTTCGCTCAAGACGGCGCTCGATATCGTCCGGCCTGCGGGTCAGATCACCAAGGTTGGATGGGGACCTCAGCCGCTGAATTTCTCGCTCGATCAACTGGTGCAGAAGGCAGCCACGCTGCAAGGCAGTTTCTCGCATAACTGGCTGATCTGGGAGAAGGTGCTGTCTCTGCTGGCAAGTGGCAAGATCGATGTCGGTCCCGTTCTCAACCGGGTTTCGCCGCTCTCAGAGTGGCGTGAAGCCTTTGAGGAGATGCATTCAGGCGCAATTGTAAAAGGGGTGCTGAAACCATGAGTGAACGATTGAAAGACAAGGTCATCCTTGTAACGGGCTCGACCACCGGAATTGGGGAAGCTATCGCTCGGCTCTTCGCTCGCGAAGGCGCCAAGATCATGGTGCATGGCCGCCGGAAAGATGCGGCGGAGAAACTTGTTGCCGAAATCGGCGAACGCGCGACTTTTTTTATCGGGGCGCTTGAAGATCCGGAGACGCCCGCAAAGCTCATCGCCGCCACCGTCGCTCGCTTTGGCAGAATCGACGGCCTTGTGAACAATGCCGCCCGCATCACTCGCTGCGTCCTGGAAACTGCCACGCCGGAGCTCTTCGATCTCACCATGGCCGTTAACGTGCGCGCGCCGCTGCTGCTGATCCAGGCGGCGCTGCCGCACTTCCGCAAACAGGGCGGCGGGCGCGTGCTCAACATCGGGTCGGTCAATGCCTATTGCGGCGAGTCGAACCTGCCGCTTTACTCCATCTCCAAGGGCGGCCTGATGACTCTCACGCGCAACCTGGCGGACGCACTCGCGCCGGAACGCATCCAGATCAACCAGCTCAATGTTGGCTGGACGCTTACGCCCAACGAATACCAGTACAAGCTGAACGATGGCATGCCAGCCGACTGGCCGTCGCATCTGCCTGCCGGCACGGCTCCCTCCGGCCGCATCCATTCGCCGGAGGAGGTGGCGATGGCGGCCATCTTTTTCCTCTCCGACGAAGCCGCGCTCATCAGCGGCTCCGTCCTCGAGGTCGAGCAGTTCCCGGTGATCGGCCGCAACCCGTTAAGGAAGTGAAATGAACCCGCAAGGACCATGGCTCTCTGCATTTCCCAAGTGTTATATGGACCAGTTATGCGTCGACCACACGATGACGCTCTTTGACTGGATTGAATTGGCGGCCACGCTGGGCGTGGATGGGCTTGAGTTTTACTCGGGCTTTCTGGAGGATGACGAGGCGTTTCTCAAGAGCGCGAAGGCTGCCCTGGAACGGCACCACCTTGCCATGCCGATGCTGTGCTGCTCTCCGGATTTCACCCAGCCGGATCCGGTTCTTCTGCAGAAGGAGGTTGAGCATGAGAAGCGGATGATCGAAGTGACCGCGTTCTTCGGCGGCAGCTTTTGCCGTGTCCTCTCCGGCCAGCGCCGGCCTGAGCTCTCGCGCGAGGACGGTGTGGCGCAGGTGGTCAGGGTCATCACGAGCCTGTTGCCGTTTGCCGAGAAGCATGGCGTTGTTCTGAACATGGAGAACCATTACAAGGACAATTACTGGACGTATCCTGAATTCGCCCAGAAGGCGGATGTCTTTGTGGAGATCGTGAATCAGATCGACTCGCCATGGTTCGGGGTGAACTACGATCCTTCGAACACCATCCTCGCCGGCGAGGACCCGCTGGAGTTGCTGGAGCGGGTGAAGCACCGCGTCGTCTCAATGCACGCCAGCGACCGCTATCTGAAGAGCGGCACGATCGAGGACCTGCGCAAGGAAGAAGATTCAGTGGGATACGCCAGTCGCCTCTCTCACGGCGTGATAGGGAAGGGAATGAACGATTACGGCAAGATCTTCTCTACGCTCCATGCGGTCGGATTCAAGTCGTGGATTTCCATCGAAGACGGCATGGACGGGATGGACGACCTGCGGGATTCGGTGCGCTTTCTGAGAGCCAAGATGGCTCGCCACTTTACTGACTGAATCGTGTCAAACACGAAGAAGACCGCTTCAACAAGCTTCGTAACGCAGACAGACTCTCTGGTTAGGCAAGGACATCATGAAAACGATCGTGCAAATTTCGCTTGATATCATCAACATTCCTGAAGCTCTCGATACCGCTCACCTGGCAATGCGCGCCGGCGTCGACTGGCTTGAGGCGGGCACACCGCTCATCATTGCCGAAGGAATGAACGGCGTGCGCGCCCTGCGGGACGAGTTTCCCGGCGTTCCGATTGTTGCCGATCTCAAGACCATGGACGGCGGCTGGCTTGAGGCCGAAATCATGGCCAAGGCCGGCGCTACTCACGTTGTGGTGATGGAGCGAGCACATCCCGAGACTGTCAAGATGGTGGTCAAGGCGGGAAAGGACCTGGGCGTGCTGGTGATGGGGGACAACCTTGGCGCGAGTGACAAGGTGGCCGCAGCAAAGCGTCTGGAAGATCTGGGCTGCGACTTTGTCATTCATCACATTGGGTACGACGAGCGCCGGGGCCTGGTAGCGGCGGGGAAGCCATGCCCAAGCCCGCTGGACCAGTTGAAGGAGATTGTTGCGGCCGTCAGCGTGCCGGTGCAGGCGGTTGGCGGACTTTCGACTGAGCAGGCAATCCGCACTCCGGAATATGGAGCTCCGCTTGTTGTCCTTGGCGCGCCGCTTACGATTGACGCCGATTCGTTCAAGACCGCATCCGGCAACCTCGAAGATAAGCTTCGGCTGATTTGCGACAGGGTTCATGCGTATCGCCAATGATTCCAGCAATTTACAGAACTGCGCGAGCGAAGAATAGGCAAGACTCTCGAAAAGCCGGGGGAGAGGGTGCTGGTCAGTCTCACCAATCACGGCGAAGAAAAGTGGAAGTTATACCCCCTGGGGGTATAGGGAGGTACCCCTCCGAGGTGGGGTACGGACCGAGCCGGTTTCCCTCCGGCGATAGTCGACCCAGCATTCAGGATAGCTGAACGCTGCAAATGATCTGCAAATCCGATGAGCCAGCCGGGGCGGCCATTTCGGAGGGGGCAAGACAGATGCTTTTCCTGCACGAGAGTCCGGCACTTCTTCTGGAGCCAGTCGGTTTTGTTTTACCAGGCGAAAGTATCATGCCTGTTTGAATTGCACCCCGAAAGAGGCCCAAACTCGAACCCCAGTGTCCACACCCTCGATGGAACTGGTCAACCTCAAGGAATGGAGTCATTTGTCATGAGGTACTGGTGATTTCACGATGCGAAATGTAGTGTCCCGATGAACATTTCGGTTTCATCGGCAACCCTTCTGGAATACGCTCTGGATTGTTCGTTAGTTCGGGGCCAACGTGTAAGGCCAAAGTACAAAGGCCAGGTAAGTGATGGAACCATCGGAATCGCGGCGTGAGTTCATCCGCGCAATTATTGCCCGCCAGGACGTTGCCGGTTGCGGCTTCTGGCTTGGAAATCCGGACCCCAAAACATGGCCGTTGCTGCACCGGTATTTCGGAACGCAAACCGACGAGGATTTGCGGCGGCGGCTGGGCGACGACGTGCGCTGGATTTGTCCGCAGTTCTACGCGGATGCCTACCGGGATCCCGACGGGCGCGAGCTTTTCGATTCCGGCCTGGACCGCGAGAAGCATGGAAGTTCGGGACCGCTGGCCGCATGCACTTCATTGGCGGAGATCGAGAGCTTCCCATGGCCCAAACCTGAATACCTCAACTTTGACTCCTGCCTGCGCGATCTGCGGGATGCGGGGGACGTCTACCGCCTTAGCGGATTCTGGACCTGCTACTACCACAACGTTGCAGATCTGTTCGGGATGGAAGAGTACTTCATGAAGATGCGCACCAGTCCCGAACTGGTGCATGCGGTCACCAACAAGGTTTGCGAGTTTTACTACGAAGCGAACGAGCGATTCTTCGCGGTCGCGGGCAACTTGATGGATGGCTTCTTCTTCGGCAACGACCTGGGCAGCCAAGCCGGTTTGGTTTGCGGTCCGGGGATGCTTGAGGAGTTTGTCTTTCCATGGATGCGGCGATTCGTCGAACAGGGGCACCGGCATGGCTACCAGGTAGCGCTGCACTCCTGCGGTTCGGTCTGCAAAGTGATCGACCGCATCATTGATGCCGGCGTAGACTGCCTGCATCCGCTTCAGGCGCTGGCGCGCGGTATGGAAGCCGAGCACCTTGCCGCGGAGTTCAAGGGCCGCATCGCTTTTCTGGGCGGGGTGGATGCGCAACAACTGATGACCACCGGCACTCCGGCCGAGGTGCGTGCCGGTGTCCGCCGCGTTCATGCTTTGCTGGCGCCGCACCTCATTGTTAGTCCCAGCCATGAGGCGATTTTGCCTAATGTGCCCATGGAAAATGTCGCGGCACTCGCTGAGGCCGTCGCGGAGATTCGCAAGGAGACAGTATGACTTCAAAAGAACGGATGCTTGCCGCAATTACAGGAAGTACGATGCCGGACCGGCTGCCGGTGACCACACATCACGCCATGCCGACTTTTCTTGAGAGAACCATGCATGGAATGTCGGATCAGGAATTCTTTGACGAGATGGGGCTTGATCCCATCACCTGGCACGTGCCGCACAAGCCCAAGCCGGGGACTGGCGACTATCTTGACCCGCTGCAAAGCGAGATCGGATTTCTTGGGAGCCACCGGATCGCCAACGACTCCTGGCGAGTCTTCTCAGAGGAAGCGGGAAGCCATGACGGCCGTCCGGTTACGCGGTTCCGGATTGTGACTCCGGCAGGCACGCTCACCATGGCGGTGGAAGATGCGGGTTACAGTGTCTGGGTGAGCGAGCCGCTGATCAAGCAGAAGAGCGACATCGACATCATTGGCGCGTATGTGACGACTCCCCTTTGCGATGTGGATGAAGTTAACCGGATTGCGGCCGATTATGGGCAGCGCGGCCTTGTGCGCGGCCATATATGCGGCTTCGATGTCTACGGTCAACCGGGATGCTGGCAGGACGCATGCTGCCTGGTAGGGACCGAACGGCTGATCATGGAGGCCCAGGACGATCCGGAGTGGGTTCACGAGTTCCTGAAGATCCTTCAGCGCCGGAAGTTGGGGTTCATTGAATCGTTGGCCGGCGCAAACTACGACATTCTCGAACTCGGAGGCGGTGACGCTTCCTCAAGCGTTATATCGCCGCGCATGTTCGACACCTTCGTTGCCCCTTACGATACGCCCATGATTGCCGCCGCCCATCGCGCTGGCCAGCGTATTGTGTATCACCTCTGTGGCAAGCTGATGCCCATGCTGGAGCGCACTGTGAACATGGGCGTAGACGCGATCGAAACCTTCACGCCGGTTGGCATGGGCGCGGATGCCAACCTGGCGGTGGCGCATGACCGCATTGCCGGCCGCGTGTGCATGATTGGCGGTTTCGATCAACTGCACTTCTTTACCAGCTGCGATGAGCAAGCGACGAGAGCAGAGGTTCGCCGATGCTTTGAAGAGGCGGGCCAAGGCGGCCGCTACATGCTCAGTCCCTCCGACCACTTCTTTGAAGCGGACCCAAAGCTGCTGCATGCATTTGCCGATGAGGCGAAAAAGTGTACGTATTGATGTGTTGCTTTCATGCGAATCGTGATTAGCGGTTTCGGTAAGCACAAGCCCCCGGTTTCTGAATTCTGGCGGCAGCAAGCGGTCCGCCGCGCGCTGCAGGGTCCAGCGCTTTCAGTCAGCCGGCAATTCCCATAGCCCGCATTTCTCATTCATGGGGCCGGAGGCCTCTTCCTGAGAGGTGCGGGCTAGTTTTTCAGGGGAAGGGTCAGGCCGGAGCCGACCTGGATGGGCGGCCCACGACATTAGCTTTTAACTCGATGGAGAAAGGCCGATTGGAGCTGATAGAGGGGGCGGAGATATGACCAAAGGGAATAACACTTTAGTAACTAATAACCCATGAGAGCTTGCAGGGAGTGACAGGTAAACGTTTACTCGACAGATTATCTACCATGAATATCAACTCATTCCTGGGATCAGGCAACTAATGCGCACGTGCGTGCCCATGGCGAATTTACTGGTTCAGATGGTGATTCATGAACGCCTAGCTTGACTGCTGAACGTAATAGGCTTCACTCTTTGTCATAAGTGGCACAACTGTCGAGGCATTTCAGGAATAGAGATTGTGGAATGTTCATGGGGCAGGCTAATATAGCAGGTTCGTAATTTGCTGGTACCATTCGTTCGCATTTCGGAGGCAACATGTCAAATGAGCAAATCGCAAGACGGGGCCGCGCAATGGTGCGCGTCCTTTTGAGCGTTGTTCTTATTTTGTCGTGCTCTGTCGCTTTAAGGGCACAGTCAACATACGGCGCGCTAACCGGAACGGTTGTAGATCAGACCGGGGCGGCCGTAGTGGGCGCATCCGTAACACTCACCAACGTAGGAACATCAGAGAAACAAGTGCAGGCAACCGGCGACACAGGGTTGTATTCGTTCGTGAATCTTTACCCTGGACAATACCGTTTGACGGTCGACAAAGCTGGATTCAAGAAGGTTGACCGCCAGAATGTGGTTATCCTGGTGCAGCAGACAACCCGCATTGACATTCCGCTTGCCGTTGGGCAGACAACCGATACCGTCACCGTGACCTCGGAAGTCCCCCTGCTGCAGGCCGACACGTCGTCGTTGGGCCAGGTGGTGGAGGAACGCAACGCCGATGAGCTGCCTTTGAATGGGCGCAACGTCTTCAGCCTCGTTGAGGTCTCGCCTTCCGTAGTCATGCAAGGGCAGGCCGGCTCGGCAGCCACCACTGTGAATCCGTTTGCGTGGGGCAATTTCCAGATCGGCGGCGCCTTTGCCAATCAGAGCGCCGAGTACCTGGACGGCCAACCGCTCAACATCGGCTACGTAAACCTTCCCGTCGTCATTCCCACCCAGGATACGATCGGGGAATTCAAGGTTCAAACCAACAACATCGGCCCGGAGTGGGGCAAGGTGGCGGGCGGTGTCTTGAACCTAAGCACCAAGAGCGGCACCAACCACTTCCACGGCGAAGCCTATGACTACATCCGCAACAAGGTACTCAATGCCAACGACTGGTTCGCGAACGATGCCGGGTTGGGAAGACCGCCATTCACCCAGAATCAGTTTGGCGCCAACGTAGGCGGGAGGGTATGGAAAGATCGTACCTTCTTCTTCTACAGCTATGAGGGATTCCGCCTTCGCCAGGGAAAGACCTACATCGGCACGGTTCCAGGCGCCACAGTTAGGGCTGCAATGGCGGCTAATGCTTCCGGAACGCCAACTCCCGTTGACCTTAGCTCAGGAAACACCGGCTACGCGGGACAGCTTTATGATCCGTGCGCTGGAAGCTACCAGCCTTACGGCAGCGGAGCCGGCGGGACCAACCTGTTCGGCGACGGCGGTTGCACCGGACTTCCCCCTGCCCCGTACAGCACGACCAAGTTCGTGAACAATATCGTTCCCGCCAGTCGCGTTAACAGAACGGACGCGGATTTGTTTATGAGGGCCTATCCAGCTCCGAACTTTGGCACCGGACTCACGAGCAACTACGCTGCCAATTACGGCGCAGGCGGCAACCAGAACCAAAACGTCGTGCGCATCGATCAGAAGATCACCGACAAGCAGCATATTTTCGGCCGTTTCACCCAGTGGAATAATCTCAATCAACCGACTGATCCATTAGGCACCGGTTTTTGCCAGGATCGATGCACGGAGACCATGCTCTCCAAGACGCTTGCCACAGGCTACAATTACGTCTTCACGCCGAATGTAATCGGCAACCTTGACGTATCGGCCAGCCGTTTCAAGTACGTTCGTTTGCCGGTCAACACGGGCTACGATTTGACTAGTGTCGACTGGCCCACAGGATTCAACAGCCAGGTGCCAACCTTGGCAAGGACGCCTCCAACGGCTTTCGTCCTCGGCTACGTCGAGAATGTCATGTCGAGCTTGGGTGCAGGCAGCTTTATTCAGGATGCAGACACCCAGGGTTGGATCTCCCCTTATCTCACCATCGTCAAGGGACGTCATACGCTCCAGGCAGGCTTCCAGTGGGAGATCAGCCAGGACAACTACGCTCAGACCAATACTGCCAGCGGCACATTCGGGTTCAACGGGTCCTATACGGCGGACTACAGCCAGGCCCAACCCACCCAGTATGCTTTCGCAGATTTCGTCCTTGGTTGGGCGCAGAACCCGAGCAACATCACCAACCACTTCTACGGGGCGGCGCAGAACGTCAGTTTCATCGCCGGAAGGCAGTATGTCTATGCCGGCTACCTGAACGACACCTTCCACGCCACCGGCAAACTGACTCTTAACCTCGGCTTGCGTTATGAACTCCAGACTCCGTGGACGGAGCGGTTTGACCGGTATGTGGACTTTAATCCAAACGAGCAAAACCCATATGCCACCATGGCACTCGGGACCTCGGTTCTGGGCAATGTTGACCTTGTGAACACGCCAGGAAATCCGAGCCGCCACTCTCTGAACTCGAACCGTAAGGGAGTTGCCCCGCGTCTCGGCTTTGCATACAGCATCGACCCCAAAACCGTCATTCGCGGCGGCTATGGATTGTTCTGGACCTCAATCGACACCAACTGGGCCACCAATCCGTTGAATGACCCAACCAACTCAGCTCAAACCGAGTACACCGGGAACGAAGGCAATACGCAGTTTCCGATTAACACCATGAGTACCCCGTGGACATCGTTCATCGAGCCTCCGGGACGTGCCATGTGCTCGGGCGCCAACTGCCCCGTCCCAACAGGCAGCCCGCTTGCCCCCTCCGGCCCGGAGGCTGGTTGGCAACTTGAAGGCCAGGCGGTTTCTGGCATTTCCGTCCGCGACTTCAAGTACCCCTACAGCCAACAATGGAACCTGGATGTCCAGCGCACCCTGTGGGGCGGTTGGTTTGCCGATGTGGCGTATGCCGGCAACAAGGGAACGCACCTGCCGCAGTACGCGCAGCAGGTTAACCAAATCGCAGACAGTTACCTTGCGACGGCTGCAGTTCAGGCCGCGAATGGCAGCACAGTACAGATTGCCCAAACTGTAGCGAACCCGTTCGCTCTCTACTCTTACCCTGGCAGCACGATGAGCGGGGGAACAACCAACGTTGGGCAACTGCTGCGTCCGTTCCCGCAGTACACAACTCTGGAGTATGCGGGCCAGGGCAACTTTGCCAGCATCTATCACTCGCTGCAGGCCACGCTGACCAAGCGGTTCTCAGGTGGCGGCACGCTTTTGGCTGCTTATACCTGGGCGAAGCTCGAGAGCAACACAGACACCATCACCTCCTGGCTTGAGCAGGGCGGCAATGGCGGAATTCAAGACTGGAACAATCTTCGGGGCGAGAAGTCTCTCTCTTCACAGGACGTTCGTCAGCACCTGATCGTCAGCTATGTGTTGGACATCCCATTTGGGAAGAACAAGAAGTTCCTGAACAATGTCACACCTGCGCTCGACAGGATTGTGGGCGGGTGGGGAATTGACGGCGTGACCACCTTAATGGGTGGTTTCCCGGTCAACATCGCCTCGGCGAACAGCAACGGCACCAGCAACTGGGGTGGCGGACTACGTCCCAATGTGATATCAGGAGTAACCAGGGGCGGCACTGGGAGCGCAGACGCGCGCGTCAAGAGCGGCCTCGCTGGCGGTGAGGGATGGATCAATCCGGCAGCCTTCAGCCAACCTGCAACTTACACCTTTGGCAACGAGAATCGGGTCGATGCTCACCTCAGAACGCAAGGCATTGACAACTGGGACTTCGCAGCCTTCAAGCGCACCCCAATCATCGGGGAAAAACTGGCATTCGAGTTCCGGGCCGAGATCTTTAACATGTTCAACCACGTGCAGTTCGGACCACCGAACAGCGCCTTCGGCAGTTCAAACTTCGGCCAAATCACAAACCAATTCAACAGCCCACGCTTGGTGCAGTTTGCCGGGAAGCTCGTTTTCTAAATTGCGACACAACCATGAGAGTGCGGCGCGATGCGCCGCACTCCCATTTTTTATGCATTGGTTTTCCAGCGGTCTGTTTGAGATGAGGAAGGCTCCATCCGCTGAAATTCAAGAACGCGGTGCGGATTCGTGGAGTCGAGATAAACGCACACGGGCCACGAGCCTCTGTTTCACATCTTCAGATGGACTGGTAGCCTCCAAAGGCACTGGTATTGCAGGCACCGAGGGTTTGGTTGCCTCGAAAGTTCAATTCGTTCGGTGGTCTGGAGCAGCGGCATCCACCGAACTGAGCGAGTGCGCGTAGTCCGTGAGGGCGTTCATGTTTTCGATTGGCGTGCTACGTGGCACTTCGCATCCCGCGGAGATGATATGGTTTTCGCCACAGACCCGGTGGCACTCCGCCGCTGCAGCTCTCACCTGCTCAGGTGTGCCTTGCTCCATGACCGTAACGGTGGGGATGTTTCCGAGGATTATGGCCTTCGGCCCCATCTCCTGGCGCGCGAGCTCCAGCGAAACAGGGGAGTCGATGTCGATAATATCGTAGCCAAGTGCGGCCCTGGATTCGCATATCTTTGTCGTGTTTCCGCAGATGTGCGAGCGCGTCTTGAGGCCCATCGAACGGAGTGTTTCCACAAGTCTAAGGTGGTAAGGAGCGACGATCTTCTCGAAGATCGGCCGACCTATGAGGGAAGAGACTGCATCGCCGATCCCCATCAGATCGGCGCCTGCCTCGCGCTGCGCTTGGGCGAAGGCAATGCCCACATCGGTAACGAACGCAAGCAGTTCATCCACAAACGGCGGGTCGTCGTAGAAATCGATCATCAGGGTGTTGATTCCGCGGACATTGGCTGCAAGAGCGCATGGGCCTTCGATCCAGCCTTCAATGATTCTCTCTTTTCCAATTCTCTCTTTAAAAAGCGCCACTGCCTGAACACGGTCGAGCATCCGTTTGCAACTGGAGGGATCGGGTACCTTCAAACGCGAAAGATCTCCTTTGTCGGCAAACAGCGCTTCGCTTTCCACGAACGCGGGTGGCTGGTCATCGAAAATGCGGACTTTTGCGCCTAAATCTCCAGCTTCGCGGGCCGGGTCTGAAATGGTGGAGACCAGGTCGATGTCAAATCGTTCGGCAGTGCGCATTTGGCCTTCAACCAGAACGCGGTAGTCGGAGACGTACTGCCCATACTTCACGCCTATCTGATCGGCGGCGAACATCATGGTGATCGGCATCAACGGTATGCGATCTACCGGTCGTCCATCAACAAGGGCGAGAACACGTTCACGGCCGTTCATTGGAGAGTTTCCCTCGTTTCTCATGGAGTACAGTCGTCACCTGGCCGTACTCTTCAACGACATCGTTGTCTAATGCATGACCAGGCGATTCGGCGGTCAACGCCGCGGTTTGATTCCTGCTTTCCGCTCAACAGACTTGCAAGCGCAGGAACATGTACGACCGCAGGATAGTTTGCTGATTGGAGGAGTGTCAATTCTCCGCGTGATGTAGCCCCTTGAAGACCGCGCTGCCATCTTCGCACAAGCTGGTCTTTGAATGGTCAAACCTACACATATGCAGCGCCCCAGTAAACTGCGGCAGATCCCAGCGGTTGACAATCTCCGCTTTTCGGTTAATACTTTGACCTTGAGTCAGAAATGACTAATAGGCATAAATGGCAACTGGTCACTCCTCTCGCTTCTCAACGCGCGTCGAATCAATAATCCACGGTCTGCAAGCCGGCGCCGGCAGCATGGGGCGCCGCCAACGCCGTGCGGCCGAGACGCGCCTGCGCCTTTTCCGGTGTGCTCTTGAACTCTTTGCAGAGCGCGGCTTCTCCAGCGTGACAGTCGAGGACATTACCGAGGCGGCGGATGTCGGCAAGGGGACTTTCTTCAATTACTTCGAGAGCAAGGACCATGTTTTGGGCGTCATGGCCGAGATCCAAGTTGCCCGCGTTGAAGAGGCAGCTCCTTTGGTCGCTTCTGGCAAGCAGAAGATTCAGACTGTATTTCATCATTTGGCGCGCGGCCTCGCAAAGGAACCGGGCAGCAGCCCGGAACTTGCGCGCGCCGTGATTTCGTCTTTCCTTGCCAGCGAAGTAGTGAGAGGCCTGATTGGATCCCGCATAGCGGAGGGCCGCCGCCTGATGGCCGGATTCGTCGAGCAAGGGCAGAAGCGGGGCGAGATTGATCCCCGGCTGCGCAAAGAATTGGTCGCTGTCCAGTTCCAGCAAGCCGTGATGGGGACCATTTTGTTGTGGTCGCTGCACGGAGGAACCCCGCTTCAAGCCCGGATTGATGAGAGCTTTCAACATTTCTGGCGAGCCATCGCGGTCCCCGGCCGGAAGCCTGGGCGAAAGCCGAGACGAGAATAGGAGCGATGAAATTGAGATTCCGAATTGCCGTCATCATGTCGTGGTCGAGTTTGCTCTTGGGCTTCTCTGTCGCTTTGAACGGAGCCGCGCAACAGCCCGCGACCTACCGGCTCACGTTGCAAGACGCAATCCAGAAAGGGCTGCAGGCCAACCTTGGCGTACTGATTGCCGGCACTCGCGTGGAGGAAGCCGAAGGCACTCGCTTACGGAGTTTGTCGGCCGCGTTGCTTCCGCGCGTTACGGCACAGACCTACGCCAATGTGCAGAACCGTGACTTGCGCGCTTTTGGAATCTCGCTTCCGGGAATGCCGGAGGTTGTGGGTCCATTTTCAAACTACGACATTCGCATTTACGCGCAGCAAAACGTGGTGGACCTGGCGAGTTATCGCCAACTCAAGGCCTCCCAGAGCGCCCTGGACGCGGGTAAGATGGACTTTCAGGATGAGCGCGACTTAATCGTCCGTTCCATCGCCGCTCTCTATTTGAATGCGCAGTCTGCTTCGGCGCGAGCCAATGCCGCGCAGTCGCGAGTGACTGATTCCACCACTCTGCTGAAACTGGCCAGGGACAAGCACGATGCCGGGACCGCGACCGGCGTGGACGTGTTGCGCGCGCAGGTTCAGCTTGCCAATGACAAGCAGGCGCTTCTAGTAGCGGAGAATCAATACGATCTGTCGTTGCTGACGTTGGCGCGCAACCTTGGCATGAGTCCCGGTTCGCCGCTGGAACTTGCCGAGCCTCTTCAATATCGGTCGCTCACAGAATCGGGGATCGAGGGTCTTCTGCCCGTTGCGCTACTCGCACGTGCCGACTACCTTTCGCTTACCAGACAACGCGAAGAAATGCAGCAGCAACAACGGGCGAATGCGGCACGCTGGTATCCGAAGCTCAGTCTCAATGGCAACTTTGGCGGAATTGGCCGCAGCATTGGCGGCATTCAAGGCACCGGTCTCATACAAGGACAGGTCGATTTCACGGTTTTCGATCGCGACCGCAGCGGCGAGGCACAGCAGATTGCCAGCCGTCTCAAACGCATCGACGATCAGTCCACCGATCTGCGGCGCGGCGTCGAGCAGGATATTCGCGAGGCGATATTGAATCTGGAGTCGGCGGCGGAGCAAGTTGCGGTGGCCAAGGATGGGCAGGACCTGGCGCAGCGCGAACTCGAGTTGGCGCAAGACCGCTTTCAATCCGGCACGGCCAATAATGTGGAAGTGGTGACGGCGCAGGATGAGCTGGCTCGCGCACAGGAGAACTACATCATTGCCATCACCAGTCATGTTGACGCCAAGTTCGCTCTGGCCCGCGCGCTGGGCGACACGGAGAAGAACATCTTGAAGTACATGGCAAGCCAATAGGCGGCTACGCTTGAAAGGCACCACCCGAATTTCCGCACGCGAGGTTGAGTTCATGAAACGTCTAATACTGGTTTTGATTCTGTTGGCCGTGGCGATTGCCGCAGGCGTCTACTACTACTCGCGACTTGCTCGAAAGCCGGCGCCTGTCAACCAACTCACGCTCTCAGGCAACATTGAGGCGCACGAGAGTCTGGTCAGTTTCAAAGTGCCGGGGCGCATCGTCGAATTGCACGTCGAGGAGGGCCAAGTAATTGCCCAAGACGCATTGCTGGCGCGGCTCGAAGACGCCGACTCCAAGCAGCGGGTGCGTGTTGATGAGGCCGGCGTGCGGGTGCGCGAGTCAAACTTGGCGCTTACCCTTGCCGGAACCCGGGAGCAGGAAGTAAAGGCGGCGCAGCAGGCCACGATGGATTCGCAGGCAGACCTTGAGCAGAAGAGACTCGACAATGACCGCATGCAGCGCCTGTTTTCCAAAGACGAGGTCACCGCTCAGGAGCGTGACCTGGCGGAAACCGCGCTGAAACGCGCGGAGGCCAAGTTTTCGGCAGACCAGCAGCGCTACAGTGAGGCCGTAGAAGGCAGCCGAAAGGAAGACATCGCAATTGCAGACGCCAATCTTAATCAGGCCCGCGCCAACCTCGGTCTGTCGCGGGTGAACCTCGACTACACCGTTCTGCGCGCGCCTGCGGCCGGCGTGATTACGGTGCGCGAGGCAGAACTGGGCGAAGTGGTCTCGCCGGGCTCGCCGGTGGTCACGATTGCCGACCTCGATCACATCTGGTTGCGCGCCTACATTCCCGAGACGGACCTGGGCCGCGTTCATTGGGGCCAGGATGCAACCATCACTACCGACACTTACCCCAGCAAGCAATACCACGGGCACATCTCGTTCATCTCATCCACGGCGGAGTTCACTCCGAAGAGCGTGCAGACCAACAAAGAGCGGGTGACATTGGTTTACAGGATCAAGATCGACCTTGAGAATGCGAATCACGAACTCAAGCCGGGCATGCCTGCCGATGCGCGAATCGACCTGGCGCCGGCGAACACAAATGCGCCAGCCCCCGCGCCTGTCAAGCCATGACGGAGCCAATCCAACCCGCAATCAAAGCCGAGGGTCTGGCCAAGAGCTTTCCCGGAGTGCGCGCAGTGGATGCACTGAGTTTTGAAGTGCGCGCAGGAGAGATCTTCGGCCTGGTTGGTCCGGACGGAGCAGGGAAGACGACCACCTTGCGCATACTGGCAGGAATCATGCCGCCCGATGCGGGCATGGCGATGGTGGGAGGCTTTGACGTGGTTCGCGACCCGGAAGGCGCAAAACACGCACTAAGCTACATGCCGCAGCGCTTTGGGCTTTATGAAGACTTGACGGTAGATGAGAACATCCGCTTTTATGCCGACCTATTTGGGGTGAAGTGGACTGAGCGTGAAACGCGCTCCCTCGAATTGCTTCAGGCAGCGGGAATGAGCGAGTTCAGGAGGCGGATGGCCGGCAAGCTGTCCGGTGGGATGAAGCAGAAGCTTGGACTGGTTTGCGCGCTTATACACCGGCCCAAAGTAATTCTGCTGGATGAACCCACTACTGGCGTTGATCCGGTGTCGCGGCGCGACTTCTGGCGCATCCTTTATGAACTCGTCACGGAGGGCGTGGCGATTCTCACATCCACGGCCTATTTGGATGAAGCTGAACGATGCCATCGCGTGGCCTTGTTGCACCAAGGCCGGCTGCTTTTCTGCGACACTCCAGCGAACCTGAAGGAGGGTTTTAGCAAAGGCGTTCTGTCGGTTACCTCTCAGGACCCGCGGGGTTTGCGCAAACTGCTTCAACACGCAGAGGGGATATCCAGCCTGGTGATGACTGGCGATGGACTGCACGTTGTGGTGGACGATGCGGCTCGCCGCATTCCAGAGTTCGAGACACTGCTGACAAGCGCGCAGGCGCATTTTGACCCGATTCAGCAAGTGGCGCCAACCATCGAGGACCTTTTTGTTGACGCGGTCGGGATGGGAGCTTCTTCCTATGCCTGAGCCAGCCAATTCGGTCGTCATTGAGAAGCTGGTCAAGCGCTTCGGCAGCTTTGTGGCCGTGGATCATATCGATCTCGAGACACGCAAAGGAGAGGTCTTTGGTTTCCTGGGCCCGAATGGAGCGGGCAAGTCCACCACCATCCGCATGCTGTGCGGCCTGCTAAGGCCAACTTCCGGCCGGGCGGTGGTTGCGGGCTTCGACGTGGCCGGCAACCCTGAGGCGGTGCGCCAGAATATCGGCTACATGTCGCAGAAGTTTTCGCTTTATAACGACCTCAAGGTGATCGAGAACATCCGGCTGTTTGCAGGTCTTTACAGCGTGCCTTCGAAGGATCTTCAAGCCAGGATCGAGTGGGCGCTTGCGATGGCCAACCTCAAGGGACAGGAGAACCTGATCACCGGCACGCTTCCAGGCGGATGGAAACAGCGTTTGGCGCTGGGCTGCGCGGTTCTGCACAAGCCGCCTGTGATCTTCCTCGATGAGCCGACGTCTGGAGTCGATCCCATCACGCGGCGCCAGTTCTGGGATCTGATCCACCAGATGGCTGGCGAAGGAGTGACCGTCTTTGTCACCACGCACTATATGGAGGAGGCCGAGTACTGCAACCGTCTTGCGCTGATCTTTCGTGGCAAGATCGTTGCGCTCGGTACGCCTTCGGAGCTGAAGCGCGATTCGATGACCGGCGAACTTTTGCTTGTAGAGTGCGAGGCGCTGGGCGCCGCGGTTGAGGCGCTGCAATCGGCGCCGGGCGTGATGGATGCGGCGGTGTTTGGAAACGCTCTGCACCTTGTAGTGGAGGACGCTTTGGCTGCCATGCCGCAGCTTCGCAGCTATTTGGCTGCACACAGCATTGCTGTCTCCCGCATGGAACAGATAAGGCCCAGCCTGGAGGATGTGTTTGTCTCGCTTACAACTACGCGCAATGCGGGACAGGAGATTCGAACATGAGTCTCACGCGGTTGCTGGCCGTGGCCAGGAAAGAAGTGATCCAGATTCTGCGCGACGCGCGCAGCCTGATGATTGTCATCGTGATGCCGGTGACATTGATGCTGCTGTTCGGCTACGGCGTAAACCTGGATCTGAAGGGCATGCCTGTCTATGTGTACGACCAGGAAGGCAGCCAGCAGAGCCAGGACCTGCTCAAGCACTTTCAGGCCAGTGAGTACTTTCATCTTGTGCGCGTTGTCGCAGGCTACCCAGCGCTGACACGGGCTCTGGATGACGGCAGCGCCAAGATTGGAATCGTGATTCCGTGGGACTTTTCGCAGCGGCTTCGCGACGGAAGGCCCGTGCAAGTGCAGGCGCTTGTGGACGCATCGGACGACAATACGGCCAACGTGCTGATGGGCTACGCGCAGGCGGTTGTGCAAGGGTATTCGGCGGAGACGCAATTGAATTGGCTTGGGGCGCGCGGACTCTCGGTGCAGCCTGTTGCCATCAGTGTTGAAACACGCACCTGGTACAACGAGGACCTGGAGAGCAGCGCGTTTATCATTCCCGGCGTGTTGGCGCTGGTGATGTCGGTGATTGGGGCGTTTCTGACTTCGTTGACCATTGCGCGCGAGTGGGAGCGAGGCACGATGGAGCAGCTGATCTCGACTCCGGTGAGCGCGATGGAGATCATGCTGGGCAAGCTAACGCCCTATTTTGTACTGGGAATCTTCGATACCGTCATCGGCGCGCTGATTGCGATTTATTGGTTCCAGGTTCCGTTCCGCGGTTCGTTTGCCACGCTGATGATTGCGTCAGCGATGTTTATGGTAGTGGTGCTTTCGCTGGGGTTCTTCATCTCCGTGTTGGCGAAGAGCCAGTTTGCGGCCAGCCAGATTGCGCTGCTCATCACTTTTCTTCCCGCCTTTCTTCTCTCGGGGTTTCTGTTTGCCATTGAACAGATGCCGATTCCGCTGCAATGGATTACGCGAATCCTGCCGGCTCGCTACTATGTTTCGGTTCTAAAGAAGATCTTTCTCAAGGGTACGCCGGCGGCAATGCTCTATGCGGACCTGGTTCCGCTGGCGGTGTTTACGCTTGTGCTGGCGCTGATGGCTACGCGCAGCTTCCACAAGAGGCTGGAGTAATGGAGATTCGCATGCTGGGCCGGTTGAAGCAGATGATCGTCAAGGAGTTCATCCAGGTTTTCCGGGACAAGCGGACGCGTTTTATCCTCATCGGTCCGCCGATTATCCAGATGCTGGTTTTCGGGTACGCGGCTACTTACGAGATTCATCATGTACCGACGGCGGTGGTGGACCTGGATCACAGCCAGGAGAGCCGCGACCTGGTCTCGCGGTTCACTTCCAGCCCCTACTTTGATGTGCAGCGGCAACTGACGGACTCGCGTGAACTTGGCGATCTGATCGAGCAGGGCAAGGCTACAGTGGGACTGGAGATTCATGCCGGCTTTGCGCAACAGCTGCGCAAAGGGGAGACGGCGCCGCTGCAGGTGATTGTGGACGCGACAAATTCTAATACGGCGCTGATCGCTTCCGGCTACATCTCGCAAATTGCGTTGGGGTTTGCGAGGGATTACCAGCAGGACCGGATCTACCGCATCGCGCCGCAACTGATGGAAATGATGCCGTCTGTGACGCTGGAGCCGAGGCCGTGGTACAACCCGGGCCTGAGCAGCCGCTGGTTTTTTGTCCCGGGCGTTATCGGGAGTTTGACGCTGGTTCTGGTCATCACGCTTACCGCTTTTGCGGTGGTGCGGGAACGCGAGATCGGCACTTTGGAACAGATCATGGTGACGCCGATTCGTCCCGCGGAGTTCATCCTGGGCAAGACGCTTCCGTTCTTTTTGATTGGTCTCTTCGATGTCTCGCTTATCGCTGCGGTCGGGTCGCTTTGGTTCAAGGTTCCATTTCGCGGCCAGGTTCCAGTCCTGTTGACCGGCGTGGTTCTGTTTTTGGTTTGCATGCTGGGAGTCGGGCTGCTTATCTCTACTGTCTCTTCAACGCAGCAGCAGGCGATGGTGACCTCGTTTTTCTACATTATGCCGGCTATTACCTTCTCGGGCTTCGGGTTCCCGATAAGCACTATGCCGAAGTGGATGCAGTACATCACTTATGCACTGCCGCTGCGCTATTTCCTGGTGGTGCTGCGCGGAACGTATCTTAAGGGCGTTGGCATGGACATTCTTTGGCCGGAGATGGCAGCCATGGCCGGAATTGGCTTTGCCCTGTTGACGATGGCCATTCTGCGCTTCCACAAGGCGCTGGACTAGAGGGAACTTCCGGCATCTTAATTGAGGGTTTTTCGGTCTTTTCCTGTGACTACTTGTGTCCGTAAGATGCTTATTATCAACTATTTACGAACGACAATACTCTTATGGAAATCGCTGTAACTCATTGATTCTTTTTAAGATATCGTTGGATTTGGGGCGAATTTTCAGGGGGAGGGGGGTACCCATTGGTACGGACCGGGCACATACCTGACATTTTGGACCGGGGACATTCCTGTTTTCAGGCTGGCGCCCCTTCGTACTCGACTGGTGTTCGTCATCTTTGCCCGCCTTGACCCGTCTATATTGTGCGTTGATCCAAGGTAATTATCTGCAAAATGAGCGCATATTCCTCTTTGAAAGGGATGCGCCGACGGGAGTGGAGGCGGCTGAACGTGTCCGGGGCTAAAGAGGCAGCGGAAAAACTCGTCATTTCGGGTGAAGTGGGCGAAGAGCATCCCACAGGGGCTAAAGCCCGATTGATTTTATTGGGCTTAGTCGGCACGACTAAAGTCGTACCCTGTTACAAAGCCTCCAAGACGAGTTTTTCCGAAGCCTGTAAAGCCCGTCGATTCTGTTGAACTTGCGCGGGGGTGAAACTCGTGCTTCCCTCCGGATCAATTGCCCTGTGGTTTGTGAATTTGCTGATCCCTCCGGTTCCAGTTACTTCCGCAGTTTGTGGCAGTGAAAGCGCTCTAAAGAGAACGGTCAAACACGCGCCCTATCGTCTTCACGCATAATGGTGTTAGTTTACTTTTGGTTGGGCTCCGGACGAAGCTGTGAGTTCAGTTGCTATACCTATATAAGGTTGCGCCCTTGACTGGGACGCTACCTGGCACGCCGGGCGGTTCTGAGGCAAAAGAGTTTGGGAGATCGGTTCCTTATGATGGAGTTCCACATTTCGGGGAACGCGCGCCAGCGCTACCAGTTCCAGGAGTCGCTTTTCTCCTATACGGGTAACGTGGTTTTTGCGAACGTGGCCGCATGCCGCGAGTTTGCCTACCGGATGAACCAGGTGCGGGACGCGCAGCGGTTCCCGGACCGGACGGTGCACGCAGGTGCGCTTTACGCCATGGGCCTTATCGACGAAGCCAGCCACGTGCTGATTGCGCGTTACCGCGAAAAGTTTGACCCCGAGGTGATGACCGGGGCGTTGAAATGGTTCTCAGAACGGGTGGGAACGGACGAACTGGACAAGATGCTGCTGACCTTTGTGGAGCAGTTTCCGGGAAGCACGGTGATTCGGGGACTGGAGACGCCGCGGCAGTGGCTGGCAGGGAAGTCGGAGGGGATTCCGCACCGGGCGGCGGCGCTGGAAGAACTGATGCTTCTGTTGGCGGCCAACCGGAACCCGGCGTTCCAGCCTTTCGGGGAGCTTTTTGAAGACAAGCCGCTGGCGGAGAAGACGGTCTATAAGCAGGTGACACAGCAGTTGCCGGAGTATTTTGCGACACGGCCGCTGGTGCCGATTGAAGGCGCAAAGGCGGTAAGCCTGCTGGAGTTGTTGAGAGCTCCGGCGGTGGGATCTCCGGGGTCGCTGAGCGACCAGCTTGCCCTGATACGGAGGCTCTGGAAGCCGCTGATCGGCGAAAGCCTGGAGCACCTTCTTGCGATTGCCGGGGAGATTCTGCACGAAGAGGAAGTGGCCATCTGGATGCAGTTCAATCCGCCCGATGCCTCGGCGGCACGCGGGGGAGATGCCGGGCGGAATCATCCGGGCGGACCAGTGGCTACCGCGGAGGTGCCGGTATTTGGCGATCCGGCGCACGAATACGAGAAGTTTTCGGCGGACACGGCATGGATGCCGCAGACGGTGCTGATGGCCAAAAGCACTTACGTGTGGCTGGCGCAGTTGAGCAGGCAGTACGGACGGCATATCGGGCGGCTGGATGAGATCCCTGACGACGCGCTGGGGACGCTGGCGCGGCGCGGGATCAATACACTTTGGCTGATTGGGGTTTGGGAGCGGAGCCGGGCCTCCAAGACCATCAAGCAACTGTGCGGCAATACGGACGCCGTAGCTTCGGCTTATTCGCTTTTTGATTACAGCATTGCCGACGACCTGGGCGGCGAGGCGGCGTACGTTACTCTTCGCGACCGCGCCTACCATCATGGGGTTCGGCTGGCCAGCGACATGGTTCCCAACCACATGGGCATCGACTCCCCATGGGTGATCGAGCACCCGGAGTGGTTCATTTCACGCTGGGAGTCGCCATACCCGGCATACAGCTTCAACGGCCCTGATCTCTCGCATGACGGGCGCGTAGAGATCAAGATTGAGGACCACTATTTTGAACAGAGCGACGCTGCTGTGGTCTTCCGCAGGCGCGACCGCGCATCAGGCGAGACACGCTACATCTACCACGGGAATGACGGGACCAGTTTTCCGTGGAACGATACGGCGCAACTTGACTACCTGAATCCGGCAGTGCGGGAGCAGGTGATCCAGACCATTCTGCATGTGGCGCGACTGTTTCCGGTGATTCGGTTTGATGCTGCGATGACGCTTGCCAAGCGGCACTTTCACCGGCTTTGGTTTCCGGGGCCAGGGGCGAGCGGCGCCATTCCCTCCCGAGCCGAGTATGGCATGAGCCAAGCCGAGTTTGACCGCTGCATGCCGCACGAGTTCTGGCGCGAGGTGGTAGACCGTGTGGCCGCGGAGGTTCCAGGCACGCTTCTGCTGGCTGAGGCGTTCTGGCTGATGGAGGGGTATTTTGTCCGCACGCTGGGCATGCATCGCGTGTATAACTCGGCCTTTATGGTGATGCTGCGGGACGAGGAAAATGCCAAGTACCGGTCGGTAATCAAGAATACTCTGGAGTTCGATCCGGACATCATGAAGCGTTACGTGAACTTCATGAGCAATCCCGATGAACGGACGGCGATTGACCAGTTCGGCAAGGGCGACAAGTGCTTCGGGGTGGCGGTAATGATGTCCACGTTGCCCGGCCTGCCGATGTTCGGGCATGGGCAGATTGAAGGCTTTACAGAGAAATATGGGATGGAGTACAGGTGGCCGCGGTACGAAGAGAATGCGGATCCATGGCTGGTGGAGCGGCACGAGCGGGAGATTGCGCCTCTATTGAAACTGCGCTGGCTGTTTGCCGAGAGCAGCAACTTTCTGCTGTACGACTTTTTTCAAGACAACGGATCGGTGGACGAGAACGTATTTGCTTATTCGAACCGCAGCGGCGGGGAGAGAGCGCTGGTGGTTTACAACAACCGCTACGGGACGTCGCACGGGACCATCGACTTCTCGGCCGCTTATGCAGACAAGGGGTCGGCACAGCTGAGGCAGCAGAGGCTGAGAGAGGGGCTTGGGCTGACGGACAATCCGGCGGCGGTGCTGGCGTGGCGGGACTCGCTTACGGGGCTTCACTATCTGCGGAGGGCGAACGACCTGGCCGAGAGGGGACTGACGCTCGACCTGCACGCTTACCAGTCCTACGTATTCCTGGAATGGCGAGAACTCTACTCGACAACAGAAAAGCCATGGGATCGTCTTTGCGACTCGCTCAATGGACAAGGCGTACCGAGCCTCGAGGATGCCTTGGTGAACCTTGAATTGCGGCCGGTTCACAATGCGCTTCGCGGCCAATTGGACCCCGGCCTTGTGCGTGTCATGGCCGAAATAGCGGGGCGTCCACGTACTGCCCTTGCTGTGGAGGACAGGAAGACAACGCTCGATCGCCGGGAGTTCTTTGACCTGGCATGGGCGCGATGCGAGGCTTTTCTGCGTGTAGCACAGACGGCCTACACCTCATACACCGCTGGTCCGGAGCAGAGCGTCGGCGCTGCGCACCCTACCAATCCGGCATTGCTTGGCCCGGCTTTCCGGGAGCGCCTGCGCGCCGCCATGCGGATACCGGCAATCGAGGCGCTGTTCCCGGTGCCGTGGTCTGTGGCTGCGCGGCGAGTGCTTCCGAGTGTAAGTCCGGTGTTTACCGCCACGGCGATGTGGGGTCCGGTGCTGGGCTGGTGCGCGCTGGAACTTTTGGCGGAATCGATTGATGTGGAAGATCCGGAGCGTGTGGCGCTGGACATGTTTGACCGTCTGCGCTTGCGCGAGCCCTTTGCCCAGGCGTTTGCGGCTCTCGGCTTCGAGGGCGAAGAGGCATGGCGTGTTGCCGCGCGGATCAAGGTTGTGCTGCTCACGGGAGCAGGCGTTGGCAAGGCAGAAGAAATGCCAGCCGAAGCCGAGGCGGTGGCCGCGGAGTTGGAGACCGCAGACAAGCCGGAAGCGGCTGTATCCGAGGCTCGAGCGGAGACTCAGGAGCCGGCTGAAGCGGAGTCACCTGCTGAGGGCGATGAGAGGGTGGCTCTTGCGCCGGCGTTGTGGCTCGACCCGGATGTGCGCTGGCTGACGGGCGTTCATGAAGCGGAAGGGCACCCATACCTTGTACGAGAGATGTATGAGGAGTTGGTATGGTGGCTGCTGATGCCGTCGCTGCTTCGCCTGGCAGGCGAAGCGGTTCTCAGCCGCGATGGCGTGGAACAAATAAGGCAAACGGTTGATGAAGCGCTAAGCACAGCCGAGGCTGCGGGGTATCGGATTGACGCGCTGCTTGGTTCGGTTGAGGAGCCGGCGGCGGTGGAGAAGGATGCGGAGATTGGCGCACCCGTGGTGGATTCGGGGGCGAGTCCGGAGATGGCTTCGGGGGTTGTGATGGAGCCGGAGGGGAAGAGTGTTGAGGCGCCATCGACGCTGAGGCTGACCCCCGTTGAGCCGTTGTGATGGCTTGGTGACGGGGACTGTCGCGGGAAGGGCGCCTGAGGTGGGCTTCGCAACTGGGGCTCCGATCGCATGATGGGGTTTGCTTCGCATGATTGTGTTTGCTTCAATTGAGGTTCGCGCTATTCCAGGTTAGGCGCAAATACAACGACGCGCCGACCATCAATTGTTCGAGAACAAGCGGTCAAAGGCCCTATGTGATGGGGTTGAAGTTCGTTGCATGATTTCCTTTGGAAAACGACAGCAGGTTGGCTCGCGCTTCGCGCGGATGGGGAGTTAGCAGGTTGGCGGAATCGTGGGATGGGATAGAGTCGCAGCTCACCGTTTTATTCCTGCTGCAATTCGCCGTCTCGGACAAGAGTCTCGAAAGACCCGAAAACGTATGATGATGCGGGTTTTGGCGGGGGTTGACCTGCCGACTGTCACAACCATATGTGATGTCAGGCACATCCGAATTGCGGCTCGCCGGTCCAATGTTCCAGCCGGACCTTCTCTGGGAGAGTTGTGTGGGGAATTGTGCGCACGGGCGTGGCACAGCCCCGACTTTCGCCACTGATTTGAGGCTTTATCGGCGAATGCTTTCTTCTACTCTTTTTCCTCTCCGGGAAATGGTCCAAAGGTGAGGAGGGTGCGACCTATGTCGCCCTCTGGAGTTCGTCAGGAACTCGGCCGAAGGCCATCCTCCGGGGGAGCAGGGAACCGCCCCCGGACAGACGCCTGTGCACTGTGCTTAAGTGACATTCCGCTTCGTCACGCCTGCGGTACGGGTTCGACAAATTCAAGTTCACAACAATCAAGACTGTGTTCACATCCTTTGCTGGGCATGGACGGCGGGTTTGCGCCGCCTGTGCCGGAAAAGAACGTGATGTACCCACGCACCGAGTTGCTGCACAGCAAGGCTTGCGCCGCGGGAATCTCTACCCGCCGCGCGGGCTTTGACAGGAGGGATGATGCCGAATGTCGCCAGTGAAGTCCTGAGTTCTCACGAGAAGCAACTGATCGACCAAGCGATCGCAGAGCATGGTGGGCATCCCGGAGAACTTCTGGGAATTTTGCAGGCGGCGCAAACCGCCAACGCGCACAAGTATCTGTCGATCGAAGCGCTGCGTTACATTGCCGAGAAGACCGGGGTTCCTCCTTCCAGGGTCTATAGCGCCGTCACTTTCTATTCGCTGTTCAATCTGGAACCTCAGGGCGACAACGTCATCTGTGTCTGTCGCGGAACGGCATGCCATACCCGCGGCTCGCGAGCGCTGTTGGAGAAGGTGTGCCTCGACCTGGGGCTCAGCGAGCACGACACTGGCGAGACAAAAGACTCAGAAAGGATCGCGCTCACCACGCCGGACCACAAGTTCACCGTTCGCACCGTTGCCTGCTTTGGCCAGTGCGCTTTGGCCCCGGTGGCGGAGGTGAATCACCACATCTTCAGCCATGCCAATGAGCGCATCCTGCAGCGGGAAGTGAAGGCCTTAAGCCAGGGGAGGAAATAATGCCGCGAATTCAGGATCTCGGTGTTTTCAACACGGTCCGCGAAGCCGGGCTCGCCAAGCTTGTGCCGCCAACCACCCCGCGCCTTACGGTCGGGATGGGAACCTGCGGTCAGGGCAACGATGCCGAAGAGATCTACGACGGCTTGCACGAGGCTATTCACCACAGCGGCCAGGAAGTCATATTGGCTCCTGTTGGCTGCTTCGGCTCGTGTTTCGAGGAGCCGCTGGTGAGTATCAGGCTTCCGGGATACCCCCTCGTCGTGCTTCGCCGGGTGCAGATCAATGACATCACGCGCATTCTCGAGTCTGTCTTCACCGGGGTCATACCCGCCGATCTTATCTACTGCAAGATCGAGGAGTGGGACCATATCACGGGGTCCGTCCGGTACGGACAAGGCTATCCGGATATACCGGCCTGGAACACAATTCCATTCTTCAAAGGTCAGAAGAAGATCGTTCTGCGCAACTGCGGGCTGATCAACCCTTCCAACATTGAAGAGTACATCGGTGTCGGCGGTTACCAGGCGCTCTACAAGGTGCTGATCGATGGCCGCCCCGAGTCGATTATCGAGCAGGTCAAAGCGGCCCGGCTGCGCGGCCGCGGCGGAGCCGGCTTCCTTACGGGCCAGAAATGGGATTTTCTATCCAAAGCCAAGGGCGACACCAAGTACCTTATCTGCAACGCAGACGAGGGCGATCCCGGCGCATTCATGAACCGCAACGAGATTGAGGGCGATCCCCACTCGCTGTTGGAGGGCATGGTCATTGGCGCCTACGGAACGGGCGCCACCGCGGGCATCATCTACGCCCGGGCAGAGTATCCTCTGGCCGTTGATCGTCTCCAGCGCGCCATCGGGCAAGCGCGCGAATACGGAATTCTGGGCACAAACATTCTAGGCCGCGGCTTCAATTTCGACATCGAGGTCGTGCAGGGCGCAGGAGCATTTGTCTGCGGGGAAGAGACGGCTATGATCTCGTCTCTCGAAGGCCAGGCCGGTCGCCCGCGTCCTCGCCCGCCGTTCCCTGCGCAAAAGGGTCTGTGGGGCAAGCCAACCAACATCAACAACGTCGAGACCTGGTACAACATCGCCCCCATCATCATCCGCGGTCCCGCCTGGTTTGCTGAGACGGGAAGCGTAAAGAGTCCGGGAACCAAGGTGTTTTCCATCGTTGGCAAGATCAAGCGCACGGGGCTGGTTGAAATGCCCCTCGGCACTCCGCTGAAGCAATTCATCTACGACATCGGCGGCGGTCCCATCAACGGACGCCTTATCAAGGCAGTCCAGACCGGCGGACCATCCGGCGGCTGTATCCCTCTCGACATGCTTGACACACCGGTGGACTACGAGAGCCTGGCGCACCTTGGTTCCATCATGGGCTCCGGCGGCATGGTGGTGATGGACGAAGACAACTGCATGGTGGATGTGGCTCGCTACTTTATCGAGTTCACACACCCTGAGTGTTGCGGCAAGTGTGTTCCATGCCGGGTGGGGCTGGACAAGGAACTGCGTATTCTCAATGCCATCACCAAAGGCCACGGAACCCATGAACTGATGGATCTGCTCGATGAGTTGAGCCGGATGATCCGTGAGACTTCTCTTTGCGGCCTCGGCCAAACCGCTCCCAATCCCGTGCTCACTACGATTCGTCACTTCCGCGAGGAGTACGAGGACCATATTGTGGCCCACCGCTGCCGTGCGGGCGTCTGCCAGGAGTTGACGTTCTCCCCCTGCGAGAACAGTTGCCCGCTGCACATGAACATCCCCCGGTTCCTGCAGCTTTATCAGGAAGGGCGGCTTGAGGACGCGTTTGAGTCCGTGGTTCTGGACAATCCTCTGCCAGCGTCAACCGGGAGGGTCTGCCAGCATCCCTGCGAGAATCGCTGCCGCCGTCAGTCATTCGACGAGGTGGTGAACATGCGCGAGGTGCATCGCCTTATTGCAGACACGATCTACCAATCTGACCGCTTTGAGCCCATGGTCAAGCGAGTTCTCTCCCGCAAATTCAAAGCCACCGGCCAGAAGGTCGCCATTGCCGGCGCCGGCCCTACCGGTCTTACAGCGGCGTTCTACCTGGCCATGCTCGGTCACGACGTCACCATCTTCGAGGAGCGCAGCGAGGCCGGCGGCATGTTGCGCTTTGCCATCCCTGAATACCGGTTACCGAAGTCGGTGCTGCGGCGCGAACTGGATCTGATCGAACGTGCCGGCGTGAAACTGGTCTTCAACACCCGGGTAGGCTTCGACCTTCCTTTGAACGATCTCTCCGACAACTTCGACGCCGTCTTCCTGTCCATCGGAACCTGGAAGGAGTCGTGGCTCTATCTGCCTGGAACGGAGTTGAAGAACGTCCGCCCAGCCCTACCGTTCCTGGAATCAGTGGCCCGGAGCGAGAACCCGGTTGTGGGAGCCAGGGTCGCGGTAGTAGGCGGCGGCAACGCTGCCATCGACTCGGCCCGCACAGCTCTTCGCATGGGAGCACAGGTCACCATACTGTACCGTCGCGAGCGGAAGGACATGCCCGCAATCGACGAGGAGATTCAGGCTGCCGAAGACGAAGGAGTCCGTTTTGTCTTTCTGGCGGCACCGCACCGCATACTGGGCGACGCGGCGGGCAACGTCAAGGCCATTGAAGTGGTCAAGACGCGTCTTGGAGAATACGACAAGTCCGGCCGCAGAAAGCCGATTCTCACTGACGAGGTGCAGCGCTTCGAGTGCGAAAGCGTCATTCTGGCTGTCGGCGAGACCTTCGACCAGGATTTCTGCCGCGCTTCCGGGCTGGAACTGAAGGAGTCGGGAACCATCATTGTCGATCGTTACACCTTCGAGACCAGCCGCTACAACTTCTATGCCGGCGGCGATGTGATTACCGGCGCCTCCAATGTTTCCAATGCCATGAGCTGCGGCAAGCAGGCGGCGCGCAACATCGACGAGCGCCTTATGGGCACGTCACGGTGGGAGAACCTCTTCCCCAACTTCGAATACAGCCAGCAGCCGCCGCCAGATCCAAAACCAAGCCGCCGCCATGACGCGAAGGCCTCGCCGGCGCGGTCTAGGGTGCACACGCAGGAAGAGGTGATTGCGGACCTCGATCCACAGGAAGCACTGGAAGAGTCTCGCCGGTGCCTCCGTTGCGATTTACGAAGCGTCGTGAGCACACATTGAGGAGCGTCGAACCTTGGCCGAAGTTGTTCATGGCCGGATGATGAAGCTGGATCAAGAAGTTCCAGAGAACTGAAAGGAGCCCGCCTTGCCGACGAAAACGATCTCCGTCCGAATTGATGGCGAACTGGTGACTGCCAGCGAGGGCCAGACGATTCTCGAAGCAGCCCGCGCGAATGGCAATCAGATTCCGAGCCTTTGCTATCTCAAGGGGCTGAGCGCGGTTGGCGCTTGCAGAGTCTGCGTCGTTGAACTTGCGGGAACCGACCGGCTGCTGCCGGCGTGCACCACTCCCATTCAGGATGGGATGTCGATTGTGACCAAATCGGCAAAGCTGACTCTGTATCGGCGCATGGCCGTCGAGCTGCTGCTGGTGGAGCGCAATCACATCTGCTCGTCGTGCGTTTCGAACGGGCACTGCGAACTGCAGTCGCTGGCGCAGTCGCTGGGCATCACTCACGTGCGCTATGCGTATAACAATCCGCGGCTGCAGGTGGATATGAGCCATCCGCGATTCGTGCTGGACCACAATCGCTGCATCCTGTGCACGCGATGCGTGAGGGTGTGCACGGAGGTGGAAGGCGCGAATGTTTGGGAGGTGGCGTCGCGGGGCATTCATTCGCGGATCGTGAGCGACATGATGGACAAATGGGGCCAGGCAAAAAGCTGCACCAACTGCGGCAAATGCGTGCAGGCGTGCCCGACGGGAGCGCTGGCGGAGAAGGGTTTCTCAGTGCACGAGATGGTGAAGCAGAGCGAAGTAGTGAGCCGACTGGCCGTGCAGCGGGTCGTGCATGGAAATGGGGGGCACTGAAGGCTCCGAAGAACAGCGACGATAATTGACCTTGACGATTCGGCTCAACGATGGCCTCGGCAGCGTTGAGCCGAATTGCTTTTGATCCCCGCGGTTTCAGCGTTAGGCCTAAACCTTCCGAACCGAGACTTTCACCAGGAATCAATTCCATTTGTCGCAAACGGCCAAGACCCGTAGAATCAACATTGGCGGTCGAATGGGCTAATGTGAGCCGCACCAGGTAGCGATGAGCGAACAGGAAACAGGGATTTCCCATCAAGCGCAGGCGGTTTCGCCGGCGTGGATCAGAATTGAGCGGGCGCGGCATCCCCAGCGGCCCTACCCCATGGACTTCATCGAACGGATATTCACCGATTTCAGCGAGATTCACGGGGATCGCGCCTTTGGCGACGATGAGGCTGTTGCCTGCGGTATGGCCAAGTTGGGCGACGACGAGGTGATGGTGATCGGCAACCGCAAGGGCGGCAGCACCAAGGACCGAGTGCGGAGGAACTTCGGCATGCCCCACCCGGAAGGTTATAGAAAGGCGCTCAGGTGCATGAGGCTGGCAGAGAAATTTGTCCGGCCGGTGATCAGTTTTATCGATTTGCCGGGCGCGTATCCGGGTTTGGGGGCCGAAGAGCGGGGTCAGGCGGAGGCCATTGCCCGCAATATCCTGGAGATGTCCCGATTGCGGGTGCCTACAATCTCGGTGATAAGCGGCGAGGGCGGATCGGGCGGAGCGCTAGCCCTAGCCGTCAGCGACCGTGTATTGATTCTTGAAAACGCGCTGTATTTTGTCATCACTCCCGAGTCGTGCGCTGCCATCATGTGGCGCGACGCAGCGCAGAAGCAGCTGGCTGCGGAAGCCATGCGCATCTCCGCGCCGGAGGTTGCCTCTCTGGGGTGCGTGGATGAGATCATCCCTGAACCGCCGGGCGGCATCCATTCCGATCATGAGACCGGTGCCGGACTGCTGGGAACTGTACTCAAGAAGCACCTGGCGGAGTTGAAGGCGATGACCATTGACGCCCTGGTGGCAGCGCGCCAGCAGAAGTTCCGCAACATCGCGCAGTTCTACACGGAAGGCTAGAGAGCGGTTCCACAATAATCGTGCCCTTTCTGAAATTGCGGAAGGTGCCGTTTACTTGAGGAAAAGGCCACCGTGGTGCAGTGGTTCCGGGGTACGACAATTGTGAAACCGCAGTGGTTTCTCGCCACATCAGCCGAGGGGGTCCTTGGGCAGGATGGTCATGGTGTCGCATTTTTTCGGAACAGTTCGCGAACAGGGCTGCCTTCTGGCCGCGGCAGGAGGAGGCCGATGAGCACTCCCAATGGCGGCATAGGGCGATTCCGCGCGTACGTGCAATTTGTGGCCGCGGTTCTCTATTTCTTTCTGACCCGGTCGATTGCTCATCGCGCCGCGCCGGGACTTGTGAATGAACAATGGGCTCCGCTGGTGGAGCAAGCGATGCTGGTCTTCCTGCTCGTGTTGGGTTACGCGGGAATGGGGGTTGCACTGGACCGGCAACTCCATCCCGTGAGCGACCAGGGACTGCCGCTGAGGGCGGGCTGGAAGCGCGAGGCAGGGCTGGGTCTGGCGGTGGGATGGGCGGTAGCTCTTGTCTGCGTGCTTCCCATGGCGCTGGCTGGAGGCATTGCCATTGTTCTGGTTCTACAGCCTTCCGCCTGGGGCTGGTTGATAGCGGACGCGGTGTTTTTTGCCCTTGCTGCCTTGGCTGAAGAAGTTGCCTTCCGCGGCTATGGGTTCCAGCGCTTCGCCGATGCGGTGGGCCCTCTTGGAGCTGCGCTGGGATTTGCGGCATTTTACGCTATTGTGCAAGCGATGATACCCGGGGCAAATCACGCCAGCATCGCTGTTTCCGTGGTGCTGAGTTTACTGCTCTCCACGGCTTACCTGCGGACAAAAGCTTTATGGGTAAGTTGGGGTGTCAACTTCGGTTGGAAGGCCAGCCGCGCCTTGCTCTTTGGACTGGCGGTGACCGGAGTCAATATCCATTCGCCGGTGGTGCAGGGAGATCCGATGGGGCAATTCTGGGTGACCGGAGGCGGGTTTGGACTTGACGGCAGCTGGGTGACTTTTTTTGTTCTATTGGCCGCGCTGCCGGTGCTGTTCCGAGTGACCCGCGACTTGGATTTTCGCTACAACACTCCGGTGATCGTGCCGGGGGGCATTCCCGTGGATCTTGATGCGGCCGGCCGTAAACAGCACGAGGCAGCGATGGGCCCGACCCCACCCGCAGCGCCTGCATTGGTGCAAATTTTCCCTGTTTCCTCGCAAACCTCGGCCGAGGCAGAACAGTCCAAGTCAGATACGGACGGCAGTTCCCGGGAATAATTGACGGGATGGCGATCTTTACTGGCGCCTCTTTGACCAAAATGTTTGCCTTTTATTCTCGAACCGGGCTATCTTCTGCTTGAGCACTGTTCGTATGCATGGGAGGTCCCCATGGACAGGACAAAGGGAGTTCGAGAGCCAGAGCACGCCCCATCGCATGCCGAAGGCAGGATCGAGTTCATCCGGATGGTGGAGCGGTGCCTTCTGGCGGTTCTGTTGCTAGCCGGCACAGCGGCGGCCCAGGTCATTACGGTTGATACTCATACCGGCACAGTGACCAATGGCGCCGCTGGCGAGCCAGGCACAACGGACAAGCGCTATCAGCAGGTGAAGCCTACCAATGTAGCACTACCCAATTCCGAACTGGATCCCAAAACGCGCCTGGAACTCATCAGGACACTCCAATCTGAGCAGGGATTTGCCATGCGGCCAATTCCGCGCGGACATAAGGGATTGAAGCTTGTAGCCAATGGGAAGCTGGAACCGGCTGGAGAAGGCTATCTTTCCATGGTTATCGCAGAGGGCACGTCTGCCAAGCCCGGCGACCGGTTAGTTCTGACAGACGTCAAGATCGACCGCTCGCATATCGTTTTCGAGTTGAATGGGGGGCCGGAGGGAAAGCACCGGTTCCTTCGCCACATTCAATTGGGGGGCACTGGGGAGACGGCGCCGATTGTGCGGGATCAGGGCCAGGAGCCGACGGGGGCGCGCCTTACGCTGGTTTTCGACAAGCAAGTGCCGGCACTGACCGGCGCGGATGTGAAAGCCTTGCTGGCGCCCTTGATCTCCTTCGACGTGAAGACACCGATACAGGCCTTCACAGACACTCTCCCGGACGTGCTGAAGAACGCCATTCTCGACCACCACGTGTTGGTGGGCATGAGCACGGAGATGCTGGTCTTCGCCAAAGGGCAGCCGCAGACCAAATACCACGAGATGGATGGCAATATGCCATTTGATGAGTGGGTCTACGGCCAGGCCCCGAAGGATGTGGAGTTTGTACGCATCAACGGGAACCGGGTGATCCGGGTGGAAGTCGCGAAGATGGGCAAGACGCCCGAAATCTTTACGAAGGACGAAGTGGAAGGGCTGATGCGGACAGATGGCACGCCGTTGACGCTCAATGCCGAGCCTGCGAGGGAGATTACGAAGTTGGGTGACGTGCAGCGCAATCCGGACACGCAAGCGCCGGCCGTGCCACCCAGCCTGGGCAGCCCGAGCGAGAAACTGCCTGGGGGCGAACAGCGCGGGGGATCGATGAGGCCGGTCATCTTTCCCAAGCCCAAACCGGCGCCTCAGCCGGGCGCGAATCCGGACAGCGAACCGGACGCACAGCCTCCTGCGACCGAGGCTACTCCGGCTGCGGGTGCACAGCAGCCGGCGCCGGAAGTTCCGCAACCGAAACCTGCCAGCCAGCCGAACTGAGGCGAGAGAATGCCGGCTTGATGTAGACTGGAGGCAGCGAGTCCCGCTCGCTCCCGGCAATAAGACTGCCTTGGCAGACCCTTAGAGTGAGAGCAGCCTATGACCGCGACGTTGAAGCCGCGCCCGGATGACAGTGCGTGTGTGCAGAGACAACCCCAGAAGGAGAAATACCCAACCGATGGCCAAGATTGCCAAAACAGGTGACCGCAAGAAGGAAATGGACACGACGAAGTCGACTGACTGTCCCAAGTGCAGCAAGCCAACGCGCATCGTCAAGCGCGTAAAGGACCGTGAGCGCGGCGTCCCGGGCGGAGTGTATATCTCATGCTCTGTGTGCGACTTCTACGAGAAACTTTAAGTGTAAGTTGAGATTGTGACGACAAAAGGCCCGGGCTCAGCGCCGGGCTTTTTTGTTTGGTGAAGCACCTAGCCTTAATACTGTTCACTTAACGAGATTTGTGGCATTCTGTATGAGACAAGGACAGGAGGCCACAGGTGGCGCGTACGGTTGCGGAACTCCCTCCGGGTGCCCGGATCACGGATTACATCAGTGTTGGCGTAATCACCAAAGCGTTTCCTCTTTC
>OCZT010000542.1_pt1 | contig 37660 bp, 68 predicted proteins | sample 1539031 | NCBI WGS metagenome assembly OCZT01 (sample SAMEA3539308, study PRJEB22396) | soil metagenome | biome: tundra; feature: field; material: soil | place: USA | collected 2010-05 | depth 0.15 m
CCTGCACCACAAGCGACACCTATAAAAATCCTGACACATCCCTAAGCTTAGGACACCGCGAAGCGGCTCCCTATTCATAGGACACCGAATCACATAACTACTTAGGTTTATGAAATAAACCAGGCTAAAGCATAACCTAATCATAATCTTATATATAATGTCCTAAGTTTAGTATAAAAGCTCAAAAGTTGTTTCCATCTATATCTACTTATACAGATTATGGGTATACTTTTACTATATAGGGAAACATCAATCATTTAACTTAAATTTAACTTGCTAATCCATATCGTATAGGTTATAGTAAATAAGCCTAGAGAAGAACACGAAAGGAGCCATGAATGATTGGAATAATTCAGACATCGCATTCTATGATGCGCTGTGACGGATGCCTTAAAGCTACTGTTGAGCCTATATATTTGCCATGTGGGTATGAAAAGGTTGCTCAGATTAGAAAACGGGCTAAAGAGTCTGGGTGGGCTAGGAAAAGGCTTAATGGAGAAATGCTGGATATTTGCCCAGCGTGTCTAAAGCTATTAAACTTGTCATTACAGCGTGGGAGCCACTTCCGTTCTATTTAAAGGAGACTAGCTAATATGTTTACTGTAACTAATTCATCCGGTAATGCTTTTACGGTGCGAGTCGTGCTAACAGGAGATAGTTATGGACGAGATAAGTGTCTTACCCATGATGATCCTAAGCCTGTGGTAGAGTTTTATGATGCTACCTATATAGGAGATAATAGATTTGAGCCTGAAGGACAGTTTGTTAGTTCCTATTACTATACAACCTTAGCAGATGATAGGCGCAGTACGGAACAAGGTTTGAATCTACAAGGTGATGTTCCTAAATGGAGATTAGATGATTCAGCCTTTAGACTAGCTATGGCATATGCTAAGGGCTATATAGACGGACATACTTATGGCTAAGATCTAATGGATATAGCATTTTTACTTCGTAAAACCTATCCGCTACGCTAGGATAGCTTTCACTATAAACACCATAGGATATATACGTAAATGTTTACGTAAATTTAACTTGCTTTAATAGCTAGTCTGGTATATAGTAATAGAGTCACCGAAGGAAGCCGAGCCTAAGACTACGAAGTAATAGGCTATCACTTTAGCAAAGGAGTCTTATATGTATAAACCTAACGAGCCTAATCCTAATAGGATGGAGTATAAGGATATCGATCTAGGGGAGCTTAATGATCGCATTTGTGATGTTCAAGAAGGTATTGATTACTTTACTATGTTAAAAGATAAGTATGGTAATGCTTTATTAGATTATGATCCTAGTGATTCATCTAGGACTATACTTAAGCGTAGCGGTACCGAGACAGTGGTAGAAGCATCAGAGCGTTATAATCTAGAGCTATCTGCTATGACTATGTATAGTGATTGGCTAGATAATATCAATAAGGAAGAGAGAGTTAAAATAGAAGTAATGATAGCTAAACTACAAGCTAAATTAGAAGCTTTAGGTTAGTCAGTATTTACTTTTAAGTCAGTAGAAACGCCCGCTTACGCTAAGACGCTTCTACTATAAAGCCTATAAGAAAGGTATGAATCAAATGACTACTACGTTCTTGAACACTTCAGAGGATATGCAATGGCTTAGGGAAACAGCCCTTAAGGATCATGCTAGTCTGCATAGTGTAGCTTTAGCTCTCTCAGTTATGATATATGGTAATGAGGATTCACCTTATAAGGTAGAGCTATATCAGGATACTGATCCACTATATACGGATAAGCCCTATACTATTAATTTAGGAGAGGCGTACTAATGACTAAACAACCCACACTAGCTCAGATTGATGCGCTATTAGATTTCGCCTACTGTCACGGGCGCTGCTGGAGAAGTGATCTCCATGCCCAATGGCTTTATGGAACTGCTGTGGGTGAGTTACAGCAGTTACGTAATAGCTTTGGTCCTACGTGGCTTAGCCGAGTATCCCTTAAGAAGTTAGCTAGAGATAAGGAGTTATCCTGAAAGGATAAAACATTAGCTAAATAGATTTATTATAGGGTCATGGTGTATTCGTATGCCCTAGCCCTATACAATGCCTTTTAGTGCATATACATATAGTTTAGAAATTGATTCCCTAAACTTAGGACAGCGAAGCTGAGGCTTTAGCCTATACTCCTATATAATCTTATCCTATATTTAACTTGCTAATCAGATCGTTATCTGTTAGTATATAAGAGTCATCGGCAAGCGCTGGCCTTCGGCGCGGTTACGAGATTAGGAGATTAGCTATATGAAACGTGTTTATAATGATGAAGGAGGATAAGTAATGGATAAACGTAGGGGTAGGGAAGACGAATTTGATGCAAAAGATCTTAGCTGTTATTCTATAGCTTAAAATTACGATCCCGCAAACCCAGTAAAAGTTAAAATAGTCGATGAGGCTATTGGCTGTTATATATCCCAAAAAGCGGGGGTTATACAAACTATTTTTTAAGGAGTATTTCATATGCTTAAACCTATAACCGACGCTCAAGAACGAATCATCTTTAGGAATAGCGAGCGGAGCAGACGTAAAGCTTCTAGAGATATTATGTTCGAAGAAATATCTGTAGCTGCTCAGCTTCAACTTATGATTAAAGATATTACTAGGGATGAAGCCTTAAGAGAAGCTGCTAGGATAGTAGCTAAATGGAATAACTCTTAAAAAGTCGAATCACGCTATTACTGAGCCGAGTATGATTTCGCTCCCATGCCGAGACAGATTATTCGGTATTAGCTTTTAGTCTATTAGAGTGGCCGCTTATGCTAATCCACTCTAATATAAAGTTCATAAGATATACTGCTATTACTGAATTGACGATATGAATAATATAGTCGATTAGTTATTCTTTAATCTTTTTTCATATTTATCCTTAGTCCAGTATCCTCTAGTTGGCTTATCTATATTATGTCTTTTACAATATCTCTCTATAGCCTTATCTGAAACTTCCAACATGGAAGCTATATCAGTTGTAGGCTTGTCCCATACTAATCCCTTCATTACTTCTACAGACACCCATTCTATTTTAGATTTGCGCCCCATAAGCTCTAGTCTCCTCTAATCGACCCTATTTAGTATTTAGTCGATTTATATTTATATAGCTTTATTATAGCATGAATAATATCGTCGTTTCCTAAGAATAGGGATTTGACTTTATTTCTATAGGATTTAATCAAAGCTTTAATTGACAATCTGAGCAGCATGGTGTAGTATATATAAAGTCAGCTAAATGACTAGCAAATAAATATAGTCAAATCACCTATGATTAGCTATACAGGATCGGAATGACATTTTACAGTAAGGGAAACACCCCAGAACTTTTATATTAAGGAGGATCAAATGACTAATAAATATACAGAAGGATCTGCATGGCTTACCCGTGATGGTCGCAAGGCTGTAATCGCTAATCAAGGGCCGGGCCTTAGCACTAGCGATACTATGAAAGTTCTTGTTGAAGGTATGCCTGCATACTATTGGCTTAATGGTACCAGAGATAAGACTAAAGAAGAAGAACTAGATCTAGTAGGACCATGGGTAGATAAGCCAGAGCCTCTAGTAATAGAAGTAGGTAGGTCTTATAAGCTATCTAATGGATCTAAGTGGGATTGTTTAGCTAAGGCCAATCATCCTAGTGCTGCTTGTTCATATGTAGGGCTGAATACATATTCTAATAATCAGTATGGCCTTACCTTAAACCATAGTGGATATAATACCCAAGGCACTGTCAATATAGTTTCCGGGTGGGTAGCCCCAGAGATCTCGGGATATGTTAATATATATACCGGCGATGGTCGTCCATTTACGTCATATATTTATAATACGCAGAAAGAAGCATTGAGCAGAAAAGATGAATTCGAGAATTATATCAATACTGTTTTTATCGAAGCGTCTTCTAAAGTCTAGCTAAAGCTTAGGCTAATCGCCTAGTTTTCTTATGAAAACTTAACCCAGATTTAGTTTACAAGAATGATTCTCTATAGTAATATAGTGTAGTCGAGTCGAGCAAAGGTGATAACCTACGAAGTAAAACGAAAGGGACTATCTGATGAAAAAAGCTAAACTCACCACTACGCTTAATCTGTGTAAACAGAATAATGCTTGTAGGACTGGTTATGATACGTTGGTGGCTTTCTTAGGGCCTGATTATGGCATGGATAAGCCTATCAACTTGGTTACTATTTTAGAGAGTAACGGCATCAAAGATACTATCTGGGCCTTACGTGCCACTAAACAAGATAGTAAATATATTTCGCGTATGTTCGCTGCTGATTGCGCTGAATCGGTACTTCATTATTATGAAGATAAATACCCTAATGATAATCGAGTACGTAAGTGTATTCAAGCTGCTAGGGATTACGCTGAAGGTAAAATTAGTTTAAAAGAATTGCGTGTCGCTCGCCGTGCTGCTGCTGATGCTGCTGCTGCTGCTGATGCTTATGTTGCTGCTGTTGCTGCTGATGCTGCTGATGCTGCTGATGCTGCTGCTGTTGCTGCTGCTGCTGCTGCTGCTGTTGCTGCTAACGCTTATGCTGATGCTGCTGCTGCTGCTGATGCTGCTGTTTATACTGCTTCTGAACGAAAGAAGCAAGAAAAATTACTGCGTAAATATCTTATAGCAGATAAGGCTAAGGGATAGTTGACTTATCCTATAAAATGATTTACACTGATACAGAGCTTTAGAAAGAAGGTATATTTTGAGCAGAACAAAAGGGTCTAAGAATGGCGTAAGGGCTGACGGATCTACTCCAGTAGGTAAGCCTAGTGCTATACTAGCAGCAGTAGTAGAAACACGTAAAGGGTTAGCTAATATCAGTACGGCGTCCTCAGAGGATGCAGATGATCTGATCCTTAAGAGCGAGTCTGAAGTAGATCTAGATAGAATCACGCTAGTAGATCCTAAAGGCGAATGGGCGATCGAGTACACCCCAAACAAGAGATATACGACACTCATCCACAGGACTCGCTACGAAACCGATCAGAAAACCTGGAATCCTCACCATGGTAAGCGAATAGCCCTAGCTGGATCTTATACGGGTTGGAATCCTAAGGAATTATTCCCGACAACTTTAGGTAGGGGTCTACAGATCGTAGCTGAAGATATGATTAAAGCTGGTCTAGATGAGGCTAAGGATATCCTACAGCTTAAAGCGATATTAGATAACACGCTATTAGAGATCCTTAAGTATGGCGATAACCTCGAAAAGACGATGCGCGGTGAGGAATGATCCATGTAGAAGGATGCCTAGCTCCTATACAGCTATGTTCATGTCCTCCTATAGATACAGATAAGGAATGGACATTTGAAATGCTAAACGGATTAGATATTTTAAGGATTAATTATTTAGAGGAGTAGTAATATGTCACAACAAGAAAGCCTAGTAGCGTTTGCTAATCGTATAGCTGAACAAGCTAAGGAGATCGAAAAGCTTAAGAATGCGCTATGGTCAGCTACATGGAGGTTTGGCTTAGAATGGGGTAAAGTTACTAAGAAATCGAATCAAGCTGACTTTGATAGCTTCTTAGCTGATCCAGATCTTAAATATGGAGAGGGCCTAGACTAAAGCCCCTCTGATAAGTACCTAAGCTTAGGACATACATAGCCAGGACAAGCATAAAAACTTAACCAAACCATAGTATAAATACTATTGACTCTCAGATCTAGCTATGATAATATATAAGAGTGGAGTCCGAGAGGATAGGAAACGCCGAAAGCAGAAAGCTAAACTAGTAGGCTAGCCCAAAGTTACAGCTAGTATGTCGTAGGTTCCACATATCTGTCCGTAGTCTAATTGGATAGGCACCAATCTTCTAAATTGGATCAATGTGAGTTCGAGCCTCACCGGGCAGACCTATATAAAGAAAGGATCTATTATGTCAGCAGACTTTAGTGAAGAGTTAAATAAGCTTACCAGTAAAGATATAACAGCACAGTATAACGCCAGACAAGATGCTAAGCGCAAGGACGAGCAAGAGAAGACAGTAAGAGATACCTTTAGAGCTAATCTAACACATAGGGAAAAAGCTAAGGTAGCTTACGATACCTACAACGGCTTTAGAGGTATTGATTGTGATTCATTTTGGGAGCTAGGAGAGGATCATAAGGATGCTTGGATAGCAGTAGTAAAGGCTTTAGACTAGCACTTGACAAACCAAACGGAATGATTTATACTTAGTTAACAACCTTGGTAGTGTAGCTTAGTCTGGCTAAAGCAAAGTCCTTATAAGGCTTGGATCGTGGGTCCAAATCCCACCACTACCTCCTATTGAATTATATCTTTTAAGCTTAAAAATCCGTGATCGAATTCCCAATAGGTTAATATGAACTACAAACGCAAATCTAAGTCTCGTAAGAAAGAGATCTGTATTCCTAGATACGATGAGCAAATAGTTCCACGCGGATATACTAGCTATAACTTTCTCTATCCTAAGGACAAGCGTAAATACTTAGATTACAAGCAACAGATGAAAGAGGTTGACATTTAAGACTAGTTATGCTATACTAAATAAGTTAGGCTTTTTGCCTAGCCTAAGAATCGGGTGAGTGAGGCTACTACTGGTTCTGTAGCGCGATCCTGTAAAGATCGTCCCTCAGGGTAAAGAATACTGGTTCAATTCCAGTCGCTCACACTGGCTAACCCGAAGGTTCGGAGATGCCAAACTTCTACGAGAAATGGTCGCCCTCGTAGTTATATTAGACCTATTGCGGGAATGTGGTGTAGTGATAACACTGATTGGGTCAGCCCATTAGCCCCAGGTTTGATTCCTGGCATTCCCAATAGCTGATCAGAGCTAGACCCTAAACAATCGGATAGGATTAACAAGGGCCGGTGCTATCCACACCGCGAATCGATCAGGTATGGTTCCTCATTACGGGCCAAAACCGAGTCCCTGGTATTAGCTAACTGTAAGCTAGACCAGGGATTTCGTGTATCCTTAGGGATTTAGGCTTCGCCTAGTCTACGACTTGCCTTATAGCCCTACCTATGCTATACTATCTATACAGGAGTAACTACGTATGCCTAAGCCAGATCCAACTATAAAGATTAATCTAAATATATCACGTAGCTTGCTTCGCTGGGCCAAAAAGACCGCAGACTCGCACAAGATGAGCTTTAGTCAGTTCGTATACTACTGTATTAAAGTACAAGTACGTAAGGAACGTGGTGAGCTTATAATGCCTGATGACGAGTGGCTATTATTTACTACACAGGAATCCAGAGCTTACCGTAGGTCTAAAAATAAATAATATAGGTTATAGTCCTAAGAATAGGATAAAGGGTAATATGTCAAAAGTTATATTAACAGAAGAACAGAGATTTTGGGCCAAGGTTGATAAGAATGATCTATCAGGTTGCTGGATATGGCTAGACTATAGCGATAAGCATGGACTACAGTCTTTTCATGTACATAAGGGAAAGAGAATGACTCCTCCTCGCTATTCATATGAGCTAGTCAATGGGCCGATACTTAGTGACATAAGAATATTACAAACATGCCATAATAATTTATGCGTGAATCCAGATCATCTATTAATAGGCACTCCAGAGAATAGATTTTGGTATAGCGTTGAAAAAACTGATTCATGTTGGCTATGGACGGGTACAATATCCAAGGCTGGTTATGGGGTCTTATTTATTAATCAGAAAAAAATGTATACACACAGATATTCATACGAGCTACATAATAGTTCTATTCCTGACGGACTACATGTTCTACATTCGTGTGATAATCCACCTTGCTGTAACCCCTCACACTTGTCTACTGGAACAAATTTAGATAATATCCATGACAAAATGAATAAAGATAGAAGCAATGCGCCAAAGGGAGAGCGTAGTTGGTCTGCTAGGCTTACAGAAGATAATGTTTTAGAAATAAGATCTAAATATGCCGCTGGTGGCATATCTCAGAAAGATTTAGCTATCGAATATGGAGTATTGGCTCCAGCTATTAGTCAAATAATTAATAGAAAAAAATGGAAACATATTTAATTCCTAAGAATAGGATATATTGTATATTAAAATAAGGTATAATAGAGAGAAGGGTAAAATTTAATCATACCCTACTTATTTTCTTGCAAGAAAAGGAGAATTTTAATCATGTCCTACCCAAATGGCTATTTGAGCGCTGTTGTCGCCACTTTCACCGTTCCATCAGGTACGCTTACTAGCGGTACCACGTTCGCTAAGACCTATACTTCTCGTCTAGATCTTAACTGCGAATTAGAGGGCGCTAAGCTCTTAGGTTTCATTCAAGCTGGTTCTCAGTTGGTACCCACCGCTGCGATTACCGTAATTGGCCTAGCCTAATACTATAGTCCAGTCTAAAGCCTCACCTAAGACGTGGGGCTTTTTTATAGGCGCTTACAGCACCTGCTCTACGAGTGCCTATATATACTATAAAGCCCCTAATAAGATTAAAAGTCTTACGTCGGGGCTCTATAGTAGGTGGGGGATGAATGAAAGCCAGGGGAAGAACGGTACTAAAGCTACTTCCCTTAGGCTCCAGGTATATTATCTCATAGCTAGTCCTATATGTCAAGCCCTTAGATACTATTAGACCCTACTAAAGCTTAAATGCCTAAGTAGGGTCTAATAAGCTAAGCTAGACTAGCCTATTGATTCAATCGCTGAAGGCAGTAAGAAGCCTAGATGCGCTAGTATTACTACCTGGCATTTCTCCCGCTTACCATCCGACACTTAGCCTACATCAGCTAAGGAGACACGGTGCCCTATCCTATAGGGTTCAGCACATCTCACGACTAAAAGAATAAAAAGTCAGAGGAACCAAACTCTTACGTAAGCTGCTTCCCTTAGACTCCTATATAAGTATAAACGATCTATAGCCTAAAGTCAAGCCTTATGAATTTGTAAATGGCCCGACTTTAGAAGGTCAACAAATTTACCAAACATGTAAAAATTCATTATGTGTTAATCCCGATCATTTAGAATTAATAACTACAGAATCTTTATTTTGGAAAAAGGTTGATAAGATATCAGATGCTAGTGGTTGTTGGTTATGGCTAGGTGCTATACATGTTGATGGCTATGGAACATTTCACGCAAAAGATAAATTTTGCAGAGCCCATAGATACTCATATGAATTACTAAATGGTAAGATATTCAGCGATATAAGGAACCCTATAAGGCAATCATGCTTAAATAAGATATGCGTTAACCCAGACCATATGATTGTTTGTAATGGAGAAGCTAGATTTTGGTCAAAGGTTGACAAGAATGGAGATAATGGGTGCTGGAATTGGTTTGGTACACTGAGTAATGGATATGGAACAATTGGTATAGATTATAAATATCTTTCCGTTCATAGATATTCATATGAATTACATAATGGGCCTATTCCTGAAGGATCGGCAGTAATGAGTACCTGTGAGAATAATCTATGTGTTAATCCCGATCATCTATTTATTTATAACAAAGGGGCAGATGAAGAAAGAACAGCTGAGAGATTTTGGTCGAGGGTAGAAAAGACAGAAATGTGTTGGGATTGGATTGGTTATAGGAATACATCTGGTTATGGGGAATTTAGTGCAAGGAATAGACCGATATCTGCTCATAGGTTTTCATACGAATTAGCAAATGGTCCTATTCCAGACGGATTATTTGTTTGTCATAAATGCGATCGGCCCCCATGCGTTAATCCCGAACATTTGGGGCTAGGAACCGCACTAGATAATGCTAGAGACAGGGACAATAAGGGACGAGGCGCAGATTTCAGAGGTGAATTATGCGGAACCACGAAGCTTAAAAATTATCAGATCTTAGAGATTAGAGGTTTATATAGTTCTGGGGGTATTACACAAAAAGAGATTGCATTTAGATATGAGGTAAAGCCATATACTATAAACAATATAGTTAATAGAAAGTCATGGAAACATATCTAGCTTAACATAAGATCGTTAATCTGTTCAGAGGCGTATTCTGAACTATCAAATTCATTTAACGCTTGACGGCCAAAAGGCGTGAGAACCCTACCCCCTCGGCTAAAGTCCACATATGACAGGAAGCGTAAGTATGGTTCGATCGTGTTTACTACTTCTGACTCAGAAATCTCCATCTGGGCAGCTATAGTCTTAACGCCCGTCTTGGCACTCTTGTCTAAAGTTCTCATATAGTCAAAATCGACTAGCGTAAGGCCTATATTGTTAATTTTCCTCATATTAAAGAATTCTCTAGCCACATCTAATGTCATAGCGTTTGTGACTAGCTCTGGAGTGTCTACTAAACAACGTGTATGGTTATAAATGCGATTCATATAGAAGATGCCAATCCTAGGAGTGTATCGACTACGCAACGCAACGAAATGCGCGATCTCTGGATTTATTTTAACGCGCCAAATCGCCCCACCGTCTTCTATCTCCAAATTCATTAGCAATTGACACATCTCCATGATCGTATATCGACGCATAGAGAACTGCAAGGGAAACCTCATACGCAAGGCTGGCAGCAACTTCTCAGGATTTGTGCTCGCTAAAAAAAACGAAACTTTTCTAACGTCGTAATAAAGACCATGTGTATAGATTACGCCTTCAAGAAGAATCTTAAGCAAAATGCTTTGAACTTCCATATTACAGCGATGGGCTTCGTCTAGCAGTACGATTCCAGGTTTGAAGACCATAGTCTTACCTTGTAACGGGTAAACCTCTAGCTCGTCAAATATATCTAAGAACACATCAGCGACTAGCGATGAATCTAGATCATGAAATGGAATACCCAAAGCAGAAGCGATACAATTGCTTAAATATGTTTTTCCACATCCGCTCGGCCCTTGGATTAGACAGTGAGAGAATCTGGTTTCGCGACGACGGCAAGCTTCTATCTCTACAGCGATCTCATTTTTAATAGCCTGGTTTCCTATCATCTGACTAAGCTCGGCGCACATAATTAAGCTCCTCTAAATAGATCCTAACATATCTACTATAACACAGTCATAGCGTATAAGCAAGGTAAGTTTAGGTTATGCCGTGAACATATTTCTATATGTCCTATTCATAGGAAAGGTATTTCGACATAGGTGAAGGATAAACGATAAAAGGATAGCAGTTTACTTCGTAGCCTTCGGCTAAGCTACCCTAATATATTACTTTACAAGTAACTTTACTATAGAGCAAACTGTTACCACTATAGCCATAGTAACTAAAGGTATAAATGTATATAGATAAAGCTTATCCATAAGCCCATTGTGCTTGTCTCTAAGGTATACCATCCTATGCTGGTGAAGTCGATCTCTATCGTACTCTGTTAGCTCGCTAATCACTTATTATCTCCTAATAGATTACAGGGCTACCACTATGTTTATTATCTAATACGGATAAGGCCGTATTGTAAGCTATGGCAGCTTTCTCCATAACCTTAATATTTTGTACTAGATTATCTCTAGTAATAGGTACCATAGAAAACTCTATCAGTTCATATTCCTCTTTAGTAATAATATCCTTAACCTCGTAGAAGTAGTACACTGATATAACCTCACTTCTATGTACCTTTGTAACTATACCTACAGGAATTTCGCCGTTAGGGTCGAAGTCTTCTTCATCCTCGTCTAGTAGTTTGTTGGTAACTAGATCGCCTACTTTAAATTTAGCTTCAGTCACGCTACGATCTCCATAAGATGATTACGTACAGTACCTACGCCAGTGGCTAGACCAGCTTTAAAGGCATCATCATAGATAGCTCTAATATCTTGATGGATAAAGTTCTGCTTTTCTCCATATACGATCCTAAGGTAATCTTCCAGATCTGTTCCTGCATAAGTGCGTTGCATATTATGATCCTTTCTTTACGGATGAGTTATCACGGTTAAGATCACCAAACTCTTCAAAGCCTAGCAGCTTCATAACCCTACGTGCTTGAACACGCATCGCTTGAGCTAATTCTAGATCTGTTGAATAATTAGGAAATTGGTCATCATCCTCATAGAGAAAGATCTCTTGCTGAATAGCACCTAAGATATATCGTTGGGCTTTATCTTTTATCTCAGCTTTGGTAAGGCTCATTAGACTAGCTCCTCTTAAGGCTCAGGGTGACTCCATAATAGATTGTTCTACTCTATATATAGCCACGTCCAGATCGCGAATAGCTTCAGATAGATGGCAATCGCATGTATCATAGGCTTCGTCAAACTGACTTAGATGATCGCACTCCATTTCGAACCGTGCTTTCTTGCTAGCTATTAAAAGTTGTGATACAGCATCATTCATTAGGCGAACCTCCGCAGATCGCGATCTCCTACAGTTCCGTCTCCGTATCCGTATCCGTTTCCGTTTCCGTATCCGTATCCGTTTCCGTTTCCGTATCCGTCTCCGTTTCCGTTTCCGTATCCGTCTCCGTTTCCGTTTCCGTTTCCGTTTCCGTATCCGTCTCCGTATCCGTCTCCTATAGGATGGAGAATAGTAAGAGTATCCATATTAAAATCCCCAATTTTCACTTACAGGAATAGTAAACAGGATAGAACCTTTAGGAAATTCAACTGTATTTTTCATCACGTCCAAGGTTACTTTATCACTCTTAGGGTTTTCGATCATACCGTTAAAAGCAATAGAACTCCACCGACGAATATTAATTGCCCGATCTAAAAAGATCTTGCCGTCAACTTCAGTTAGATCTCCAGCAAAGATCCATCCACGATCTGCTACTACCACAAACCGATTACCTGTGGGCTTAGCTACCACGGCATCTTCTCGTACATAGTTAACTCCATCAATGCTGATTATTACATTAGGCTTAGTCATTTATAAACTCCTCTTTCTTTAGGTAGTGCGATTCCCGACTTAATTACTATATCACCTTTAATCATTTATGTCTACTAAGACTGGATTAAACTTAGGTAAATGGCGTCTAATAGATCAAAGCGTACTAGATGACCCTGACGGCTTACTAATCTCTTTAGGTAAGGTAGTATTAATATATTCATAGATCATAGAGCCGTACATTTCAGGAAAACTAACTCCGGCAGACTTCATACCTATGATCATGTTCTCACTAGCTTTGCTTGCTAATGCCTCTATGTGTTCTGGTCGCTCTGAACCATAGCGCTCTAAAATAGCTGTAGCGCCATAAATACATCCTCTAACGATACCTAGAGCATTGCCTACAGCGCTTACTCTCTGGTTAAATACGTTCAGGGTAGCAGCTAGGTCAATAGCCTCTGACTTCATCGTATGCTTGAATTAGCGTGTCTAAAGATGCATCCATTTAAGCTAGTCTCCTCTGTTAAGTGATGACTATATTAGTATAGGCGATCTAATTGGATATAGCAAGTTAAATTATGATTAAATATTATGTTATACTAAATATACGGTCTAACAGTGTCACACGGATACGGATCGTCTGCCCGAGTGAAACCTCAAGAAGTAACTTATGTAGTTATTCTATTAGAGTTAATATTACTAATAGAAGGTGAACCCTTAAGCCCTACTGTAAATTTATACAGTAAAAGGTTTAGCGTAGCATTGTCTATATGATTTTAGGCAATCCCGCAAACTGGGCCACGGGCACACGGATAACTACCCTCATATTTCCTAAGAAGTAATCTTATATAATATATAATATACAAGACATAAACTTAATAGAGACATGATAGGGTTAAAGACATGATCATGAAAAGAAAAGATATAATAAAATAAGATATAATAAAATATTTAGGCTTGTCGGAAATAAACCGCCATGCCTTTTAATTTGAGCTAGGAATGAGGCTATACCTTGAAACAACCCATAAATATAGAATTGTTTTTTAAAAATAATTAACAAACAATAATATAGTAGATTTAATAAGAATGAGGCTATGATTAGAAATATAGGTATACTATTACGTAGCCTTACTTCGTGGTCTTCGGCTGGGCAGGCTGGCTAAAGCCTAACAATTAATTAACAGATTTAGGCTAAGCTGTCCTAAGTTTAGGTATATATGTAAATATATACGTAAATAAAGGTAGCCTTTCAGCTACCCTATATAGACTAGAAATCCCTACCATCGAATCGTTCGGTGCTTCGCTGCATTAGCTTAGCCTTTTGGCAGGCTGACAAGCCTAACTAGATCGGCTGATTGCTTACGTAGGATACCTAGCAGGAGATTGACTTCTAGCCGCTCTATACGATCTAGATCTACTACTGCCTGGCATCGGCGCTTAAGCGCCTGACGGTCCCTGAGTGCTGTGTTATGTTTAGACATAATGATCCTTTCAATTAGATATAAGATAAGGGACGTAGGCTAGTACGCCCCTATATCGGTAACTACTAGACTAGCTAGCGATCAGGTTGGCAGGGACTACTTTATGAGCGGGTGCGATAATGAGGCTATGAGTCATCCTCGGGCGGCCTCTTTTGAGCATACCGCAGGCCCTCAGGGCATTACGATATTCAATGGCAGCGAGTTCTTCAGCGCTCCAGATCTTACGCGCTTGCCCTTTGTCGCTACGTTCCTTGCGACCCAACAGAGCCTTCTCAGCCTTGAGGCGATCCTTCTCAGCTTGACGACTAGCCTTTTCTTCTTCAGTCAAACGAGACTTGCCAGCGACCCAACCGCGCTTACCTGGAACCTTAACGGTAGAAGCTACACCAGCAGCAAATGCTTCAGCCTTAAGAGCCTCGATCTGCTCATCAGTCAGCGTAGCATCAGAAACAGGACCAGCAAGCTTTTTACCCTGGAGTCGGCCTTGTTGAATTCCGGTTGCATACGTTTTCGAAAGGCGATCTTCAATAACCTTTTGCAAATCCTTAAGCATGGAATCATTGACAGCGATCCCTACCAGAACCGAAGAGAGCAACGAAGTCGCAAACGAAGTAGATTTGATAGTAGCCATTTGTGTAGTTCCTCTTTCTTTATTTGGTGAGCCGCGCTTGCTGCTCTTCACCTTTTAACTATAACCTATAGCTATTAGCTTGTAAACTAAGATTTGGTTAAGTTATACGATTAGTTTTATCGGGGCCTAATTGATCTATATATGATCTTACATGCCAGGGCTAGATATTTTTATACCCCGATCCAAAAGGACCAGGGCATAAATTATCTAGAGCTATATTCTATAGGTAGGCTCCGAAATTATAGGCGGTTTACCTTACGGGCTGTGATCAGGAATTCGTCTTCTATAAGTGAAAGAGAAAGATCGTCCAGATCATAGAACCGAGCGTTCAGCTTAGCCAGGTCAATATTGACCGTAGCGCTACGAACTGTCATAGCATCATAGCCCGTAAAGCCTTCTTGCTCTAGGGATGCTTTAGCTTCGTATAAAGCCTTGGTTGCATTTAGGGTAGGGATTGAGCGCTCCTCTCCAATATAAGCTTGCTTTACTGTCTTGCCGTTCTTTAGAATCTGGATTACAAAGCACATGGTTGATATCCTTCACATAAGCGAGTCAGAGGCTGCTCATAGGCTGGACAGTAAGGCCTAAGGCTAATCTCTTGCTAGACTCTATGATCATACCCTCGGATAACACGAATATCAATACCAAACAAGCACAAAAATGATTAATCTATGTTAAGAGTCGCAGACTAGCGCAAGCTAACTTAGCGTAAAATCATGTTACGTAGCAGTCTAGCGTTAGGATCATCATAAGTCTCCCTAAGCTTAGGACGCTTTTACTAGAGCAGGCTAGATTAGGTGATTAGCCTCGTCCAGCCTGATAGTTTAGATGCTCGTATTAGATAGCTGTATTCTCTAGCTGTTGCTCGATATCTAGATCTACGAGATATTGAACTACGATCTCTAATACCTCAGTGCGCTCTAGTACCTGACCATTACGGATCATCTCTACGATGCCATCCTTAGCCGCTGGCGCGACTTGCTCCAGGTAATCATCCACATACCCAGCACGGGTAAGATTAGACGACAGCCACGAATAAAGATCATGAGTGTATATGTCAGCTTCGATCCGTTCAGCTAAGTATTCTGGATAGTCATACATTTCACCTACGTTATCGAACTCACTAGGATCTCGCCCATCAGCTATACAATCCAGCGCATCATAGACATACCCGTATTTATAGTCATCTGGAGCCATCTCTCCGTGAGCCTTATAGACTAGATCTTTAACCCAGTCCACAGCGTTGTCTTTAAGGCATAGGAAATTATCCCCATTAGCCCTACGCTTATTAGTAAACGCACCCAGAGCGAAAGATGCCAATGATTTAATATTGTCCACGGTAGATACCTCTTTCCTTATAAGACTAAGCAGCCCACTTAACAGAGTAACCATTATCAGCGGTAGTATTAAACAGCGTGTTCAAGTAATACTCATTACACTCTTCAGACTGGCGCACAAACTGCCTAAGTTCAGCTTCACTACGAACGATCTTATCTAGATCAGTTACGTGGTGTACTTCGGTGCCGCGCTGAGCCATAAGGCTATACGGATTCATGTAATCCGTAAAGAAAATAGTGCCATCCAGAAATACACGGGTTGAATTGTTAATGGTAATCACGGTATGTATCCTCTCTATATAGTAAGCTGGTCTAGTCATTGGTGTTTTGCTGACCACTTATTTATATTAACTCATCCATCTCAGATTAGCAAGTTAAATTATAGTTAAGCTGTAATAGTTAGATCTCTGATGGAAAATAGGCATGTATATTCCTATATAGGAGTTTTTCGGAGCCGATTTTTGTTTTATAGATCACCGGGGCCTCTAAAATATGCCATTTTGACTTGCCCTGAGATTCTAGGAACCACTGGGAGATTTCGCAAGTGCTATTTAGCCAAAACGCCCACTGTGTTGTTACCCGATACTACGTTTCTACCCTATAGACTATATAACCTAATCTTAATGAACTATAAGCGACAAAAATAGATTTGCGCGTCTTAATATAACCTTAATGTAAAGTTAATACAATCTTAACCTAATAAAGTGTCCTAAGATTAGGACTTTTTTGGTTATTTACTTCGTAATCTTCGATTCCCTAAACTTAGGACAGCAAAGCTAAGGCTTTAGCATACAGATCTATCGATATCATAACTATAATTTAACTTGCTTATCTGATCTAATAGTGTTATTATATAAAAGTCGGTTAGCTTATGAGAGGAGCTTAACATGTACGATTATGATCCAGAGTTCGCTGATCCTGGTGGCCGATCCGCTCTTCGCGCCGGTAAACGCAACTTGCCATGCCCTACATGCGGCGGTAAGAACCGCTTAACGGCTGCTGATAAGCAATTAGGGTATCAGTGTAATAGCTGTGCAGACCGTGCAGAAGGGTATGGTTATGGTGGGGATTATTAGCGCGGGGCGCTTTCCCTTATAGTGTCCTAAGTTTAGGGATATTACTATAGGTGTCCTAAGCATAGGGATCTATAGCTATATGTTTACGTAAACTTCGGCCTGTGGCCTAATTTATTAACACAAATTTAACTTGCTATATTGTAAGCTAAATGCTAATATATAAGAGTCGGTTAGCTTAAATGAGGAGATTAGCATGTACGTAATTAAAAAAGGCCGTTATTATGTGGCTAATCCAGGATCGGTTAAAAGCTATACAAACTCTCTTGATCGCGCACAGAAATTTTATACCAGAGAAGCGGCCATAGCTAACAAGTGCGGCAATGAGTACATTGTAAATATGGAATATATCACAAAGGAGATTTACTAATGAGTCGCACTAACATATATAACGCTATTAGTTCGTTATCCTATAAGGTATATCTTAATAGGGTTCGAATTAATCAAGGTGGATATGACGACATGGGGCGTTATTGGGGTAATGGTCAGCCACTGTACAGGCTTTATGCTGACACTCCAGATGATGCGCGTCTTAAGCCTGGTGATATCCATATCGGATCAGATGCTTTTATTGAAGACTACTTAAGAGCTTATGATCGTAACGATGCTAAAGAGCAGATCCTTAAAGACTACCCTAACGCGACATTCTTTAGATAACTTAAAAGAGGATAGTTAAAAGCTATCCCGATTATGTGTCCTAAGTTTAGGAAACTATCTCAGATCTCTTTACCAAAGCTTAGGCTTTAGCCTGGTTTTCTTAACGAAAACCTAACTTGCTAATATCACGTCAATGAGCTATGATTATATAGTTAAAGCAAACAAAGGAGATTAGCAAATGGCTTTAGTGGTTACAACATTCGGGCGTGAAGAAGCTACACATGTTAGGATTCAAGCACAGGGCGTTATTCGTCAGGGTAGGATCTTATCGGCTAATAATTTCGTTAATAGCGTAGAAGCTAAAGCCAATATATCCAACTGGTATATTGAGCTTGAAGATGATAAGACCGGGTATGCTTATTATAAAGAGATTTATGATAAGGGTACTATCACATGGCTAAAGGAGGATAACGGATAGGCCTATGGTAGTATTCTGTATCGTTGCATTTGTCCTGATCGTATTATCCATTAACCTAGCAGTTTTCCTAAGTGCTATATGGGTAATTTATGAATTCTTTAGGGAAGTATTTTTTAGGTAATCTTAGTCTAGCCTTAATCGGCTAGGCTTCCTAAACTTAGGACACTTTAGACCAGAGTAGGTTAAGGCTAGGTTAAGCCTATAACTAAAACTTAACTTGCATGTTAGATCTATACAGTGTACTATATAAGAGTAGACCAAACAAAGGAGACTTACATGCCTAACACAAACCCTCTCTCAAAGCGCCCTACTGAAAACGTCTTAGGCGTTGATCTTAAGCCTGGCGATATTATCTGGAATCATGGCTATATGTGGCGTATCTTAGATGTGATGTTTGATCCTTATGGCAATACTGGAAATTCGCCGCGTTATTGTCCTACTGTTGAATGCGTTAATCAAGAGGAACAGATTAATGTTACTCCAGGCCCTGGATATACTCGGAGCCCGATCACGTTTGGATTAAGAACAGATCTATTCTGGTCTAGAGTGATTCCCTAAGACTAATTGTAGGTTAAGGCCTTTAACTGGTTCTTAACCTATACGGTTATATAGTGTCCTAAGAATAGGAAAGTTATAGATCTGTCTTAACTAAAATTTAACTTGCTATATTTTATATAGTCTGTTATGATCATATAGTAAAGCATAGATGAGGAGATAAGCATGGCTAAAACCAGCGCAACGCGCCAGAGTATGTGGAAAAATTATGGCGATATTAACCCGCGTGAACATGGTGGTATCTTCATTCGTGATAATGGTACCGATCTGGATATCGTGGAAGCTAATAACCTTGAAGGTCAAGTAAGCGATGAGTATATTAAGAAGAATGGTAGGTATCTCTTCAATCATCGCAACGTCACTAAAATTGAATTGTTAGCTGATGCAGGCCTACTTAACTATTCTGGAGCATCTATGTATGATGATAATGCAGAAGCCATGGTGATAGGCCTAGCTACTTGTGTTATATCATATAGCGGCGGCGATGATAGCGGGCTAGTTATCAATAATTGGAATCAAGGGCTTAAATATATGGGGATTAATAGCTATGACTAAAAGAAAACCTAGTAAGCTTGCTTGCGTTAATGCAGCGCGTATATCACATGACCACATGTTAGCTCAGGCCGAAAAAGGCATGGGTATGACTGCCGATAATGCTGGTTATACGCTAGGCTTAAAGCAAACACGCTTAATAATGCAGCCATTGTTTGACGCTGAAAAAGTAACGCCTGAACTTATCTTGTCAACATGTGATCCGATTATAGAGTTATGGCGAGGAGTAGTTAAAGAAAGGGAGTCTATAACAGTTAAAGCCTCATGGTATAAGCTAGGATACACACAAGCTTTAAAAGACTCTCTTGCTATGCTAACTAATGCTGGTCTAGTAAATAGCGCTAACCTAAGAGGCGTTAATCATCCTATTGACGCTAGACAAGCTAAAGATAATGAAGAATACTTAAAGAAGCTTTTGGGATACTAGCGATAGTATCCTTTATACTTTCCTAAACTTAGGAAAATAACTATCCAGATTAAGGACTCGCTAAGAAATATATCTATAACTTAACTTGCTATATTATATCTTAGGTGATATGATTATATAGTACATTTATTAAAGGAGTTTACTTAATGCCTGGAACTAAAATTTCTGATGCTGCTGGTCAAGCGTTTGCTAATGCTAAGCCATTTAAGCGATCTAACTATGAAGTGATCGTGAATGATCCTGGAAAGTATGGAGATGGCATGATCGCTGTAAGTCTGAATCTTCATGGGCATAGGATAGTTTCGGGTAGGGTAGGCGTTAAGGGAGTACAGATTGACACATGCGGATATAGAAACCCTACCACCATGCGGGCTATTAACGCGGTACTGAAGGCCATTAGATACCCGTATAAGGTAGGAATTAAGAACTTTGAACCCGTACTATATATCCTTTTCAATGGAGATCTATTGCCACAAACATTTAAGGATGGCATGACTATAGGGGATGGGTTATAATGTCTGAAAATACATGCGATATTTGTGACGGCTCGCCGTGCGAGGAATGCGAGATATGCGGTAAGTGTAATTATACATGTAATGACTGTCAGGATGTAGATCCTAGCCTATCTATTATGTCCTAAGCTTAGGGAGCCGTAGGCATCTTTAGCTAAAGCTATAACGTAGATTAAGGTTAGTTTATCAGATCTGAATATAAACTTAACTTGCTATTTCAGATATATAATGCTATTATATAAGAGTTAAAGCTAATCAAGGCGAAAGCCTACGAAGTAATTAAGGAGTTTAATTTATGCCTGCTTACCTTACCGTCCGTCTGGCGTCTGGCGTACCTGCTAAAGTCTTGAGCCTTACGGGCAAAAAGAAGATTAGCGGAGCGGCTATTAAAGCGGCTCTTAAGCTTAATCCCGGCTTAGAGTTTCAAGACGCCATGAGCGGATCATGGTTGACTGTAGCAGAGGCTAAAACTGCTGGTGTCCGTCAGCTTACCGTACGATATAACGAGGATCGTGATCTGGTGGTGATCCCGGTATGATAATTCTAGGGCCTAGCAAGCCCTTTTATTATATGTGTCCTATTCATAGGGATTAAAGTATAGATCATAATAAAAACTTAGCATAAATGCTAATTTGTTAACACAAATTTAACTTGCCAATCTATTGATTATAGGTTATTATATAAAGGTAGGCAATCACAAAGGAGCTATCACATGAAAACCTTTAACATCTCACAGCTTGACCGCGACGGCGATACCATTCGCAATATAGTTACAAATGCCCATGGGCGCATTCAGGCGCTTCAAATTGCCCGCGTATGGCTCAATAATGCCCGCGCTCATGAGATGCGCTCCACTTATGATCGGGATAATTGTATAGACGATATCATGTTAGATGGTAAACTGATCGGCATGGTTACACTGCTAGATGAGGACTAGCAGATATAAAGCCCTAAGATTAGGACACTTTATGCGAGCAATACTAAGGTCAGGTTAATAGATCTACTATAATTTTAACTTGCTAATTAGATCTATATAGGTTATAGTATAAGAGTAGACAACAAAGGAGTTTAACATGCTTCAATTTACCGTTAGTAAGACCTATGAGATCATAACCTATGAATCAGCGGAGATAGGTGACGCAGAAGAACGCGGGTATGTGTTCGAAGACGAGATCCTAGATCTTCGTGAACTGATTAAAGAGCTTGAATGCTGTTTAGAGCTTAGCGATAGCCATATCAGTGATCGTACATGGGCTATTAACCATGAAGCTGGTCACGATTATCGTACAGGCGATCAGACTAGCGAAAGTATTTTCATCTCTAAGGTAAACGGTAAGCCTGTAACGGCCCATCAATTGAAGCGCCTATATAAAGTCGCTGGTCTAGTTAAATAGAAATGGTATAGGCTTACCGGCCTATATTTTATAGCCCCTAAGCTTAGGACACTTCTAGCGTCCCAGGTTATGGTCAGGTTAAGAGATCTGATGTAAATTTAACTTGCTATTTTATATCTAATGAGTTATAGTTATATAGTAAACACTTTGACTAGCGAGGCGTATACTATGAAGACAGAAACCATTAACGTTTATAAGTTCTCAGAGCTTAGCGAAAAAGTACAAGCCAAGGTGATCGAACGTCGCCAAGAGCGCAACGCTAGCGATTTCGAATCGTCTAATCTTACCGATCAGTTCGATGAGATTATCACAGAAAAAGGCTATACGGATATGATCTTGCGCTGGTCTTTAGGCTGGTGTCAAGGTGACGGGGTAGCATTCTACGGTAAGCTTAACCGCGATAACCTGATCACGATAGGCAAGCGCGTATTAGATTCAATTGATTTCATGAGGCTTCCAGGTTATCTGGATATCTATGATGTAGAAGCTAAGATATCAGGAGAGCATAATCATTATCATCATTGGAATTCCATGGAAGTAGATATTTATGCCAATGAAGATTATCATAATGACGAAGATCGTGAATTCTTCGTATCCTTTGATAGATTAGTACAAGATGACGTTAAGACGATCAGTATTCAGTTAGAAAAGATCGGCTATGAAGAGATCACGGCCAATAGTTGCGAGGAAACCGCTAAAGAAGAATTATATAATGAAGATGAGGAAGAAGGAGAGCGATACTTAGCAGATGGTAGGCTAGCATAGTTAACTCAGAGATAGGCTTTCAGCCTGGACTTACGTCCTAACCTGGGCTTAGGCTTGGGTTAATCTTCTTACAGGTGTCCTAAGTATAGGAAGCCATAGGGTAGCGCAGGTTAAGTCCAGGTTAATGATCTCGCCATAACTTAACTTGCTAATCACTATATAATCTGATAGTATATAAGGGTAGCACTAACACATAAAGGAGTTAATCACACATGGCTAAACTTACCACTAATGCTAAAGCTTACTTCGTGGAAGCTGCTCGATCTGTTTTTGAAGTCGATCAGGACGTGGCGGAAGTGATCGCGGAGATTATCCATGAGGAGTTCGATAACCTTAATGATAAGCTTAAGGAGTTCGAAGAAGAGATCGAAGAGTCAAAGCCCGTTGACGCGCTAGCGGAGCTTTATAGCCTGGTAGTTGATCACCTTAACGATCTTACGTTGAATGAAAACGGCGGATATACCGGATCATTGTATGAACTGGAGCAAGGTAACACTAGCTATCAATTCTGTACACTAGATGAGATGGAAGAAGAGGCCCATGGCCAATTTGATAGCCTGATCGACGAGATGTTACATGAGGCTGAATGGGTTAAGAATCATGTTGTGCCATCATGGGAGAGAGGCCAGACACGTAAAGAGTTCGTGGAAGAAGGCGTCAGGATCGACGGTCCCGCGCACTTTGTAAGCCATTATGATGGCGATTATACAGAAGTTAAGACTAGTAGCTCAGGCGTGTATTATTCCTACTGGAGGAATAATTAAATGGTAGCATTCTGCTTCTTTGGTTTTGTCGCGTTCGTGTTAGCTATTAACCTAGGAGTATTCTTAGGTGCGGTATGGATAGTTTATGAATTCTTTGTGGGCTTATTCTGCCACGGTCGATAGACCTAATGCGAAGCATTAACGGTCGCTAATCTTTACCTAGGCTTAACCGCCTAGGCTCCCTATAGAGTCCTAAGCTTAGGGATAATCAGATCTATCTTAACCATAACTTCAGCTTTAGCCTAGTTTTTCTTAAGAAAAACTTAACTTGCTAATCTGAAGTATGTATGAGATAATAAATATGTGGTCACGAGATAGGAGACTAGTTATGCATATTAAATTTTATCAAGGCCCTGATGATAATGAACTCAGTTTTGTCTCATTGGAAAAAATACGTCAGCATGATATATATAGATCATATGCTAAAAGCTGCCCTCAAATTAGCGAACAAGAAATATTAGACATAATGATCGAAGATGGATATCTAGCAGGAATAAAGGAGATCTAACATGCGTAAATCAGAAAAGATCGGTTCTATTAATCCCAACCTAATCAAGTCTCGCGATCTAGTTCACCTTCAGGAACTAACACACGGATCAGGCACAGGGCCGCATAAATCCAAGAAACACTATAACAGACAACAAAGCAAGCGAGACTCATCTAATACAGATGGGTCTTTTTTATTAGTATCCTAAGCTTAGGACTTAATATATAAACACATTAAAGTTATGATAATAGATCTAGTATAAATTTAACTTGCATAGTATATATAAAACTGATAACATATAAGAGTCAAGAGAAGGAGATCACATGAATCTTACAGATAATGAATTCAAGGTTATGGACGCTATCGTAAAGAGCTATTATGGCGAATTCATAACTGATGAGGTCTGGACTAAATACATGGCCATGGATTCTAATCTATCGCCTAAAGTCTTTAGCGGTACCATGTCATCTCTTACCCAAAAGGGTTTAGTCGTTTCACATAAGGCGACTAGCACACAAGAAGATGATGCTACATGCGCTTTAACTGATAAGGGCGCTAGGCTCTATGAATCATTAGTACCTAATCCCTACAAGAAGCCAGATGAAAGGCCATAATAAACCTTAACCTATCCTTAATATGGATAGGCCCAATAGTGTCCTAAGTTTAGGGATATAGCGTTAGTACGTTAATCATAATTTAACTTGCTAGTCTATAGGTTATCTGGTATAGTATAAGAGTAAAGCATATAAGGAGACTAGCAAATGATTAAATTTGATACGCCTATTGGATCGCGTGTGGTCTATTCTAATATGTACCTAAAGGACAGTACAGGTGATCCGGTAAACATGATCGGTACCGTTATGTCTATTAATATCTATGATAAGGACAAGCCAGAAGAATTTTATCCAAGAATACTTTGGGATTTCAGGATTGAAGAGCATAACGCTGAAGTTAGAAGTCATAATGATCTGATAAGAGGCTTACAAGAGAGGGGCCAGAATTTAGATCATGCGTTTGAAACAGAAATAAATGTAGGTACCGCGCCCTCTCATTACACAAACCCGATCCATCCTGAAAACTTAGATCTAGAGCCTATGACAAAAGAAGGTCAGCGTCAGCGCGTTATCTTCGTTAAAGAACTAGAGTTCGATCGGCTTACTAATGAGCGCGATAGCTTGAATGAAAAGATTCAATCTTTAGGTAATGAGCTATTAGATCTAAAGTATAAGACCAAGCCTAAAAGCCTATCATAAAGATAGGCCCCATAAGCTTCCTAAGCATAGGACATATCTATAAATCCTTAACTAAAACTTAACTTGCTTAATTTATCAGAATAGGTTATTATAAATATGTTACACGCCACTAGAGGAGATTCACATGCCTTCTGTATACTCTATGATTAGCTCTATGATTCAGAATGAAGACTCTAAGCTTCATCGTCACATTAGCGTATATCAGCTTAAGGAGCTTACTAAAGACGCTGATGATAATGCGACTAGCACGGAAGATCACTGGAATAATCTTCAGGCATGCGTAAAGGAGCGCATTGAAGATCGTAAGAGCAAGGCGTTAGAAGCGGCTCTAAAGGTTATCACTGATGAGTTAAACGTTAGTAATAACGATCTAGTAGTTCGTGCGATTGCTAGGGAACATGCGTTCCTACACAATGAGCTTATCAATGCTACCTTACAAGCGGTATGTGATTATCGCCCTACTGATGGTAGGATTAGCGGTATCCACCAAGAAACAGCCAGGGAATACTTTATCAAAAAGTCTTAACCTAGTAGGAGCCTAACAAGCTCCTATTTTTTATTTATTATATCCCTAAGCATAGGACAGCCGCAGGCTAGCGTTAGCTAACCCTACTAGATCTCTTTACCTAAACTTAACTTGCTAATCTAGCTATGATATGTTATTATAATATAGTCGAGTTTAGCTTAGGAGATAAACCATGGATAATATACAAGAAGCCAAAGAGATCGTTAAAGAAGCGCTTAACAAAGCGTTTGATCTGGGAGATGCTTTCAATGCTGCTATCGAGATGGGCTATGACTCTGGCCCTAACGGCATAGACGATCTTAAGGCTCAGTTATCCGCGCTTATCGCTAAGACCGTGGAACGGATAGAAACCCGCATGTTGCGTATAGCGTTAGATGACTATAAGGAGGAGGGCGCTTAGGCGTTCTCTTTTATAACTGTCCTAAGCTTAGGACAGATCGGATCTATAGATCCTTAACCAAATTTTAACTTGCTATTTTATGCTAATCCTGATATGATTAAAGAGTCAAAAGCGATTCGGAGGATGCTATGAGAAAGTTTATTATCACTGTATTTGATGGTAACAGTGAACTAGGATTCATTTGCCATGGCGCTAATCCAAATGATGCGTTTAATGGCTTGCTAAAGGGCATTAAATGGAACGATCTTTTTACCTTCACGATTAAAGGAGTTAACTAAAATGCTTAAGCGTATTAACACACTGAAGTTTTATGTTTTTACATGTGATCTGGCTATGGTCGCCTTCGTAGTTATCGGTTTCTTTTCCGTTAACCGGGCATGGGATAATCAAGCGCACTGGAACACATCCGGTACCGTGATCCAACTTATCGCGGGGATGCTGGTGTCTACTGTGCCTTTCTTTACCGCCATGGCGTTAGCGTCTATGTCTATATACTTTAGTGATGAGTCTATGGATCTGGAAGCTAATCTAGAGCGAATCAAAGTACAAGTATCAAGCGCCTATAAGTAAATACTATAGCCTACTTTAACGAGTAGGCTTAAGGCTTAAGTGTCCTAAGCATAGGGATCTATAGGTATATGTTTACGTAAACTTAACTTGCTATCCCTTAATATATGTGTCCTAAGCTTAGGTATATGAAAACTTTAACCTATATTTAGTAGACAGGATACGAATAGTTTATTATAATATAATTGTAATCAATCAATGAGGAGTTATATTATGGCAAACAAAGCTGGTCGGCCTAAGTTAGCAGAAGGATTAAAGCGATTTCAAAGCGGATTCATGGTTATGCCAGATACCTTTAATAGGCTCAATAATAGCATGTATAACGTAAGTAAGCTTATGGAGAAGCTAATAGAATCAGCTAATGATCCTGAGCCCCCTGTAACGCGCTTAAGGCTATCATTTAGCCTACCACCAGATCTTCATAAGAAGCTATTAGCCATGGCCTCTGTTAGGGATATCAATCCAGGTCAGATAATTGATGAGCTATTAGAAGGAATAGAGCTATAGGCCAATGAGCCTATTTTATAAGTGTCCTAAGTATAGGATAATACCAGATCTATATAGCCTTGGCAGGCTAGCTAAAGCCTAACCTATATTTAACTTGCTTTATTTTATTGAATATAGTATGATTATATAGTCAAGCAACAAAGGAGAAGTTAATGATTGAAGCGAATCTCGTTAAGGGCATGAAAACTAAAGCAGCAAATGTACCCATGGGAACACTGATTAACTTTGAAGAGTGCTTGTGTGTTCATCGTAAGATCTTCATTCCCAACGATCAACTGATCCGCTATATCACACGCGGCCATACCTATAACGATGCGGTACAATCGGCGCGTTATCCCTGGTTTAAGCTTGTTAGTCATTGCGGATCTGATAAATGCGCTTTTAAAGATGCTAAACAGGGGCATACTGGCTGGAGCTTTGACATGGTGACTGTAGTTAAGCCAGCACCTAAAGATCATGCGCAGCAAGAAGCAAAGAGACATCTCTGGATTCAAGGCTTAAGTCAAGAAAACATCACGGCTCCAGGTGATAGCCTTCTTGAACAAATAACAAAAATAGCGAAACGTGAACAAGAGATGAAACGCGAGATGGAAGGTTTGCGATCAGAGCTTGCGGATCTTATCAGAGATGGACAGATAAATGTTAAGGAACTTTTAGCTAACAGAGAAGTACAATTACCCGATAGATTGGCAGGATATCTTTTCAGTTTGGAAAATTAAGACTCCAGGATTTAATAGAATCACCGTATCTTAATTGGTACGGTTTTCCCATAGGCGCCCTAAGCATAGGACATTATAGAATCTATATAACTATAATTTAACTTGCATATTTAATTAGATAATGCTAATATATAAGAGTCAAGGCAAGCAGCGAAGCACGAAGTAAAGGAGCAAATCATACATTACGTTGAAAAGCTTAAACTCGAAATCGCCAATCACGAACAGGGCCAAAAGACGATGGAAGATCGTTTTAACGAATTCCGCATGCATCTAGTTAGTGACAAGTTTCAAGGCTATGGTCAAGATGGAATGCTTAATAGCATGATCCAATGTAATGACGTTCAACGCTGGTTAAACTATATTCAAGACGGGAGGAGCTAATAGGCTTTATACTGTCCTAAACTTAGGAAACTTTATATGCTGCAACATTAAGCACAGGTTAAGACTAGCAACCTATAACTTAACTTGCTAATCTCTAATAAATAGATTATAGTATATATGTACCCAATAACAAAGGAGGCATACATGCTTAGTCGTACCCTTAACAATGGCTTACTTGCTAACGTAGATCCTGAAACAGGTATCAGCTATGGCGTTATCTCGCTTAATAGCATTGATAGCTATACCCTGGAAGATATTTATCAGAATGGGGAAGATCTGAGCTATAAGGCCGCTAGGGAAGAAGCGGAAAAAGAATTTAGCATGTTAAAGTATAATCCAGACGGAACGCCACTAGATGATGATTATCTGGAATCGGCCATGCAAGAATGGGATGAAGCTTATCAGAATGATAATGATGCCTATCTGTATACCTCAGAAGGTATCACAGTACAAACATCAGGTGATGGATCTACGCTATGGGTTTTCAAGAGCCCGTATACCCGTTTAGTTTCTCAGTGTAGCCCATGCGTTCCCAATGCTGGCGATCTCAATACTGAAACAGCTAAATGGAACAGTCAAGGCGCACCGGTAAACGCTTATGATCTGCCTCAAACGTGGCTCAGAAACGATAGCGAAGATGGGCCATGGTAGTATTCTGTATAGTGGTCTTTGTCTTTATAGTACTAGCTATTAATCTAGCGGTATTCTTAGGGGCTATATGGGTAATTTATGAATGGATCGCAGGATTCTTTAACTAAACCTATACCCGATCTTAACTGATCGGGTATATACTAAGCTTCCTATGCTTAGGACAGTATATCGTAAACCTTTACCAAAACTTAACTTGCCAAGTTACTGCTAGTCTGTTATGATTAAAGAGTCGAGGAACTAGAGGAGATTAACAAATGGGTTATTTGCAAGGTCTTTATGAAAACGATAAGCAATTTGCTTGCATAGCTAATGATCGCGATTTCGCTGCTATGTTGCAAGCGCGTGGTTTTTATGTATTCATTCACGAAGGCCCTGTGTATGGCGCTTCAACGGATGCTTATATGGGTACATCTTACGAAGTTAAAAAGGCAACGGTTGAAGCATCCGAAGCTGCTACATGGGAAGGCTATAAAGACGATCAAGGCGAATATTCCGCTTATACCCTTATGCCCGTTATGGAAGATGCTAATCCAGAAGCCAGTGATCGTTATACGGAAGATGCTTTTCATGCTATGCCTTTTAGCGATAATGAGGATATCCCATTCTAAGACCAAAGCCGCCTAACGAGCGGCTTTTTTATGCCCGTAAGTTTCCTAATCATAGGACACCATACACAGCAGTAGATTAAGACGAGGTTAGGCTTTAGCCTGGTTTATTAAAATAAACCTAATAGATCTACTATAAATTTAACTTGCTAATCTAATAGATATAGGTTATAGTATAAGAGCGGTCGTGAACAGGCCGTGCGGGATACTAGCTTAAATTGGAAGAGCGTTATTCCTTAGCTTCTAGATCACGAAGGTCTTACCAACCCTTAGAGCAAAGAAGTGTTAAGCCTGGTAAGCTTATCGGAATAAAGGTACGGGTTCGACTCCCATGCATCCCTGTATTTTATCCCTAACACATCATAGGAGATTAGCTAATGACTACTACGAACCTTTCAGACTTCGGATATCGCGAGCTTGCTATGTTGCGCGATCTGATCGATGCCATGCTTAAGCAAGGCTTGCCGGATGAGTTTAGCACTGACGAAGTAACGCCCATGATGAATCAGAACAGCGGAAACGTGTTCTTAACTAACAGTGAATACGAAGTAGCCATGCTGAATGGTGATAAGCTAGAAAGCTTTTATAGCTGTGTCGAATGCGGAAACGAAGGCTTCAAGGAAGATATCGCATGGGATAGTGAAAAGCATGTATGTGGCGAATGCGCCAAAAACGCAGAGGAGGAACAGCCATAATGCTCTAATCCTGGGCTTTAGCCAGGCCTACGGGCCTAATGAGTGGTTAAATAGGGTAGCTTATAGCTATCCTCATACTATAAGTATCCTAAGCTTAGGACAGTATAGCTATAAATGATTATCATTAGGTTAACAGATCTACTGTAAACTTAACTTGCTAATCTATAGTCTGTGTGATATTATAAATAGGTAATCACTATAACAGGAGACTAGCTAATGAGCCAAACAATCGTAATTGAAGCAGCATATCTTAATCAGCCAGTTCTCACCATGGAATTTTACACATGGGAAACTAAATACAGTGGTCGGGAAACATGCTCAGTGCATATCACTGATGGTATCGAAACCGTAGACCTACATGACTATAGCCCGTCACCTTTGACTAAAGCGGGCGATACAAAGGCATGGGCTGATGATGTACTAGTCTTTATAGATGCTGGTAGGTTAGACGGAGAGCCTGGCGCGGATGACGAATACTATGATATCGAACGTGCTAATAAGCTATGGGCTGAAAAATATATAAGCCCATTAGAGGATAACGACTAGCAGATATAGACTCTATAGAAATATAGAGTTTTATAAGTGTCCTAAGATTAGGGATAATCCAACCTAAGATAACATAAACTTAGGCTTTAGCCTGGTTTTCTTAACTAAAACCTAACTTGCACTATTTATAGATAACTGTTATAGTTATATAGTAAACACATTGCAAAGGAGTTGATTAGATGACTAAAACAGAAGGCACCTATACCTACCTTCAGATCGCGTTGGCCGGTATTAGCGGAGAAGCACCAAACGAGTATAGCAAGTTATCGCCTGCCCGTGTTACCATTTATGACAAGCGGTTAGCTAACTACTATCATCGGCTTGTCAATGGCGGTATGGTGATAGACAAGCGCCCTGCCTTTGATGCTGATAATGATGCGGCTTTTAGGGCTGTAGTTAGTGGCCCTATGATTAACTCCATCCTGCCGCTAGGAACTATAGACACGTTAAGCGGCATGGTTAAGTCAGAAGATCCTAACGAAGCCCGCGCATTAGATAGCGTATCCAAGGATCTGTATGCTAAATACTGGTCTAAATTAGGCGCTAGAATCGGCGTAAGGTCTGATGATACTATCGTTTGGAATGATGGAGAAATCGAGCCTATCACGATCTTTAGTTAGGGATAATGGACTAGGCCTAACAGCTTAGTCTAAACTTAATGTGCCCTAAGTTTAGGAAAATCAGGGAATGGTTGGTTAAAACTAGGTTAATAACTCTACTATAATTTAACTTGCTATATTAGATCAGATCGAATATAATTAAATAGTCGAGATTAGCAGCCCGTAAGGCACTAAGCAAAGGAGCTACACATGACCATTCAAGAAATCTATGCCAATCCAATGTACGTTGCTATGGCGTCAGAAGTTGACGAAGCTGGCAATGGCCCCACTCATAGAGAGATCTATGAAGCCATGCACGAAGCTGGTATCTTTGATGAGACTGAAGAGGGCAACAGTGTTAAATTCATGCGTTCGTATTAAACCTAACGGAGATCTTTTTTAGATCTCCCATTTATACTGTCCTAAGATTAGGAATTTATGATCTAATATATAACCTATATTTAATAATGTTTAACCTAAATATATCTTGTGCTATTTAACTATATAAGCTATACTTATTTCATAAGGTTAATCAATCGATTAATCATTCATGAGGGTAACACCATGGCCAAGCAGATCGGCATTATCACGTTCAACATGATCGCTATCAACGGCATGACGCGCATAGCTGCTAGCCAAGATGCCCGCGTTATCATTACTGCCACCGATGATACGCCTAAGTTGGCCATGGCTCAGATCATTAGCGATCTTCAATCCATGGGCCTTACGGGCTCACTGAAGCGTGATATTAAAGCACCTATGTTTACCCATGATTGCTTGGCATGTGCCTTCTTAGGCCACACTGACGGCCATGATCATTATGCGTGTGACGCAGATGATAATGGCAATGGTTCTTTTGTTTCTCGCTCGTCTGATCAAGATAGCGATTACCATTCCATGCCTATCATGTTGATCTCCCAGATGGTATGTGATCCTAGGGCGTTCGCATGGCTCAAGTCTGGCTGGAAGTTGTTTAAGAGCCGGAAGGTATCATCCTAACGGATGGTATTTTCTTTATAGTTTCCTAAGTTTAGGACACATGATCAGAATACTACGAAGTAAAAGATAGCGATAGCTAAAACCTAATAAGCCTAACGTGGCTTAGGATATAACCTACAACGAGTCACCACTGTCTGTTTGGTCCCATTAAACATATCGTGTTTCTTAACCGTGCCGTACACGTTGACTAGCTGATCGATCTCTATTTGCTGCTCATTGCTAGCAAACCATACCATAATAGAGCCCTCGCCAGTTACGAAGCGATAAAGATAAGTAGATCCATAAGATCCATCAATGATCCTAACGCTAACCAGTTTAGCTCCTACGTCGAATTTATCACCAATAGCGCCTAACCACTCAGACTTAACCGAATCGTCTTTAACAGCCTCGCGAGCCTTGAGATTAGATCTAATATACATGCCAACCATAGAAGCGGTATAACCAAAATACTTAGCTGATACATTATCTTCATTAGCCAGATTAACGATGTTAAGATCATAGTCGCTGCTAGGCACAATAGACCGGCAATGTTCGATCACTAACACAGCCATGTCTTTAGCTGATTGTTCTAAAGCCTCCCAAGAGATCTTACCGCTTCCATCGTGATCGCCAAAAACGTTAATAAGCGCACGATTAGCAGTAGATTGGATCGCCTTACGGTGATCGTCTACCTTATCGTTATATTCCATCATAGCCTTTTTAGATACAAAGCCATGAGCCGTGGCATTAGCACAAACATAAGCTAACCATTCCACTAAAGGCATGATCTCAGATCCACGCGGGGTATTAGATGGGGTTTCCCTAACGTCTGCAAGCTCAGTAAGAAACGAAGCATAATCATTAGGATCTACCAACGATCCGGTAAATTCCTTTAAGCACGTTTTACCGACTTGCATATACTGATCCGTGCTAACGTTACGCAATACATAAGACGTGTTACGCTTGCGAGTAATATTACAGTGATCACACTGATTAGCCTTAGACCTGAATGGCGTATAATCACCAGCCTCTAAAGGAGTAATGATCGCGCCAGCTAAAGAGCAATCAATAACAGCCGCTAAAGTATAGCCACCTATAGAAGGCGCTAGTCCATTAATGGTTATGCTAACGTATTCTAGATAACCAATAGACCTAGACACGCCCTCACTATCTGTATAGAAAGCTTTCTTAACTACGCGATCACCTTCAGTAAAGGTCACTAAAGGCTGCTTAGCCTTAGCTAGTTTACGATTATACTTAGCCACAAGTTTGACCAGTCGATCCACGTTAATCAGCGGGATCTCATGGATCGTAGAAGCGAGATCAGCAACAGGCATAATCAGATCCTTTCTATAGTATAGTAAACGCTATCATAGCATGTAGGATCTGAAAAGTAAATAGGGGTAGATATTTTTAGAGGGATATATAAAGATAGGCCCATATTAATTTCAACCCGGCCAGAATAATATACAAGCCTTTATTTTAGGCCAGGCCCAATATATTTCAAAGCCTTTTTGAAAATAGGTCATATTTATTTTCAGCCTATCCGTCCCTAAGATTAGGAAAGTATACTTAAATGTTTACGTAAATAGTATCCTAAACTTAGGACATTAATATATACGTCTATAGGATCTTAGGCGAAATAAACACCGTAAGATCCTATAGTCGTAACTCTAATGTATATCTTCCCCTTCTTGAGACCACATAGCTTCATACTGATCTGCGTCATCTTGCTGGAATGATTCCTCATAAGACTGATCATGATCGTAGGTATAGCGATCTTCATATGACTCTTCCAAGTGCGAATCTTCGTTCATAGGGAATTCACTCATATGCAATAACTCCTATAAAGCCTATAACTGATCACATATACAGTATAGCTTATATACCCATAGAAGTCAATACATAGATCGACTTATAAGCTTATGTAAATATATACCTATATAATCGCAAGTGTCCTAAGTTTAGGGCATGTTGGTCAGCACTAATACAGCTATAGCTAACCATAATATAGTCCATAAATCAAAAGCAATCATATTACCCCAATAGAGCTAACCATAGATCTGACTCATTAACATGATCTGATAGCTCTATAATAACCAGATCTTTATATGGCGATTCAGTAAGCTCTATATTATCCATTAGGCTACAACACTAAGACTAGCTAAGCTATATAGATAGCCTAAGCCTTTAGAGTGCTGGAAATGAAACCATATATGTAGATCCGCTAAATTAGAATCAGAACGAAAGCCGAAAAATGCATTTCTTAAACGCTTAATCCCACGCATATCTATATATACAGATACCTTAGAGTTAAAGTATATCCATAGATCTTCAACAGATAGATCGTCAAATCCAATAGTAGTTAACATGTTTGCTCTCCCTTTATCATATCACATATAACCGAATCAGGCAAGTTATCCAAAAGGTGATAATCTACATCTTTAAGCGAGTCGCTATGACTATTAAGAATCATATATGCGAACCCTATAGAATGCTGATCGTTAAACCAGTCATATACTACCCGTAACGTGGTATCAGCTTTAAAGGTATACCAGTCTTTACCTAAGGTAGCTGTATCCAAGTTGCAAAAGCTAGCTAAAGGAATGCCGAGATCATTAGAGTGTAGATCGTTCCAGAGATCTTGTAAGAACGAATCGCGACATGCGGTTTTATGTGCGCTAAATTCACTATCAGAAATCATCATATAAATACCTCCTATTAAGCTAACATATATAGTATATAGCATACCCATAAAAGCGTCAAGTTAAAATATAGTTAAAGTTTACGTATATGTTTACGTAAATAAGTCCTAATCTTAGGATAAGCGCAAATAACGACCATAATATATACGTAATATATATGTATAGCCTGCCCAGCCGAAGGCTACGAAGTAAGGCTATATTTAATCATAACTTAGCCAGTCTAAAGGTTACTTCGTAGGCTAAAGCCTTGACAAGTCGAAGAATACGAAGTATAATATACCTATATATCCTATACTATAAAATGCACACGCTAAGACTAGCTAAGATCGCGTGGAAATGTATAGGTTAATCTCAGAACGTATATTATTTACAGCAGCGAAGCCGGGCGTCTGAAATTTGGCATTTCAAACCTACATGAATTACGTAGATCACTGGGAGATTTCGTAAATACGTGTTTACCAAAAACGCCTACGTTTTGTCTTCCGATAGACCGACTTTCCTAAGCTTAGGAAACCCAGATTTCGGGCCTCGGTTAAGCCACCTTAACCCACCCCAAAAATCCCCCTAGCCTTAACCTACCCTTTACCTGGCGCTGGGGGGGGGTGCCCGACACATTTCTTCATAAAGTTTCGTTACGTGTAACATATCTTTACATTCAGCCCAGCCGGATTGTAAACTTATGTAAAGTGTACACATTTCGTAATGAAGTTTTGTAAAGTAAAGATATGTGTACACTTTACATATCTTCATAAAGTTTTGTAAAGTAACGGAAAATTACGGAATGTAAAGTTTTTGGTACCCGTAACATATCTTTACATTCGACCGTGCCGGATTGTAAACTTATATGAAGTGTACACATATTGTAATATGACATGCCAACGATTCGACTTTTAAAACATCGGATCTGGAAAATGTCTATTTCAGCCCAGCCGATATAATGATGCAAATTTTAGACTACATTATTTGGTCTAGTGATTAGACATAAAAATGATGTTTCAAGATTGCATTTTTCAGTCCAGTTACTAGACCTGAAAATTCGATTTCTGGATTGCATTATCTGACCTAGTAAATGGACATGCCGATGTTAGTATATGATGATAATTCTAATATCGGATCATGTCTAGCACGTCCAATCGCCCATGGTGAGCGTTATGAAAAAACGCTATATATAGAATACAGATCCGTATAGGCCATGGCCTAGCGTTGATAGTAGCGATCTGGCATGTTTAGCCGTCTGAGCTTTGAGGCTATATCTTGCTTTGATGCCAATTTGTCTCACAGCTAGAAACGTATTCTACCAGATAATGAACCATGGCCAGATCACGCTTAATCAACATTTATCAATTGCCATAGATTGGCTTGTAGTGCCGTTATACAGGCGGGGTGTTTCCTATTTTTAGGGAAAGGGCGTTTATAGGTAGCAAGTTATCAGCAAACATGGGCATAATAGATACAGGGAATCCAAGCGGATTACCCGCGAAGCCGATAAGGGGAAACCACCATGAACACCGAAACCACCATGCCCGCAGTTGACATGGAAGCCTTGAATCAAGATTTCCTGAATTCCGTTGATCTCGGCTTTGAGCCGATCTTCAACGTAGGGACAAGCTATAACTTGTTCCCCATCCGTCAAGCGGATAAGCAAACCGCGCTCATTGCCATGATGCTTGACGAAGTCCGTTCATACATCGGCCGCTTGTCTAGCAGGGATCTGACGCAAGGCCACAAGGCGATCGCCCTCATCCTGGAAGATAAGACGCCAAGCGATATGGTCAGTGTTAATGATCTCTTTGTAGATATAAGCGAGATTAGCGATCGCTTGAATGACAAAGCGATCCGCTATATGATCGGCACGTGCCTGGCTGAAATTAACGCCTAACAATCGCCCTCACACATCACGCAAGCGGCCTAAAATAGGCCAGATAAGGACTAACACCATGATCACCGTTTCAATCGTCAAAGCTAACCAAGGGTATGCTGATGTAAACCCCTTCAGGGCCAGCGATCGCGCTATGCTTGACCAAGCCGTAACCGTCACAGTGACCGTATTCGGCGCTGATAAGGTACAAGTATTGAACGATGTGGCACGGCGCTTGCTACACTTCCGGCCTGCCTTTGGCTATGCCGTGACGTTAGGAGAGGTGGTATCCTCTCAGGAGTTTAGCATCACGCTTGACAGCATAGCGCGGGGAACAGGATTCCAATGGGCGATGATTCTTACCCGGTTGGCAGGCCGCCAGTCATTAATCAAAGCGGAATTGAAGGAGTTATCAGAGCAACCGTCTCGCATCCGTAAAAGCTTTCTTACTCAATTTCTACCTAGCACGGTAGAAAACGGATCGGTTCTGGCTAACAGTCAGAAAACCGAAACCCTGTTAAACTCACAAGGTTACTTAGATATATTCGACCCGCTATTCCGGGTATATGCCCTGTATTAAAATTTCATACCGGGTACCAAGTGTACCCGGTTTTTTCGCGAGCCGATACCGACACGATGCTTCAATGATCCGGGGCGGGTTCGTTTTTCGGGTATGTAGTACCTTTTCGACCGACCTAGAAATTTTCATATAATATGACATGCCTGGTGTCGGTAGGGGTGGAGGTTAATGCAGATATAAGGTTAGGTTAAGGTTAGGTTAAGGAGCGGAGCATGGAAAGCGCTCCGGGTCAATTTTGAATCCCATTTCTGGATATGATATACTAATAGTAAGGCTTTATGGATAGATAATCCTATCGGGGGGGGCTATCTATATTTGCCGATTGGA
>OCZT010000543.1_pt1 | contig 37659 bp, 47 predicted proteins | sample 1539031 | NCBI WGS metagenome assembly OCZT01 (sample SAMEA3539308, study PRJEB22396) | soil metagenome | biome: tundra; feature: field; material: soil | place: USA | collected 2010-05 | depth 0.15 m
ATAAGCTAAAGGAAGAGGTAGAGGTGTCAAAAGTGTCAGACAATGTGTCACATGTCGTCACCCACAAGAGACAAGAGACGTATTCTTTAAACAAGTTAAAGAATACTGACCTAAACACTACGTCTTCTGGAGAGGAAACACTTGAAGATTTTGAACAAAGAGAGGGCGAACTCTATGCAGACTTTTAGAAATAGAGATAGTCTAGATCCAAGGTTTAGTTTAGTTAAAACTCTAACCGAAATTCCAACACGGGAGAAAATACTTACCCTGCTTATTCTTTGCTTTCAAAGTTTGGATGTCTTGACTACCGTCATAGGAATTAATATAGAACATCTAAGCGAGGGCAATCCACTTGTTCATAGTTTAGTTTTATCTTTGGTTTTCAAAATGACTTTGGTTGTCATTGTCTTGTTTGTGTGTCATAGAATTATTTCGAAAAGAAACCTATATGGCGTTTTGGGGATTATTGCGGTTATAAGCGTTTACGCTCCCCTATCTAATTCAATTCTTTTATGGTTAAACAAATGATTATTACTTTTATTCAAGGAGTTTAAAAATGTCGAAATGGAGAGCTGAGCAAGCGGCTAGGATTACAGCAGGGTTTGGAAGTATGGAAGCGAGAATCATATACCGTGGGAAACTTGAGGGATTAGCTACCAAAATGGATTACGACAGGGGATTTGAAAAAATGAATGAGGGCTATAAGCATCTAATCTTGGAAGATCAGTATGCCCTGCGAAATCATACCGAGCCCTATCGAGGGACTTTCCCCGAAATTGACGACTTGAAGGAGCAGGCACAAATACATTACGAAGCAGGCGATGAGTTGACTTCTAAGCTCCTTAGAGAGGAGATCCGAACAATCCTACGTTTTAAGCGTTTTGCGGCCGCTATGAACCTCTGGACACGTGAGGATGCCAAAACAAAGCGTGTCCTGGTAACCAGAAATAACCAAAGAGGGGCTTGTGATGTTTGTGCTAAAGAAATAACCCTTGGAGAGATGATTTATTCTAACCGTAGGGAAAGGACAAGAATTCACGAGCTTTGCTATGAAAGAATTGCAAAAACAAAAACAGAAGCGTATAGTGAAATAGGAGTTTGAAATATGCAAATTGAAATACAAAAAATAATCGAAGTTGAAATTGACGACCTTCCGCTTTTTGAACCTGAGGTTAATCCTGAGAGTGTTCCAGTTGAAGAACCTGAAAAAATAAGCGTACCAGCATGAATACACAGCCGCTAGTTGGATATAGGGCTTGGATGATAACCGATAATTATGGGGAGTTAAGACTGCGTGCAGCTTATAAAAAGTCTGTTTTCTGGGATGAGGAATTGATAGCGAAACATATTGTTGATGAGACACCTAATCATTATGGCCATGCTGCTTTTGCTTTAGAAATAGAAGAGCATAAGTCCCCTAATCCAAAGTGTCATACTTGCGGTATTTATGGTCTTGCTAAGCCTAAAGATGCGATGTCTATAGCGAAGATACAAAATGCTCAAATATCTCTAAGTGCTGTCATTGATAGAGTTGTAGTTATTGGCGCAGCTATTTATCGGGGTACTATAATGCTAGGGCCTTGTTCGAGTTTTGGCTATGGTCTGAAAGCTGAGAGGGCTAGAATTATTTGTTTTTTTGATACTTTTGATGTAAATGAATCTGGGATGATTCAAAGAAGCATGTTAAACAAAATGGCTAGACAGCTAGGCGTTCCTGTCTTCCTTCCAACACCTTTTCCTGTTTTTTACTTGAAAGAGTTTGGTTTACTCCCGCCTTGGGATGGTGTGATTGGTAGAAATATGATTGAAGAAAAAGAAGACAAGGATGTAGTTACATATTAGTTTTGTAAAGTACTTGCACTTATTTTTATGTTGTGATAAACTGGCATAAGTATTTAACCCCAAACGGACAAACCCTATGAAACAAGAGGGATCGCGTTGTAGATTCATCCGGTAAGAGCAACAACCTTTACAGTACGTTCACACCCTAAAACTCTAAAACATATGTTTTTATGAGTATCTAGCTTTAACAGTTCTAAGCCGATAACACGGACTCGTTTGAGGCCCGAAGACTATTACTGTTAAACCCCCGCCAGAGGATAGTAGACTCCCATTCTTTCCTCCAAGAAAAATAGGTTGTAGTCCTTTCCTCTGGCACTTATTTCAAGATTTATAAACAGCACAGCATAGTGGAACTTATGACAAGAATTAAATTATTTGAGTATCACTACGATACAGAGCCAGGATCATATAGCGCTAATATACAGATATTTAGTAGTTCAATAAAAGACAAGGAATTAAAGAAAGAAAATGACTCAATTACCACCAGGGTGCAAACTAACCCCAGAAGTACACAAGCTGTTAGTAAGAGAGATTGCTAAAGGCAGATTTATCGAAGATGCTTGTAAAGTAGCAGGGGTATCCTATGATTCTTATAACCGCTGGTACAAAAAGGGAAAGGACACAGTAGAGGGAGATGGCTTTTTAATGGCTTCTGAACCCTTTAGAAAATTTAGAATATCGGTAGATACGGCCATGGTAGCTAAAAAACACCAATACGAGGATTTACTAACCATTCTCGCTGATGACTATAAAGACAGAGACCCTAAAACGGCTTTTGCTATCGTCAAGTTCATTATGACTGCTCACTATAAAGAATATCGAGAAAAGAGCGGATTTGAAATTAGCGGACCTGATGGCGGACCCTTAAAAACTGAGAACGTTGGAGAGGCTACCGTATCAAAGGAAAAAATCAAAAGCATGATGCTAGCTTTGCAAGTAAAGGCACTTGATGAGATAAAGAAAAGAGAGGCTAAAGAAAGCGCATAAAGCTTGACTTCTAAAGAGTTTATGATACACTCTGAGAATATAAGATTCTTGGAGGAATTACAATGAAACGGCTTGTACAAATATTTCCGGTTTTTAGCGAGAAAGACAACGGTTTTAGATTCATGGCTAAGTGGGATGAGCTTATTAGAGAAGAGAACGGTTCCTACACTTATTTTGATTATGATTTAGAAACTTATAACGATGAAGTACTACACTTTGCAGATAGCCTATCAGCCATAGCAATGGCCCATATTTTAGAACTTCAAAGCGAAGACTATATTTTAAAGGGGGTCTAAATGGAGCGCCTTATTGGATATATTAGAGTTAGCACACCAGATCAACTTCTTTCTATTGATGCTCAAAAGATGGAAATTGAAAGATACTGCGAATATCATAATAAAGAGCTAGTTAGAATTGACGTTGAAGTTGCTACCGGTACATCAACCGAAAAAAGACCTTTATATTTACAGATGGTTAGCGATTGCGAGTTAGCAATAGCGGATGGTATTCTATCAACCAAACTAGATAGAATTGCAAGAAGTAATTCAGACTTTGCTGAGCTGCTTGCTAGAGCTACTGAAGGCAAATTTAATATAATCGTACCTGAAATAAACCTAGATATGAAAAATCCTATGGGTGAGTTTATAGTAAGTGTTTTTATGGCAGTGGCTCAACTTGAAGTCAAATTGCTGAAGGCTAGAACAAGGGCTGCGCTAGCTGTTCTTAAGTCTAAGGATATAAAGCTAGGCCCATCATACTCTATCAGTCCAGAGGTACTAGATATTATTGTCGCCTATAAGCAACAAGGTCTATCTACACGGGTAATTGCTAGTAGACTAAATGAAGATAATATCAAAGCTCCTAGGTCTAACAGATGGAACCATAACACTATCGCTAGAGTTATAAAGACTATGGCCGATAGAATACATGACCAGAATAGACCTTTATACCTAGGCAAGGCCAAGCGTGCCGCCCTCGTGGCACAGGGTACACTACCCACTACCAGATAGTCCCTTAGATATAGACTAGGGAGGCAGTAGAAACAACGCTATTGCCTCCTTTTTTATATTCATATCAAGTGTTTTTAATACCTCTGGCGACCTGCCTGGAAGGCGTCTCCACATGCGCGATGGCCTTGGGTAGAATCACTGCCTTGTTGAATTGTGTGAGGTATAGAGGCACGGGTCAAGTAAGGGTGATGTAAGGGTATCGACTACCCACTTCGTATACAGGTAAGGCTTGGCACACACTAAGTGGTACGTAGACGAACGTCTAGGTACCGCCTTGCAGGTGGTGCGTGTTATGTAGAAAGAAATAAGACGGTCGATCCGGAACTCAAAAACTAAATCGCCGCCTGCCGCCTGAGGTTAATCGGCTTAAATTTTGCAATAAAATTATGGAAATATCGAATGCGATATACATGTTTCCTATTGGAGGTTAAGAAATGAGTAATGGTATAAATCTAAAGCGTACAAATGGTGAGGATATAAACGTTGGTTGCTTTGGTTGCTTGACAAGTATTGCGAGTATCTTTCTGGTTGTATTCTTGCTGACGCATATAAGTTTAGTGGTAGCGTTTTTGGTAAATCATTTGAAATAAAATCATATAAATTTCTGGGAGGGAATCTTATGCTTAGCAAAATCTTTATTCCAGGTATTTTAGTTCTTTTATTTTATTCACCACTGTTGCTGGTATTGCTTCCTAAGACCAGTTCTTTGCCTAGCGGCATGGTAATTCCAGTTCATAGTTGTCGCTCCTTAGTTAGCCCTGTGGTGCCTTCTGTGTACTCTTCTGGGTTAATCCCTCCGGTTAGGTGCGTGGTAGTTAATGGTATTTGTGAGATAGTAAAATGAATCTCTTTATAAGATTTGTTATAGCAATGATAGCAATGTTTGTAGCGTTGATAATAAACCTTTTTATTCCTGTTAGTGCTCCTATCTTACTTCGCTTAGGTGCTCTGACAATAGGTTATATTTTAACGTTTATGTTTGTAAGGACTTGGGTTTATGAATAAAGAGTTTGTGATAGCATACAAAAAGAAAAATCCTTTAGATTGGGATTGTCAGATTGAGTATGTAAGACATATAGGTATTTGCGAAAAGTGTCATATCGTTATGAATAATATCAAAAAGAATATCGGAAGTCCGAGGAACTTATGCCAGAGGGGCGAGGTTCTGTTTAACACTTGGAAGTCAAAGGGTACTTATATTCCTCTTCCTAGTGTTTGGTTAAAGCCTTATGATGCAAAGGCAGTATGGCAAGGGAAGAAAAAATAAGGCAGAGTAGAGAAAAGGTTACCTCACCAGGTTCATACCCTGGAGATGATTGTTCGAATCAATCCTCTGCTTCCATAAATCTATCGTTACAAGTAAGAATAAATACTGGGAGGTTTTATTTATGAAGATGAAAGATAGTTCAAAGTACGGTCCTGCGATGTACGGAAATGGTGTACTTTTAGGAAAGGGGGTAAAGTGGCCAAAGAACATAGATATCAAAGGCAAGGTTGGCGTGCCCTATGCGATTCTGCAGGAAAAGCTTAAGAGTAAAAAACTTACCCATAGCTTTGAAGAGGTCGATAGATTAGCGGTTGAGAGGGCGGTAGAAAAAAGGATTAGACGTTCTAAGATAGTATTAGCGAGTCCAGTTCGACAGGGAAATTTTGGAAGGTAGATGGGCGTAAGGTCTAAAAAACTGTAGCGTGTCGGGCCAAAGTGTGCATCCGTGGGTTAGGGGTGTTGTTCAGATTATCGGGCGTAGATATCAAGTGAGTTTTGGGCTTCGATGACACTTTGCTCGAAACTACCGTAATGCTTTGAGCCCTGAGTTACTATTCTGGCTAGTACAAGCACGTTGTGGATATTTTCGATTTCGTCTTTTGTTAGTTCTATTGTTGTCTTTTCCATTTTTCTTTCCTCCAGAAATCTTTTTATATTTTTATAATAGTTTGAAGTTATACACAACGGGGAATACAAGTTGGAACAGGTAAGTGCCAGTATTGAAGAGTATAAATTTGATATAGATAAGTTTTTGAATTCTCTTAGTTTAGTTGAACTAAAGGCTTATGAAAACAAAGTCTTTTATGATTGGGATCTTTGGGCTAGGCCAGAACAATTGGAACCTAAGAGTCATCCCTACATTTGGTTTCTTCATACGGGAAAGTTTTGGGGGAAAAGCAGAACTGGAGCTGAGACTGCTATCAAATGGGCTTATGATTATCCTGGCAGTGATATCGCTGTTATAGGAATGGACTTTAGAACGACAAAGAGAACTTGCTTTGAAAAGAATTTACTAAAGTATATTAATCCAGATGATGTCAAGAGTTATAACGGATCTGATTTAATCATTACTCTAACAAACGGATCATCTTTTATTGGCGCTTCTTCTGTGGCCTTTGATAACCTTCGAGGAAATAACTTCTCTTTTGCCTGGTGTGATGAACTTGGTTATTGGGAGCATCCAGAGGATACTTGGGATAATCTAAATGAAGCTCTTCGAATAGGTGAAAATCCTAGAATGATTATTACCACCACTCCTAACAAGGACCAGGGAGCATTCTTTAGAAAGATTTTAGCTGAGCCTGACATTGTAGTAACTTATGGAACTATCTTTGACAATCCGGCCTTATCTCCTAAGGTTCGAGATAGATATCTTAGAATGTATGGGGGGACACGCCGAGGGGAGCAAGAATTATATGGCAAACTTCTTGAGGATAATCCAGACGCTAAGTTTCAAGCGGAGTGGTTTGAAAAAGATGTAAAGCTTCCAGTCCATGAGGATGGGACTTTAGATGTTGACAGAATCGTAATAGGAGCTGACCCGGCTGTCACCTCTGGCGAGAAAAGTGATGATACTGGAATAGTGATAGTTGCTAAGAGAGATGATGAGTTTTTTGTTTTGGCGGATAGAACATGCCATAAGTCCCCTGAGGGTTGGGCAAGCGATATAGTTGAGATTTTTAATTTCTATAAAGCGGATGTTGTAGTTGGGGAGACAAACAACGGTGGGGATTTAGTAGGTAGCGTTTTGAAGCAGGCTCCAGGAGGTAAGTACTTACCTTTTAAAAAGGTATTTGCTTCACGTGGTTCAGATATAAGAGCGGATCCTGTATCTCTTTTAGCTGAACAAAGAAAAATAAAATTTACAGGTAGATTCTTGGAGCTAGAAAACGACTTATGTACATTCTCAGGAGAAAAACGAAAACGCCGTGGACAAGGACATTACGACCGAATGGACGCTTTTATTTGGGCGATGACAGAGCTTATGGACGCAGGGGATCCCATTTGGGGATTTGTGGTAGATCCTGATGGCTGATACTGATCTTTATGGCAAAGTTTTTCGTGACCTTATGGGGATTAAAGCCGAGGGTTCTGATCCTATTGGGGACGATGTAAGAGGGCATAGTGATGCTCTTACCGCTGAGGCCTGGGTCTATCGCTGCGTTGACATAAATAGAAAGGCAATTGAGGATGTAGAACTTCAAGTTGTAGTGCCTGCTACAAATGGTCAGGGTTTTGTTTCAATCCCCCATGATGCTCTTTTATTATTTGAAGAGGCTAATCCCTTTGATTATATTTGCGGCTCAGAGTTACATGGAATAACATCAGCTACTCAAGACTTACACGGTGAGACTTACTGGCAACTAAATGTGTCAGGAGGTAAACCTAAAGAAATCTATTATCGCTCTAACCTTACGATGGAACCAAAGATGAATGATGGTTCTGACAAGAGTATGCAGGGGCCTTACATGGGATTCAAGCATGCCACCGGAGTAGGAACAAATGAAATTTTACCACTTGAAAATGTAGCTTTCTTTAAAAATAGTGATCCATCTAATCCCACTAGGGGAATATCGCCTATCAGCGCGGCTAGGGATAATATAAACTCCAATATCTACGCCAAGATTTCTAATATGTCCTTGCATAAAAACGGATCACGTCCAGATTATATGCTTACAACGGATCAACCCTTAGACAAGGATCAACAGGGTTTACTGCAGAAAATGATATCAGGTTGGCTAAAGGGTCCCTCAAAGAGAGGCACGCCTCTAGTTCTTGGATCGAACATGAAAGCTAATTTACTTTCTATGTCACTTCGAGATAGTGAGTGGGTTAACTCAATGAACTTAGGGCAAGAGGCTATTTGTGGAATTTTGGGAGTTCCGCTTATGCTAGCTGGAAACAATGATAAATCAACTCTAAACAACATGGAACAGGCTCAGGCGATTTTCTATTACTTCAATAGAATTCCCTACATGAAGAGGTATCAGAGTTGGTTAACTAGAAACTTCCTAAGGAAGTTAGATCCGGCCCATCGGGACTTACAGTTTAGATTTAACATTGATGCTATCACTGGACTTGGTGAGGATATAGCTCAAAAGACAGGTAGAATAAAAGCCTTGGTTGAAGCTAGGGTATTAACTCCTGATATGGCCTTAGAGATTCTGGGTATTCAGGCTACGGTACCAGGTGGCAAGACCTTCCATGTTAAGCTTAATGATATTCCAATCGAAGAGGCTGGGGTTCAGGCTAACGTAGACGTTGCAGCGGCTCACGGAGCCCCTTCGTTAGAAGCTCCGACACTTGGTCTTGACCCCGCTAGTGAAGATGATGGACCTAAGCCTCCTGCTCCTGGTGGCGACAAGACACCTCCTGGTGGCAAGATACCTCCAACTGAGCCAACTTCCCCAACTAAGTCAACAGAGAGCACTAATCCTAAAAAAAAAATAGCTAAGAACTTAAAGGCAAAGGCCGCATCTCCTGATCCAAATTTGATTAGAGAGCGTAGACTAGCAGCTCCTCAGAAAAAAGCTGTTGCCAAACTAAAGAAAGAATTTCAACGCCAGCAAGTAGAGGCGCTTAGAAATGTCAGAGCTAAAAATAAAGATTTTGTTTTATTGACTAAGGATGATAGCGCAATTGTTCCTGATAACCTTTGGAATAGAGATGATGCGAAGTCTAACATAGGAGATATCAATAGCGAACTTCATGATGCTTCATTTGCAGAGGCTTTGAATACTGTTGTTCAGGATTATGGGATTAACATTTCATTTGATTTATCAAATCCAAAACTCCTAGATATAAAATCTCAATTAGCTCAATTAGTTAAGGGAATTGATGATACCACTATGAGCGATATTCAGACGTTGGTAACATCGGCTATGGCTGGTGGTGAGACTTTCCAAGGCGCTCTAACGCAGAGCATATCAGATGCTATGGGTGGCGCGATAGAATCGAGGTCACTTTTGATTGCTAGAACTGAGAGTATGCAAGCTTATGGTCTTTCAAGTCTTGCGTATTATCAAGAGGCTGGGGCACAGGCTCTAGCTTATGATGGCGATGATGACCCTGCTTGTGCAGATAGAAATGGTCAAACCGTAGACTTAGACACAGCCGAAGCGTGGTTGGGTGAAGAACATCCAAACGGCACATTAGTATTTAGTCCCGTAGTTGATATGGGAGACAACTCAGATAACTCAGACAATTCAGAAGGAGAATAGAATGTCAGAAAATGAAGTAGTAGAAGAGCCCGTAGTAATTGAAGGTGAGGAACCAAAACAATATGACCCTGAGCTTTCAACTAAAGAAGATGAAATGCAGCTTAGAGTAGAAAAAGAGGAAGTTGTAGAGACTGTTCAAGACAAAGAATTAGATTCTATTCAAGCAGTAGAGGATTCTAACCAAGAAGTTTATCTTGCAGAAGCTTCTTTAGCAGAAGCTCTAAAAAGAGAACAGTATGCAATCGATTTGCAAGATCACTACATTAAGGATTACAATGATAGGATCGTGAATAAAGATCCGGATAAGGCGCTAAAAGTAGGCAAGCCCTATTACAAAGCTCCAGAGATAGTTGAGGAATAAGAATGGAACTCAAATATAAGAACTTCCCAGTTAAATTCATAAAGTCTGTTGATGACAACGGTACTATCGAGGCTTACGTTTCAACTTTTGATAGTGAACCAGATAAACAAAAAGATATCATGGATCCTGGTTGCTTTACTAAGAGTCTTGAAGACATTCCAACTCCTATAATGCTGTGGAATCACGGACGAAATGGAATAATGCCAATAGGCAAATGGACTAAAGGCATTGAGGATTCTAATGGATTACTCTTAACTGGAAAAATTTCTATTGGTACTACTCTTGGAAAAGACGTATATCAACTTATGAAAGATGGTGTTGTAGATACGTGTTCAATTGGGTATAATCCAGTTCAACATTACTACGACGCCAAGGGTATCAATCACTATAAAGAGGTTGAAGTTCATGAGGCAAGTCCAGTAGCATTTCCTGCTAATCCAAATGCAAGAATAATGAGCGTAAAGAGTATTGAAACAATGAAAACTAAAGATGCTTTGGATGGTTCTTTTGAAGAGAGAGACAAATGGATTTATAACGCTCTTAGAGAAATGATTACTGATGAGGATAAATACTTTTATGTAGTTGCTACCTTTAGTGACCATGTTATTTATAGCGTTGAAGGCGATGATAACTCTTACACGATTCCTTACACTATGGGAACTGAAGACGTTACCTTAGGAGAACCTGAGGCTGTAGAACTTACTACAACCGTTGTGCCAAAATCTTTAGAGCAAGCTCTATTAGAAAAGTCAGGCGCTAGGAACTCTACTTCGGATATGTCAAACATTCAAGATGCCCATGACCATAGCGTGGCTCTTGGAGCTGATTGTGATGGCGATGTAGACGCAAGCGTTGATAATGGTAAGAGTGATCCTTTGTCGCTTTCTATTGAAGAGTTTAGTGCCCTGTTTACTAAGGCAGGAGCAAGGAACTCAAAAGAGGATATGGCTCACATTCAAGCAATCCATGATGCTGCTTCAAAACTAGGAGCAAACCATGCTCCAATTGCAGTAAATGATGTAGCTCCTAAGAGTGCAGATAACCTAATACCACTTACAAAGGATGATATTTTCGAAATCATAAACAAGGCAGTTTCAAACTGCTAAAAGCCAGATAGCTAGGCACGTCAAAGCATTACGTATTTTAATTGAGGGCTCTAGCGAAAAACAACAACAACCAACATTCAACAACAATGGAGAAAAAATGACCGAGGAAAATAAAGAAACTCCTGCGGTAACCCCTGAGGCAACTCCCGGGCTTACTAAGGAATCAGTTTCTGATTTAATCACAAAGGCTGTTGCTGATGCCCTCAAAACGAAGGCAGAAGTAGAAGCTAACCGTCCAGAGATAACCGACTTGTCGTCCAAGTCTGTTGCTCAAAACAATGGCGGACTCCACGGCAGCGCTCCTTTCTCTTTCTGTAAAGCCATTTTGGCCACAACTCGTGGCGGTGGTACACCAGAGGGATGGAAGAGATACGCTCCCTATGAGTATAAATCTATCGAAGCTTCTCACCAGAAAGCTGTCGCAGAAGGTTCCGTTACAAGCGGCACTGCCTTTAGTGGCCAGGGTGTGCTTGTCGCTCCCGAGTATTCTAGTGAGATAATCGAACTAATTCGTGCAAAAACAGTTGTGCGTAAATTAGGTGCGGGTCGATATCCTGCTAAAAGTGAGACTGGATTCATTCCCCGTCAAACTGCTGGTTCTTCTACCACGTGGGTAGGTGAAGGAAGCACTTTGACCGAAGGAAGCGAACCTCAGTTCGACCAATTGCAGTACACCCTTCGCAAGTTAAGTTCTCTGGCCATGATCACTAACGAAATCTTAGAAGACGCTTCGGTAGACGCTGAGAAGTTTGTTATGGATTCTATGTCACTTGACTTAGCTCTTGCTGAGGATCTTGCATATCTTTACGGAAGCGGTAGCGCTCCTGTACCAACTGGCCTTTGGAATCTAGCCGGTGTGTCGCACATACTTGCAGCTAGTCCTAATGGACAGAGCCCAACTTTTGATAATCTCTTCGATTTAGAAGCTATTATCGAAAACAACAACCTAGTTAACACTGGGTACGCATTCAACCCCCGTTCCAAGCAGAGCCTTCGCAAGCTGAAAGACAGCTATGGTCGTTACCTCTGGGATACAGGTATTCCTCAACAGAATGTGCCTGCTTCCATCGGTGGTGTTCTATTTGCGATGACAACTCAGATCCACAAGACCGACACTGTCGGTTCTAGTGCGGGTGTTACATCTAGCATCTTTGCCGGACAGTGGGATCAAATGTTGATCGTAGAAAAGGGCGGAATCGAATTGAAGGCGGCCGAAACTGGCGCAGCTTTCTTGGCTGATTCTACTTACGTTCGCGGTATCCTCCGTAGAGATATGGTTGTCCGTCACGTAGGAGCCTTCGGAATCTTAGACGGTGTTCTTGCGTAAGCAATAACGAAACTGGGGGCCTAGAAATAGGTCCCCTTATTTATAACAAATGTAATAAAATGTAAAATAGGAGAAAAATGGCAACTATAAACGGAGCTTTTGCTCACAGTAATACAAGCAACATAGTCTATCTATTTCGGGCTAAAGTATTTTCGAGCGCTCCTACTGCTGGAGATGCCATTGATACAACTCTCTCGATTCAACAAATAACTAGCGTTGATGGTTCTTACTCCTTCTTGAGGGTTGACCCCAACGAACAGTACTATGTTGTTTCTTACGATGCTTCTAAAAATACCCTTTTTAATTCGGTTTATGCAGGAACTGAGAGCGCTCTAAGTGTTCCGGCCTATGCAACTACTGACCTTCCCGTATTACATGCAAGTGATAAGAGAATAGCTTATGATTTGACTGCTAGTGTTTTGAAAGTTTGGAATGGTAGCGCTTGGGGTGCGGTTGCGGCAACTGACGTAGATGTTGCGGTTACTTCTTTGAATACTAGAACTGGCGCGGTTATTTTGGCAGCTGGCACAAATGTTACTATTACCGAGAGTCCTGATGGTACCTTTACCTTAGCTTCTACCGGTGGTGGTGTCGATACTGATGCCTTTGTACCCTCAACTTACCTTGATACAGACACTGCTCTAGCTGCAGACTCTGATGTAAAGGTTGCCACACAGAAAGCCACTAAGGCTTATGTGGATGGCGCTGTTAGTGATACAGACGCTTTTGTTCCCTCGACTTACCTTGATACTGACACTGCCCTAGCTGCAGACTCTGATGTAAAGGTTGCCACACAGAAAGCCACTAAGGCTTATGTGGATGGCGTTGGTACTGCTGCTGCAACTGATGCCACTACCAAAGCTAATGCTGCTGCCACAGCTTCTATGCCAGTTGCTACTACTTTAGATATGATTGAAGCGGCAGCGGACGTTGATTTTGACGGAAAAAAGATAACTGGACTGGCGGATGGTACTGCTGCAAGTGATGCGGCTACTGTAGGTCAGCTTCCACCTGCTGTGTTAAATGCCTATAGTCATGCTGTGGCTGCTATAACTGATTCAAGTGTTGATTATGATATGCCAGATTTATCTATTGCTAGTGTGCCAGCTGGTACCTACGCTTTCTTCGTTGATGTTCTAAGTTCTACATCTAAATCTGGGGGTTTTTCTATAAGAATTAAAGATGGCAGCGATAATATACTATGGCCTCTAAGCGCTGGAGTATATCCTGATTCGTATACCAATCCTGATACTACTCTTGAAAACACTAAGTCAGGAGTTATTGTTTTAGCATCCACATTGACTGTAAAGGTAATGGCTGCAGCTGTTCAAGCAGTCGGAAATTATTCCGTTGGAGACCGATCCTTAACTCTCATTAAAATTACTTAAAAGGATAAATAAATGGCTAATGCTTATGCAACTCCTGATGATCTAGCTTTATATCTTGATGGTGTTAGCGAGAGTACTTACACTGCCATTTGGACTGCTTTACTAGAGAGTGCTTCAAGATTTATAGATACTGAGACTATGCAATTTTTCTATCAAATTCCTAGTGCTACTTATCATTTCAGCGGCCAAGGAAACTCTATGATAATTCCAGGGGTTCCTATTGTAAGTATTAGTAATATAACGGTAGCCTTTTATACAGGTGGAAACACTTATGTAGTTCCCTCAGGTCAGTATTTTCTCTATCCAGAGACTCCGCTCCCAGGTCACCCTTACTTGTGGCTAGAGCTTACAAACGTGCCTCAGAGTGGTCTTGCAGCTGAATTCTTTTATGGTAAACAAAACGTTGCAATTACTATGGTGGCAGGATGGCCATCTGTTCCAGCTGATATCAAACATCTTACTTGCAAATTAGCAGCTAGGGCTTGGAAAAGTAGACAAACTGGTTATTCTGGTATTCAAGGAAACTCTGAAACTGGTCTAGTTTATGCAAAAGAATTAGATTCCATGGATCATGCTATCTTACAAAGATATCAAAGGCTAACGCTTGGCGGATTACTTTAATGGCAAATGAAGACTACTCAATTACCTTTAAAGGAGTAGATGAAATACTTGCTAACTTTAGTGTAGCTCCCGAGAGGATAGAAATAGCAAACCTTGAAGCTATGAAAAAAAGTACCTTGATAGTTCAGGCAAGTTCGATGGCTTATGTTCATAGAGTAACAGGACAATTACAAGGCTCTACTACTTCAAGTGTTGTAGGCAGTGGGCGAGACATAACTGGAATTGTTGGGTCAAACAAAGTTTATGCTAGAGCTTATCAAGAGGGACTTCCATCTGGTTATCCCATTAACTTTTCTAAGGGTAGGAGACTTCCGAACGGAAATCAATCAAAGCCTTACATTGCGCGTGCAAGTGGAAAGCGTAAAGGACTTCCGTATCTAAAAGAAGGTTTACAAAATAATGTAGAGGTAATAGTAAATGTGTTTGTAGAGGCTTCACATAAAATAGTAAGGGAGTTAGCTCATGGTCGATGATCAAGCAATAATGGATGCAGTAGCGCTGCTTGTAGGCGGCACAGTTTCACCTACAAAACCCCATTTTTATAGCGGTTTTAATGTAGGAGATGCTACTGGGGTTGCAGGACTCAAGGGATGTTGGTCTACAGTGCCCTCAAGTGGCTTTGGAGAGCTGCCAATGGCGATGGTGATGGCTGGGCCCTTCATTGCTAAGATAGGGCAACCAGAGGAAGAGGTTGAGAGATTTAGATTACTAGTGGCTGTTGCTCCAGTAGATTCAGAGAGTGATATGCCTAGCTTAATCGCTTACAAGAAAATACTACAACAACTTTTTAGAGACCATATGCAGTTAGGTCTAGCTTATGGAGAAGTTTTGCAAGGTTTTATAGTTGCCGGTACTCCTGGAAACTATATTATCGGTGGAACCGAGTATTATGCTTGGGACTTTACTCTTGAAGTAACTAGAGAAATTAATTATACCTACACATCATAAATTACAAGGAGAAAAATGACAAAATACAAATGGATAGGCGAAGGCGAGCACATACTTCACGAGCTAAGCCTAGTTCTACATACTGGCGATGTCTTTGAGAGCGCCGAGAAATTATCGCATTCACTTCTTGTTGAAGTTGATGCTGACAACAAAACAGTATCACCGGCAGTTAAAGTACCTGATCCGGTAGTAACCCCAGTAACCCCAGAGCCCGTTGCTTTGGTACCAACCACACAAGAAACACTAGCCGATAAGGAGGCAGTAAACTAACATGGCAATTCAAGGATTTAAGACTAAGGTTGGTCTTGGTAAAGAAACTACATTTGGCACAGCTGTTGTTCCATCTTTCATGCTTCCTAACAAGGCTCCAAAACCCAAAGACATATACAAGCAAATAGTAGATTCAGATCTTAGAGGTTCAAACTCTAAGGATCAACAGAGCCAGCAAGGAACTGGACATAGCGAGGTCGATCTAGACTTCCCAGCTTATCCCGATTTAATCGGTAATATGCTTATGGCCCTTTTGGGTACGGATACACCAACTGGTGCAGGTCCAACCTATTCTCACGCATTGACTCAAGCTGACGCTCCTCCATCTTATAGCATAACTGATTATGATGGAGTCGCGGCTAAGGTTTACGCTGGACAAAAGATATCAGACCTTACATTAAAATATGCAACTGATGGTGATTTTAGAGTAACCAGTAAGTCAACGGGTAAGGTTAGTGCCAGCGCGGCAACTCCTGCCACCGCCTTTACAACTGCTCAGCAATTCTTAGGTTGGCAGTCAAGCGTAACTATTGGTGGAGTAGCTAACAACAAAATGATAGACTTTGAATTAAGCCTAAAACGAGTTGTTGAGTTGGTATGGGGTGCAGGGGACGCAAAAGATGTAACCGATAGTGCCGCAGATGCTTTGGAAGTAACTGGTAAAATGACCTTTGTTCCTAGTGATCATACCGAATTAAACTATTATCTAAATGACACACAGCCTACTTGTGTAATTGTTATTACAAGTGGGACAAACGTTTTGACCCTACAAATGAGCGTCTGTTCTTTTGAATCCCCAACTGAGATTCAAAGAGGCGGAAAGGCTTATCCAATGATTAGTGCATCCTTCAGGGCTATTTATAATGCAACTGATGCTGGAAGCATTAAAGCTACTTTGGTTAACGGTCAGAGCGCATCTTATTAAAAAACAAAAACAGGGAGAGAAAAATGAGTTATACACAAAAAGAAAAAACCGACAAATTAGAATTGCCTTCCAATAAGGCATATTGGGTTGAGTTAAAAGCCAAAACAAATTATGGAGATAGCCTCGAAGGCAGTTCTGATTTTCTAAACATGGAACCTAATCTAGAAACTGGAGAAGTTAAAACTAAACTTGACCTTGCCAGCTATACCAAATATAGGATTCTAACCTGTATTGTAGATTGGAATTTAGATGACGAAGAGGGTAACGTTTTACCTCTGAGTGTTGAAAGTATAAATTTACTGGATGGAGTTGATGGTAAATTCCTGGCTAAAGAGGCAGAAGCTAGATTAGGCGAGAGGCCAGAAAAGAAAGAGGTCCCTTTCGAGAAAGGCTCTGGCAATGTATCAACGCGAGCGAAGGTCAAGAGATAAAACCACCCAGAATTTATGTAGAGTATTTACTATGTAAAAAGTTTAAGTGCCTCCCTTCTCAGCTTCGCCAAGAATATAATCAAGATATCCAGGACTTCATAACCATGTTGTCAATGGAAAATCAAGTAGAAGCAATGAGAGCAAGGGAATCAAATAGATGAGTGCATTTGGGGATATCGCTGAACTGGAGATATTATTAAAATTTAAAGAGGATGGCCAGAAGGCCCTAGATGACGCCAAGGGTGGAATGTTCTCAATGAAAGAAGCGGGAGCTGTGGCGGCTACTGGACTTTTGGCCGTTGGAGCGGCTGTAATTGGCTTTGCAGGTCTCAGCGCACATGCAGCTGAAGAATCGCAGTCTTCAATGGCCCTGCTTAACCAGACGTTAAAAGATACAGGTCAGAGTGCAGGTCCAGCATTTCAGAGCGGATTAGATGGAGCCGAAGCAAGCAATAGGAAATTTGGGATAACTAATCTCGATACAATGGCCAGCGTTCGTAAATTAATCGCTGCTGGTGTTGATGAGAAAACTGCCCTAAAGGATCAGGCAACAATTGCTGACCTTGCGGCTGCTAAGCACGTTGACTTGGCAACAGCTACCGATATGGTTATCAAAGGGGCCATGGGAGCTGGACGAGAACTTAAAACACTTGGAGTCATCTTACCGATTCCTACCGCCGGGGCAAAAGCCCTGGCAACGGCTCAAGCTGCCCTGACTAAGGCGCAGGCTACCTATGATAGTGACTTAGCTAATGGTAAAGGACCTGCCATTTTAACCAAAGACTTGGCTACCCTTAAGACAGCTCAAGAGAAGGTTACTCAAGAAACTGATTCGCAAAAAAATCACATGCAGGGTCTTGGTAGTGTTATCGACCAATTAAATCAAAAGGTCGGAGGTGACGCGGCTGCTAAAGCTGCTACTTTCCAGGGTGCGTGGGCTGCTGCTAAAGCTGAATTAGATCATGTTGAGGAAACGGTAGGCACTAGACTACTTCCGATAATGAGTAAGTTTATGGGTTATGTGGTAGCAGAAATGCCAAAGGTTGAGGCTGCTGCGAACGGAGTTTTGAATTCAATTCAAGATAACTGGCCAAAAATTCAAACGGTGTTAAACATTATTGTATCTGGATTAAAGGTATTTGTAGGAATTTTAGGTTTTGTTAAGGATCATTTTGATTTGATTTGGCCAGTTTTAGCTGTAGTTGTTGCTGGATGGGTAGCCTGGAATGTAGCAATAGCGATTACTAAGGCTATTGGAATAATTTCTATGATTATGGAGTATGTAGGCGGTCTTGCGACAATGGTAAGTTCAGCTGGCCTGGCTACAACTGCTCAATGGCTTTTGAATATGGCTATGGATGCTAATCCGATTGGTCTTATAATTATTGCAGTTGGATTGCTTATTGCTATCGTTATTTTAGTAGTAACCCACATGCAATTCTTTACAGGTGTTATAAATAGTGTTTGGACTTGGATTGAAAACCTATGGAAAACAGTTGAAACTCTGGTAGATAGGATTGGCGGATTTAAAACTATATTACTTATTCTCCTGGGTCCCTTAGGTATTGCTATTTTAGCATTCAAGACTGCTTATGAACATTCTTATGTATTCAAAGCTGCGGTGGATGCGGTGGTTGGAGCAATAGGAAACTTTATCAACTGGCTAGGATCAGTTGTTGGAAGTATAGGAAACTTTATAGGTGGAGTTGCTAGAGGCATTGATAGTATATTTCACTTCTCGGATGCTTTCCATGTTATTGGAGACACCATAAATAATGTACTTGGATTCTTAGGTAACATTGCGGGCACATTTGCCAATACCGCTGGTAACATTGGTTCTAGCATTATTCATGGAATTGTATCTGGTATTTGGAATGCAGGAGGAGCAATTGTTGGTGCTCTAAAGAGTGTTCTAACTGGTGCTCTTGGATGGGTTGGTAATCTTTTGGGTATTCATTCCCCTTCAACTGTATTTGCTGATATGGTTGGTCTTCCAATTGCTCAGGGTATAGGGGTTGGAATTATAGGAGGACAAGCACATGTAAATGCTGCCCTTGCTCAAGTTACTAAACCAAAGAGCATTACTGCTCCGATGGTTGGAGGTAGTTTAGGTGCTATAAGTGCAACTAATAGTGCTTCTCAAAATGCTACAAATTCTAGTACTGACCTTAGTTCTAGAGTTGATGGTACAAACCAGAGACTCGATGCTATAATTGCATTTATGCGACAGATGGTTCAAGAATTTATGGATGCACAAAAACAAGCGGGGCAAAACCCTGGTGCTGGAGCTAAGATGCAACTAGCCTTAGATAAACTTGCTTGGGATCAGCAAATAGGATTGAGGGCAATATAATGAGTTATCCAGTTTATGGTATTGCAAGCAATCGTCAAATTTGTAACTTTGGAGGTAAGGCTGTTCCCTCAACAGGCATAGTTTTATCCACTGTTGATTTGAATGATTTTGTTTCTTGGTTCCTGCAAGGTCCACCAGTTGTTACAGCGACTCGTCTATCGGTGGCTGCTCAACTAACCTGGCTGGCTAAAGGGGTATATTTAAGTGATGATTTTGGTGCTAAAAAAATTGCGATGTCTTGGCGATACTATGAAAAAGGTGGCATACCGCTATCTCAATCTTTGGCTCTTCTTACTCAGAGCGATCAACAGTATTTAACTTTTGATAATGTTCATCAAGTTTTGGTTAGATGTATTGACGTTGGCGCTCCTAGCCCAATAAATCAAGTTAATCCTTATGCCTATGACTGGACTGCTACCTTTGAGGCTCCTGTTCCTTGGATGGAGGATATAAACCCTACAACCATGGCTCCTCTATCTATTGGTGGTTCAACGGGCGGAGTGACTACTGGCTTTACAATTCATTATCCAGGCAGTGTTTTTTGTGAGCCTGTATTTACTATTGATATTCCAAATACTAATACTGCTACCATTTCAGAGATAAAATTACAAAATACTCTAACTGGCGAAGTTCTTACTATAAACTTTGGCACACCTCTAGCAGCTTCTACTCACTGGATTATAACTGTGGATACTGCTAACTTTAAAGTAAGTGATCAACTTGGAAGTGAATATGACATGGTTGGCGCTTTCTCAAGGCTACAAAATAATTCCTCAACTGGAACAGATAATACCTTTACAATAAAGGTTACTACCGGTTCTGGTGCTCTTAGCGGTTCAACAATAGCAGCCTCTTATAAATCAAGATGGGATTTCTCTTAAAGGAATAAAAAATGGCAAACGAACAATATGCGAATAATGCACAAACTACACTAAGTGGTAATATTAATGCGACAGTATTAACTCTAACTCTAAGTGCTACAACTGATTTCCCTGTTGTACCTCAGTTTAGGATTTTGATAGATAATGAACTAATGCTGGTAACTGGTGTAGTGGCGAATGTTTATACGGTCACCAGAGGCATTGAGGGGACCGCTGCGGCAATACACAGCGATGGAGCTACCCTTACTCACATACTCACAGCTGGTGCGCTGCTGAACCTTGTACTGCCTGAGAGCAATATAACAGGGCTGGTATCTGACCTTGGATCAAAAGCTGCCGATACTTTGGTAGGTCATTTAGCTGGGGTAGAAACATTTACTGGAATAAAGACTTTCCCGGCAATTGCCGTTTCTGGAATTACTGGTGCTCCTCAAGTTGCTAGAATTGTTGGTGCAACAGTTTCGGGGCATCCTACAACTGGCACTTTTGCTGTTGATGATATAGTTATAGATCAGAGTGGTAAACTCTTTATTTGCAGCGTTGCGGGAACTCCTGGAACCTGGGTACAGGTTGGAGCTGGTGGTACTTTAGCTACGCTGACAGATGTTCATATTGCCTCTCCTACTGATACTCAAGTATTAACTTTTCAGACAAGTGATGGTAAATGGCATAATGTAAGCGTTGCTCCTTCTCTTACAAACCCAATGAATACAATAGGAGATATCATTTATGGATCTCCAGGAGGTCTAGATGTTTGTCCAGGGCATACTACTTTTGAAGTAGGTGGTGCTGGTGGAACTAGTTCAACGGCTATAAATGATGGTAATGATGGAACTGGGTGGCATGAGGATTGGTTAACGTCATCAGGTATTCCTTATGTAGGGGTAGATTTAGGAAGTCCAACTAGAATTGAAAGTTATAGATCTTTGACGGGATCTTCCAATACTTACACAATTAATTTAGAAGCTACTAATGATCCTACATGGGCAACTTTTACTGTAATCCAAGCTGGTGTAGCTATTCATGACTCTGGTCGAGTTACCTTATCTACTCCACAAACTTTTAGATATTGGCGAATAAGAATGATGACTTGGGCAGGAAGTAACGTTTCTTGGGTTTATAGTTTATCTTTGTATTCTGGTTTAGTTGGGGATCCTGCAAGACTTGCAAAGGGAGCGAATAATACTTATTTTGGAGTAGATGGAAGCGGTGATTTAGCTTATTCTGCACTAACTGCAAATGAGGACCAAGCTAGTGTTCTAATTAATGCAACTTCTGTAGGAGATGCCGGAAACCGTTCAGATCACTTCTTAGGCAGTGTTCTAGATGCAAAGTGGACTGGCGCTGCAACTCTAGGTAAATCGGTTGCTGGAATTGCCACTGGGCTGATAAGCGTTCCTTTTACTCCAAGTGGACATTTCAGGGTAGAAGGAAGAGCAGTTTGGCCTCAGGGAGGCTCTACCGCAAATGGACTTAGGATATCTGATGCCGGTGGTACTAATTGGGTTAATATTGCTGCCTCTACTTACGCGAATGTATTTCAAGCCTATCAAGTTGATGCTAGTAGTGGAAGCAATGGTCCAAGCATAACCTTTGGTGCTCTCCCCGGGTTCTACTATATGGCGATATCTCGCTCAGGGACAACGTATACCTTTGAGGTTTCCTACGACAGAACAAATTGGATGACCGTAGGAACGTTGACTAAGGCGTGGACCGTAGCACTATTAAAACTCGAAGGATCATCCGTAAATGGGTCAGCCCAAGGATGGGACTTTGTTGATGTAGTGAGTTAAGCCAATGGGATTCACAGGAAGACTTGGAATATCAGGTTCTCAGCTTGGACATATTGAGCTAGGAGTAGTAGGTGGTGGAGTGGGTGTAGCTGCTCCTGCCCCAGACCTTAGCACTGCTGCTCGTCCCTATATCGCCCATTTGTATAACCATCTTGGAGTATTTAAAGGAACCCTAGGGCCTCTTCTAAATCACCCTGCTTTGATGTGGACTTATGGAGCTGGACAAAATGCGATTACTATTGGACTTCCATCTCCTAACTCTAATATAGTTCGAGGAGACATCGTAGAGCTTACTCAACAGGATAGTTTAGGAAGTGTTGTTTATACTGGCGTAGTTGAGGATGTAAGCGATACTTATGGAGCCACACCTGCTCATAATGTAGAACTTTCCCCTCTTGTTGTAGAACTTGGATATGCTCCATTTTCTTATGATTATACTGTAGCAACTGATATAGCCCAGATGGTTAGAGATATCGTGGCAACAACTGCTCACTGTACTACCACTCCTACTTCTGTTATTGATACCGGAATAATGTGCATCTTTACTTTTAAAGATATGACGGCTTTACAGGCTCTAGAAGAATGTAAGAAAATGGCCGGAATCAATTACTACTTTATTTGTGATGAAGTTGGGGAAGTTTGGTTCTCAGAAGCAAACTTTAGTGCAGAGGCAACATATAGTCTCAAGCAAGGCGTTAATTATAACGAGCGAGTTTACCAATCTCCAATAACTAAGATGATCAATAAAATTGATGCTACTGGAGGCATAGTTGATGGGGTAATAGTTAGTGCAACTTATGATGAAAGTGGAAGCAGCACTGTTGGAGTTCGTCAACTTATTCCTAACCTTAGTTATCCAAATTTGCTTGACCTCACAACGCTTCAAAATATAGTAAACACGTTAGGAGCTTCGCTAAATCGTAGGGATACAACTGTTACTCTACAGATTCCTAACCTTGGAACTAGAATATCCGTTGGCAGAAGCGGTGGCACAACCATGCGCTACTTCGAGCCTTCTAAAAATCCAAACGAAGAATCAGAGGTAGGCAGTGGAGTTTATTCTCAGAATTTGCTAGTTGTGCAACTTGAGTGGGATGGCAATATGCAAAAAGTTACTTTGCAAGATGTAGCTCCTACGCTTTCCTCAATGAAATATCTAATTGACAGGATGATGCAAAGTGTTACCTCAAGTGCTGCTACTGGGATTACGCTTTCAAGTGGTGGGGCAATTCCTCCTGGTTTATTCTCAAGCTTAGCTCCCGCCATTCCTGCGGGTTTAGCCGGGACAACTGGTTTAGATAATATCTCACAGACTAATGCTGCTTTTATAAACTTGACCTGGACAACAGAGTCAACAGATCAGTTTGTTGTAGCCTATGAAATACAATGGCGTAAAACTGGGGATACTGTTTATTATAAAGATAGAACAGGAGCGAACGCTATAAAAATTGGTTCTCTAATCCCTGGGCAATCTTATTCTTTTGCAATAAGGGCCGAAAATCAATTAGGTAATTACAGTGCTTATACAAGCGATGTTGTGGTTATTGCAGGCGTGGATGTCACAGCTCCATCAGTTCCTACTGGCTTAGCAGCGATTAAGACGCCTCGTGGAGCACTTGTTTCTTGGGCGGCTAATACGGATAGCGATTTAGCTGGTTATACCTTAGAAGTTAGCGTAGGCGGCGGTGCATACGCGACAGTATTTGATGATACTCTAATAACTTCTTTTGCTTATCTAGCGCCTAGTGGTACACCCACTGGAACAAGTTTACAATTCAAAATAGCCGCTATTGATTGGAGCGGGAATCAAAGTGCTTTTAGTGCGGCTTCTACGGCGGTTCCAACGGACGGTATTATATTTGATGAACTTCTTGCAGGCAATTTACAGGTATTTGGAACTCTAACAGCTGGTGGTATTAGGACAGCAGCAAGCGGAGCTAGGTTTGTAATTGATTCTAGTGCAATTTCAGGTTATGATGCAAGCGTTACAGACTATGGAGCTGGCCCAGGCAGAACAATAAAAATTGGTAATGATGGTTCGGCCTTCTTTAGTGGGCAACTTGGAGCGAAAAGTTTACTAACTGGTGGCATTCAAAGCTCAACCGTTGGGGTTATTCCTACCATTCCAGGCGGATTTACAGGCTTCCAAATTGATGCAACGAATGGTCTTAGGTTCTTTAATGCTGGAGCATTAACAGCTGATTTTGCAATCAATGGCGATATAACTATCTATTCTAATGCAACAATTTATGCCTCTACGATTCAAACTGGCCTTGTAGTAGATGCTACCCATCCAGGCGAAATTATGTCACCTTTTGGATTAAAAGGTTTTAATTCTTCTGGCGAGGATTTGTGGGGTGGAACGAGCGTAGCTTTCTGGCTCACCACAAATAAGCCAATAGATAATTTTTCTGACTTAACTAACTGGTATAAAGACATATCCTTTAGTGCAGTTACAGCCACCGAATGTAGTATTGCAGCAGGTACTCTAACGGTTAATGCTAATAAAGAAATCCTAACAGGTAAGAATTGGTTTACAGATTTCAAGTGGCAGATTAGATTCCAATATCAGGGTAATTCACTTGCCTTTAGACACCATTATGTTGATAGTAATAATTTTGAAGAAGCATATCTTGATGGGTCTAATATATATCAGCATGAAGTGTTGGGAGGATATGCAGGTGGTTCTCTTTCAGCAGTTTGTGCGCTAACTTCTAGTTCTTGGTATTGGTTTGAGGTAATTTATACAGGTCTGGTAGGAGCCATTACTATTTATAATGATTCTGGAGGATCACTAGGATCAGTTATTGCTAATTATACTTATGCCGGACAAAACATTCATGGTTTTAACACCTTGTCTGTTGGCACTAATGCCACTCACTATCAGTCTTCTAAAATGAGCGGAGCTAGTGTTGGCGTTTTCCAAACAGGTTCTTTTATAAACTCAACTCTTAATACTTCTGTTGACCTTGGGGCAAGCAAGAGCGATATTGGTTCACGTATAGATAGCGGTGGATTGACTCTTTTTGGCAATTCTCAAATTACAGGTAATTCACTTCCTATTGTAGCTCCAATTATGTTCAAAGGATACAATACCTCAACACATGTGTTTGACGAATTGATGGCTGTATATAATAATATGCAAGGCACTAGAAACTTTGCAGTTATGGAGTTTCCTAATGGGGTTCAATTTAAACAACAATTCCAATGCCTAGCATATTGTAACGTTAACCAAAATCTTAGCTCTGGAAGCGTAATAAGCATTGACACAGTTGTTTACGACCCTGCTGGAGACTTCAATACAGGAACCCACCAATATACAGCGCCTGTTCCAGGCACTTATTTAGTATGTGGCAGAACAACACTAAATACAGATGTCGATTTTTCGGTAGATATTTATAAGAATGGCTCTTTATATGCAAGAGGCACCGAAGCAGTTAGTGCTCCAAGCAACTACTGTGCCATGGTAGTAACCAAGATGGTAAGATGTGCCGCAGGGGACACAATTGACTTAAGAACTGAATATGTTGGAACTCCCGGATCTGCACTGGAAGCTGGTTCAGAATTTACCTATCTTGATATAATGTTGATAGGATAGTATACACTAATATAAACAAATTTAAAAGGAAGGAAACATGTTAGATTTAGAGGATTACGAACAAACAATAGTTAATGAAGCAGCTCAAAAAGCTATGCAAATTGAGATTGGGTTACAACAAGCTCGTGGGCAGATAGCAGCTCTGGAACAGGAGTTACTTCGCCGTGGCGGAGCACTAGCTGCGACAATAGAAACTATCCTAAAAGTAAAGGGATTAAATCCTGCAGAGTTCGAGTCAAAATGGAATCAAGATGTTCAAAAAGTAGAGATTAGCGCTAAAGTGAACACTCCAAATTTAGAGGTTTTACCTGATAATGTTATACCTTTGAAGCCAGAGATGACAGAGGTATAATATGAATTTAGATTACATGTCTACATTACCAGAATGGGCCTATCTAATTATAATCTTAGGTGCTATTATAACTGGAATTACAATCATTGTTAAGGTTCCAGGTATGATTTGGAGATGGACTGGTAAGGTAGCTAAAAATAGGGTTGAAATTCAAACAATTTCAGAGTTATCAAAGGTAGCACCAGATCTAATTAATCTATCCAAGATGTCTCCTGTGATAATTGCTCTAAAAGATGATGTCGCGGAAGTTAAAATAAACACTGCCCTGAACTCAGAAAAACTGGCGCTACTTAAGATACACACCGAGAAGATAAATAAAGAACTATCTAAATCTCAAAAAATCATAGCTGACGCCTTGGTAGTGTCTACCGAGTCGATAGCTAATAATTTGGTATTATCTAACCAAAGAATAGCCGATAATTTGGTCTTATCTACACAAAAGATAGCTGATAATTTAGAGATTTACACCAAGAAGTTAGCTGCTAATTTAGAGTTGATAACACAGAAGACCGCTATTGATTTAGATTATGCGACACAAACGACTGCAGCTGTGTTAGATATTGATACGAAAAAGACTGCTACTATTTTAGATTATAAAACTAGAAAAACTGCAGCTGTATTAGATATTGCTACCAAGCAAACTGCTTCTGATTTAGAAGAGTCTATAAAAGCAGAAACAATTGCATAATAAAAAACTGAGAGTATAATAAAAAAGGAAGGATAAATAAATGAAAGATATGTACGACAGCACAAATGCCTTTGATATTCCTTTGGATTCAAAAGTAGTAGGTGGATATGTAGATGGCAGTTGGCCTTGGAGCGCTGCTATGTGGGCCAGGTTTCCAAATGCGATAAAGATAAGAATTGTAGTTAGTCCTTGGCATAATGATGGACACGTACTAGACTGCGAGTCAGGGGACGCAACTCCAGCACAATGCCCTGGATGGATTAGGATGCGACAGGCCTCAGGACTTGCTATCCCTGCTATTTATTGTAATAGATCTACTCGGCCACAAGTTGAAGCTGCTTGTGCAGGGTTGAACTATGTTTTTTGGATAGCTACACTGGATGGGATTCAAGTTATGCAACCTGGAGCTGTTGCTACTCAGTGGCAGGGGCAAGCTCAAAGCGGTAAACATTATGACCTTTCGATGGTAGTTGATAATTGGCCTGGTGGAGGACCTTTACCAACTCCCGCTGCACCGCAACCCGACCAACATGTTACTCCCTATGCTCCTATTGCAGGGCACACTTGGGGACAACCTGCTCACTGGTACAACTGGAATGACCTTAGCCTAAGAGCCGAAACTATCCCTGGAACTCCTGCAGTAGCAGTTGTTTGGACAGAAGCTAAGTGGCACAATGGAATCTGGTATGACCGCGTTGAAGGTCCTGGTGGAGCACCTGGCTCTTGGGCTTTAATGGACAGTGATATTGATGATGGTGGTTTTGAACCCCCACACTTTGTTTCAGCACCAGCTCCTACCTCTACCCCTGCTCCAGCTGCGCCGCCTGCTGCAGGTCCATCTCCTACCGTAGCTGCTAATCACTGGTGGGGACCTTATGTGCAGGGAGCAGATCAAGTCGTTGAACTTAGTTCTATATGTCATGCGCCGGTAATTGCAGGCGTGCCTGGTAGTTGGTATAGAGGAAATACAGCAATTGATGCTCCTGCAGCTGGACAATATGCTGAGTGGGTCTTAGCTAATAGGATAAATGGTGTTTGGTATGTAATGGATGAGAGCGGTGGGCCTCCCTCAAGTGGTGGTCCAAATGGTCGCTTATCACCCGATAAGGCATATTGGATTGATGACGCCTGTACTGACTCTAGCGCTAGTGGTGGTACCAATCCGCCAGCAGTCGCTGATTCTGGTAAGGGCACATGGTACAACCTAGTCGCTGCTCCTATTCCTGTGGTAGTTCCCCCTGTGGTAGCTCCTCCGGTGGTAGTACCACCAGTTGAACCTCCGGTATACGTGCCACCTGTTGTACCTCCAGCATATCCTCCAGTGATAGTACCTCCTGTAGTGGTTCCTCCGGTTGTAATTCCACCAGTTGAACCTCCAGTAGTCGTACCGCCAGTTGTGGTCCCTCCGGTCATTGTGCCGCCTGTAGAGGCGCCTCCAGTTGTGGTCCCTCCAGTACCTCCGGTTAATAAACCTGTCAAAAAAACACTACTGGCGTCTGTTTTTGCTGCTGTTGTGTTAGCAGGTTCTAGCGTTATAACCTATGTTAATCATTATCAATTACAGATAGTCGAGGGTCTTGGAGCAATAGCAGTTTTGATAGCTCTATTCTTGATTTATAATAAATTCTTAAAAGGAGGTAAACAAATGTCTGCAATAGTAAATGCAATTTCTAATCTTGTTTCTAATTATACTACCACCGGACTCAATGGCGTTAAAGCCGGAGCATCCACAAGCGAATTCCTAGCAGTAGTCGTAGGATTATTGGTTACAGTAGGTAACACAAAATTGGGATTAAACTTGGATGCTAACACTCAAGCTTTGATAGTTGGTTTCTTAGTGACCTACATAGCTTCGAGGACGGTTGTTAAAGTAACAGCAAAGCCTCCAGTAGCTCCAGTAGTTACTATGACTTCCCCTAGTGTTCCAGTAGTTCCGAAAGTCTAACAAAGGAGAAAAATGTTAACACTAATTCTACTAAAAGTAGCGTTTGTATGTTTTGCTTTAGCTGCTGCTTCGGCAAAATTTAAGGTAAACCTGATTGCGCTTGGACTCGCTGCATGGGTTCTAGTTTATTTAGCACCTCTTATTAAACTCTAGCTGGGTTGGCTAACCTAGTCCTCCCTTCCGCATCCCTCTGAGAGCAATCTTGGGGGGATGTTTTTTGTTGTCCAGATACATGCAAGATATCACTAGATTTGGCTATATCTTACATGATGTCGGCATTTAAGAACATCCGCAACTTGTTATCAAATGTAGACATTTTAGGACAACTTCTAATACCAGAGCACGAATAAGTAACATGTTACCAAGGTTAGTAACAGGGTACTAAAAACGCAAAATAGCGGCTTTACGTAGCGGTTGGTCGTATCAGGATACGAGGGTTTGACCCGCCAGTCAATTCTAAGTACCGTAAAAAAGCGCTGTAGAATACTTTTTGCCTATATGCACAAATTTTAAGTACTTCACTTAAGCTATAATTATAGCATATCCCAGATATGTACGCTTTCTTTGACTTTATATCCCAAATATGTACGCCTATAAGGTATACATTTTGGCGGTAACCTTTGTTTCCAACCGCCCAAAACCAAGTTTGCCCCTCTTCGGAGGCAAAAGGTTTGTTTTATAGGTTATGCCCTATAAAGGAAGCATTGTAATATAGGTTATACATTATAGGCGTTATCGTATAGTATATTATCTCTAACTCTTGTATAAACCTGGTTGATAGATAGGAGATAGATAAAATTAGATTACTGTAAAAAAGTTCTTGAAAGGCGGTTTATTAGTGTCCATTTTCTTATTATAGATTACATTATGGACACTTTTTCGTATAGAAAACTTGACAATGTGGACCTTATGTTGTAGCGTAGTTATGTAAGTTCTTGGAGGAACAAATATGAACGAGGCTTTTAATGATTTTGAAGAGTTTTCGATTCTCTTAAATGATGGTTCAATTACATTTAACCTAAGGGGTGATTTATTGACTATGGCGTATCAAACAGAAATCAGAGGAGGCATAGATTCAACGATTGAAATAACTGCTTATAGCGGAAAAGTTGAAATCATAGAGAAAATAAAAGAGTTACAAGAAAACTATCCACAGGGTTATGAAGGCTATGTATATGTAAACAATCGCCTTGCTAGTCTGGACGAAAACCAGTATCAAAAGAGTCTTAAAAGAATGCTCGACAAAGTGCTAGATAGTTATTACTCAAGCAAAACTCAAGATATCCTGGGGGATTTCTAAAGTTTTACACAATAGAAAAAGGCCCCTGAAAAAACAAGGGCCTTTTTCTGGAGTCGTGAGCTTTATTTATCGTATTCGCCAGCCATCAAAGCTCCAAGGTTGATTCCAGCATCCTTAGCAAGCTGCTCCATTTTTGAACATTCGTGGCAAGGGTGACAAACCCCGCAGAGTTGAAATCCCTGAGTTCTTTATCAAGGCATTCAAGGATGCTGCTAGCCAGGGCACAGCTTGCGTTTGTTGTGACTATTCCTCTGACCCTGATAGATTTCTTATTACTGGAGAGAGAACTGGAGAAGCAGCGGGTAGAAATGTTGTCTGTCATGCTATCAAGAAGTACACAGGGGGATATCGTCCCCATCAATTCAGGGCAACCTTCTGCAGTATTATGTCAGAGGAAGGAGTACCCGTTGCAGAGATGATGGCAAGAATGGGTCACAAAAAAGCTGATACCACAATGGCATATGTAAGTCGTAGGGATAATGTTGCCAGCCAAAAGATTAAAAATAGTTCTATGCTCAGACCTCCTGAAGATAATCTAAAACCTTAGAATAATGTAAGTTATACAAGGTCTAAGCCCCTTAGAGAAATCTAGGGGGCTTTTCTTTTTGGTGTAACAATGCATGTAACATATATGAAAACACTCTTGACTTTTCTTATGTCCCTCTTTACATTAAATGCAAACATATGTTTTATGGAGGAAAGACAATGAGAAATACAAGTTTGAATATGGCAGAGGCTTATATCGAACTTAGAAGTAATATGACTCAAAAAATGTTGATTAATGAGCTAAGGAACACAAGGCGAATAGCTAACCTTGGCAATAATCATTATGAAGTTTTAAGTACCGATGGAAACTATAAGCATAAGCTTCATGAGGACATAGAAACAGCAGAGGTTATTTGTGAGGCAATGGAGTGTTTTGCAAGACGTGGCAAGTGTTGGGCAGCTAAAAGAGTAGAACAAAAAATACAAGAAACACGGAGGAATTTAAAATGAAGGTATACGATAGCAATGGGGAGCGATTAGACCTAGACCAAGAAAGAGAAATTGAGAGTTTATTCAAGGGAGAAATTATCAACTGCACAGTATTTGCAGATGATGCGGTTATTCATTTGAGTGAGAAGTTCGAGAAACAAATGGGAAAAGTCAAGACAAACTGGCGTCACAATATGGGAGTAAAGAAATGAAAAAACTTGAAGGCAAGGAACTAGAAGAATATCAAGATAAGTTAGACAACCTAGGTCACTACCCCGGTTCACCTAAGAAAGGAGTTAGAACTGGTCCACGCTCCCACGAAGGTAGTAAGCCCTTAGACACGAGGAAGGGAGCAGGATACGCTGCTAATTTCAAGTCTAAGGCAAGAAGAGAATTAGTATTAAAGAAAAGGGAGGAAGCTAAATGACACACTGGGATTGGAAGGTAGCTTTAGAGGAACTAGGTTGGGATCCAGAGAATTGTCTAAAATGCTCTTGTGGGAGACCAATTGAGGCACCAGTAACCGATAGACTAGATAGAATAGAAAAAGCTTTAGATAACATAATGGAACTATTACTCACAACCGAGTTTGATAAACCACAAGTTAATTTAACTACCGGCAAGAGGATAGAAATAGAAGCAAATGACTCCGAATTTGTGGCGCAACTAAAGAAAAATTACAACCCCCATATACCAAATCAATCGGCAGAGAACGTGAGATGATAAGAGCTGATTTAGTATATTGTTATGATTGCAATGAACTTACTTATTTCAAATTAAACAACATTCGAGACGAAAAAAGTTTTAACCATGATCAACATAATTTTGAAATCCTTAAAAATAATAAAAAATATCCTGAACCAATTTGTACAGCATTCTCAAAATTTAGAAGGTTAGAAGATAAGTATATTTTAGTAGAATTAGGAAACAATAAACGGACCAAATTATTACAACGTCTAACTGAACCTCTTGACCCCAACCGACCTATTAAATCTAGATTTTCTAATATAGAGGTTACTAAATGAAAATAGAACCTAAAGTTATCAACGGAATTACTTATCTACCACAAGATGATTCTGATATTTATAAAGAAGCTATGGAGTTCTTCGCTTATATAGAGCCAATGAGCCTTGGAATAATTCTAGCAGCGGCTAAGCATGGCAATCCTCTAATGGTACCTGCTGTGGCTCCCAAGCCTATTGTAAACACTGCACACAATGAAGCCGTAGAACAAACGATGGCGACTATTAGAAATAAAAAGCTAAGTCTAAGGAACGTTAAAGAGTGTTTAGAAATCATAGGATGGGAAGGAACTCTAAAGCCAGGTGATCTAAGTCAATTAGATATAGAAACTTTAGGTAATCTAAGAGATTATATTTTGGAGGAGTTTTAATGAAGAAAAATCTTACGCTTATTCTTAGTGCTTTATTAGTTACTTTATTTCAAGCTCTTTACTTCACAATCTTATTAATTCTAGCTTTACACTCTTTAGAGAGTGGAAAGTTGGAGTGGGGTATTTGGTGGTTCTCGCTATTTATGATTTTCTTTATCAATACAGTTACTAGCAAACTAAAGGAGATTAAATGAAAAAACCAAGTGACATCAGAATTAATTTTTTCGGAGGATTATCAAAAGTATTTCTAGCAGGGATGATAGGGGTATGGGGACTGTTATCTCTAGCTTATGTTGTTGTAATTGGTGCAGCAATTATATTCGTATTATTGCATCTAGGTAGTATATGGGGATTTCTTGAAGGAGTATTAAAATGAAAGTATATCAAGCAAAAGTTAAGGGTCCTCTAGCTACTCTTGCATTAGAAGTATTTACCTCTAAAAAATTAGCTCGGAAGTTTCTAGATAATTTTGATTATGAAAGTTTAGGTAATGACTGGAGGAGTTCTACGGAATACACAAAAGAAAATTCCTTTATATGTAGTTATGAAATAAGGGAATCGTTATGAAAGTATATGTAGCTTGCAGGTATGAACGTAGAGCCGAAGCTGTAGATTTAGCTATATATCTAAAATCTCAGGGACACGAGGTTACTTCTTCTTGGCTTTTTAGTCTTTCAAAAGTAGAGGGAGAAAATTCTTTTATACAAATGAGACCAAACCAAATGAGTCGATATGCTAAGCGTGATTTAGTAGATATCAAAAAGTGTGATGCTATTGTTTGTTTAACAGAAAAGGTTGATTCTCGCCATGGTCGTGGCGGAAGACACGTTGAAGCTGGTTTTGCTATGGCTCTTGGCAAGAAAGTTTACATTATAGGATTCAAAGAGAACGTATTTTATTGTATGCCAGAAGTAAAACAGTTTGTTAACAGTGATGAGTTCAAGGTATTTTTAGGGAAATTAAAATGAAAGTATTTGTAGTTTTAAGCGATTCTTCTCGTGAACCGACAAGAGAAATTGGAGAATCATATGATTATGGAATAGCGGCGATAGCATATAAATATAAATCAGAAGCAGAAAAAAGGGCAACTATATTTGATGATATATTTGAATTAGAGGTAGTAAATGAAAAAACTAGATAAACTTGATAAGAAGTTAACTGAACTTGAATTGATTTGGAAAGATTACCAGCTGAAATCTACGGATGAAAATAGCGGTAATTTATCAATAGATGAAGAACCTGTAATTGACAGTGACATATCGACACAGTGGAATAAGGTTCTTGAAGGCAATATGTCTTTACCTGATTGGAAACGATATCTTATCCAAAAAGGATACGGAAAAATGCGTTGTCTCTACCCTAAAAGGAGATTCTAATGGATCATCAAACAGATGCATTGCAGTATCTTTATGCCAAAATGTTTGATGCGCGATGGCAAGAAGCGATGAGATTTTTATTTGGAGTTACCCCTGAGCCATTCGACGCTGCCGAATATACCAGAAAACTTAAGGAGACTTATGCGACAGAACAGTATTCCAAAAAAGTATTAGATGTATTAGGAGATGATTAAATGCAATTAATAAATGATGATTGTATAAAAGCCATGAGTGAGATGGAAGAGGATAGTGTAGATTCAATAGTATGTGATCCGCCTTATGGATTAGGATTTATGGGTAATAAATGGGATAAGTTAGATTCAGACTTTCACGACAAATGGGCTACAGAAGCTTTGAGGGTACTAAAGCCAGGAGGTCATATGTTGGCTTTCGGTGGGACTAAAACTTTTCATAGACTTACTGTTGCAGTTGAGGATGCTGGTTTTGAGATTAGAGATTGTTTGATGTGGTTATACGGTACTGGATTTCCTAAGTCTTTGAATGTAAGTAAAGCTATTGATAAGATGAATGGTAACTGGCGGGGGAAAGCTGCGGATAAGATTAGCGGAAATGTGTCAATGACAGGCGGAAACTATGGGAGTCCTCCCATAGGAAAACCGATATCAGAAGAAGCTAAGAAATGGTCTGGATACGGAACAGGACTAAAGCCAGCATGGGAACCAATTATACTAGCTCGTAAACCACTATCAGAAAAGAATGTTGCAAGTAATGTACTTGAGTACGGAACCGGAGCTTTGAATATAGATGGGTGCAGGATAGAAGTAACGGCAGGGGATAACCCTAGGCTTAATGGAAAGGGAGTCTGTAACAATAGGCGTCCAGTCAGCCAAAATACAGTTTCCTTACCTCCGATGACACTGAGAAGCCACATCTCCGGCCGTTACCCCGCCAACTTACTTCTTGATGAAGAAGTTGGAAAAATGCTAGATCAACAAAGTGGTAATTTGCATAATGCTGGGTCTGGAACTTTACAAATAATTAGGCCAGCGGGTAAACCTTACATTATGAATGGAACAAATACTAAAGAAACTATTGGAAAGACTTTTTTAGACAACAGTGGTGCTTCCCGTTTCTTTTATTGTGCTAAAACAAGTTCCAGTGAAAGAAATGCAGGACTTGAACACTTAACAAAGAAGCAATCGGGTTCACTGAATGGACAAAGTGATACTGCAAACTTACATCCTATAACTAAAAATCAGAATTTTCATCCAACGGTCAAACCTATAAAACTAATGACATACCTTGTGCACTTGGTAACCCCACAGGGTGGAACCGTCTTAGACCCCTTTATGGGCTCTGGTTCAACTGGTTGCGTTGCTATCCAGGAAGGATTTGATTTTATAGGAATTGAGAAAGACAAAGAATATATGAAAATTGCTAGAGCTAGAATAGACAAAACTACAAAAGCTAACACTCAATTATCATTTACAATGGAGGTAACTAAATGCAAACTCTACTAACAGAAGAGCAACTTGACCAGATAAAAGACTGTATATCAAGAGGTCTTGGTTCCATTCTTACTGCTAGAGAAATGGGATTACCTCTAAGTTCTATAAAACGCTCTTATGCAAGAATGAGACATTATGTACCTGGTGATGAGATTATCGTAGAAAAACTTTTCGGACTGTCACAAAATGAAGATCTTCCTCTAAGACTTGAAACTATAAAGCAAGCTAGGAGAATAAGAAAAGAAGACCTAGATAATACAAGAGAAATTAACTCTAAGTTAGACTGGGCTAATTTTGTTGAGGAGTGCGCTGCCTCTTTCAAAGAAGCACATCCACCCCTTGTTTACAAAACTATGAAGGACCTAACAAATCCTAAAGCATCACATTCCAGATCAGAAGCGGTAGACTTTTTAGCTCTGTGGTCAGATTGGCATTATGCCGCCGTTATCAAACCAAATCAAGTGCAATTTCTAAACGAGTTCAACTCTGAGATAGCACTAGAATATGTAAAGGATCTAGTTGAAAAAAATATCTCAGTAATTAGGCATGAGCAAGGTTCACATCCATGCACAAGTGGCACGCTGTGGTTAGGTGGCGATTTCTTTGAAGGTATGTTCAACTTCCCATCTCAAATTCTACAAATAGATAAGCACGTAATAGCTCAGATTAGAGATATAGCTCCTATCATAGCTCAAGCTATCATTTCTCTTTTAAGCGTAGTAAAGAAAATACATGTTTTAGCTCAAAGAGGAAACCACGCTCGATTAGCTCCTAAAGGAGTATTTCCCGAGGAAGTATCGCTAGACTATTTACTTTATGACTTAGTGAAAGCACATCTTAGTAACTACCCTCAAATAACTATGGATATCATCGAAGAAGAGGTTTACCGCTATGATATTAGAGGGCATCAATTCTCTTTCCAACACGGAGAAAGTCTGGGTAACCCCAAAACTCTAAGAGGTATTGATGAGGCAACAACAATCGAAATGGCTATCACTAGCTATTCAGGCAAGAAAACTGAATACATGGTTTGCGGTCACTTCCATAGATATTACACCGCTGACATTATGGGAGGTGGAGAACTTATTATAAACGGTTGCTTCCCTGGCATTAGTGAGTATGGATTGAAGGTTGGTAAAGGTGTTATCTCAAGACCTACTCAGTTTATAGGATTTGTCCACGCCAAAAGAGCTTTAGCTGCAAGATATCCACTTCGATTAGAAAGGAGTAATAATGATAGATAAAAGATTAGCAGAGGCTATTTTATTTGAAAATAATAGAGGCAATGAGATTGAATTTGAGAATCCAAGTGTCTCTTGGAAATCAAACGTATTCCAATTTCTTATTATAGATTACATTGTTCGACAGGTAAGTATGAAAATTTCAAGGAAAAATGCCTTTGGCGAAACAATATGGGCAGAAGGTAAAACGGCAATAAGTTTACCCTTTGATCCTATTTTCTCTATGGTACCAGAGTGTTTAAAAATAATGGGCGATAGTTTAATAAAAAAAGAAATGGATAGCTATTATAAGAAAAAAGTCTTGGATGTCTTGGGGGGATAAAAATGTGGCCCAATAGAGAGACTAACAACCAGAGAGCAATAGAAGCAAAAGAAATGAAAAAGAATGCCAACTGGATAATTGGAGATTGTGCTAGATTAGAGTTAGAAATGATGGCAAATACTCCAAAAGATGAAGCCTTAGCAGCTTGGGCCGCTGAGGTAGGAATTGGAGAGAACATGGAAATCCTAAAACAAATGGTTAGGGTCTCAGAGGCATTTCAAGGCGATGTAAGGGATTTTGATTTAACTTGGTCACATTATAGGGAAGTTGCTAGTTTAGAGCCTAAAAAGGCACTCACGTCCTTAGAAGAGGCTGCTGACAATGGTTGGAGTGTTTCGCAATTAGCAAGGTCAATAAAGAAACAAAGCGTAATAAAAGAAAAACATAAGTGTCCAGATTGTGATGCAGTACATATAAAGGGGGAAAAGCATGGCAGCAATTAAAGGGATTAGAAAAGGGCTTAATGGAAAATTCTACGTTAGGCGATGGAAGGCTAGTAAACAGATCTCGCTTGGCAGCTATAATACAATCGAAGAGGCCTGCCAGGTTAGTTTAGATTTTGATAATGATCCGAATTCTAGTTATAAAAGAAGACAGTTTTTTAGAGTAAAGAAAGTAGACATGGATAATTATTTTGTTCCTAATAAAGTGAAAGAGCGATCTATAATCAGAGTTCAACAGCGAAAGGAAACAGTAAATATACCTCTAACTATGAACCCGAGCGATCTGGAAAAGCTTCTGAACGATGGCTACTGGTTAGCTAGGAAGTTAAATGACGTCAATAGATTGGAACAGGAAAGAGCCGGGAGATTTGACTATGAGGATATCGAGTGGTGCTTAGGTGAGGCTGCTAGAATTTATAATAGTTACATAAAATGGCTCAACAAGGAGGTAGGATGACAATAAGTAAGGCAACATCAGATAGTTGGTTTAGGGTTGATACTAGGCTCTTTGAAAATACAGACTTTTTGCGATTAAATTCCAAAAATGTTTTAGCTTTGTTAAAACTTTGGTCTCAAGCTAAACAACAAAACATTCATGAGTTTAAGAGCGAAGAACACCTTAGAGAAACAATGGGAGTACATGTCAAAAGTGTCAAAGCACTTAGGGATAATAATTTCTTAGATGGGCTTGTTGTTTGTAATTTTGAATACTGGCAGACCAAATACTCTACAAAAGAGGGAGCTATTAGGATGAGAAAGAAGAGAGCTAGAGATAAGCTAAAGGAAGAGGTAGAGGTGTCAAAAGTGTCAGACAATGTGTCACATGT
>OCZT010000544.1_pt1 | contig 37624 bp, 33 predicted proteins | sample 1539031 | NCBI WGS metagenome assembly OCZT01 (sample SAMEA3539308, study PRJEB22396) | soil metagenome | biome: tundra; feature: field; material: soil | place: USA | collected 2010-05 | depth 0.15 m
ATGCATCTTTTCCCGTTATCGATTGGAGTGATAAAACCAAAATCATTGTCAATACCATGTTTTTCAGCAATAAGCCTGAATTTATCAGAGAATTCGTTTATTAAATCTTTATCTATGGGTAAGTAAATAAGCGCCGGCAAAAAAGGCTTCTTGCGACCCAGGCGGGTACTCATTATTCTGAACATATTCAGCCATACAAGATCAGTCATTTCCTGACGCGAGAAAAGTTTTTCAAAAAAAGGACTTAGCTCCTTATCAACTTCCTGTGAATATAACCTGGGAGAAGGTGAAAGAGCTGTTTCAAAAAGTTCTGCAAAACTTTTAACTTTTAAATATGAATAAGGTTCATCATCAGAAAGTTCTTTTACAAGATCGAGCCATTGTGCAGTTTTAAGAGATGGCAATCCAAGGTAAAGCGATTTAAACAGATTCTGGTCAAAGAATGGGAATCCCATCTCACTTATGGATCGTATTGCATATTTATCTCCGATTACAACTACTAGCCAGGGTATATTTAATTTATCAATAAAAATATTTTTTATTTCTGAAGCCATCTTTTTTGTAGGAGAAAGAAAAGTGGAGATATATTCAGCACCAACAATACCTATAGCCAGCCCGATATGCCGTATCGAACAATCTTTAATAAAATCAAGGGCATTATTAAGAGTTTCAAATGGCACAAGTATCCCTTTTTCGTCATCAGTAACGGGATGAAGCCTGATACTCGCAGATATACAAATACCTGGAGAATCCTTATGCTCTAAATTTTTGTAGGAATAAAGATTAGGAGATGAGGTTTCATTCAGGTTAAACAGAGAACCTGAATGATCGACAAATTCAGCGTTAACAAAATTGTCTGCATTTATTCCATAAGTAGTTGAAAAGGTAGACATTATTCCCGAGCACATAATATTTGCACACAAAAGAGCAGCAGGCTCCGATGCGTTGATCCTGTAACCCCTTTTCTGGGCTTGTTTCTGAAGATCAAAAGCTGTAACACCCGGTCCGACCTTTACAAGCCAGTTCTTCTCATCAAATTCGATTGTTTTCATCCTGTTCAGGTCAATAATGACGCCTTCATTTATAGCAAATCCAAGAAGATTCTGACCATTACCCCGAATTGTGTAGGTGATTTTATTTTTGTTAAATAGTTTTACAAGTGATGAAATTTCTTCTTTAGTATTTGGCATGACCACATAATCAGGAACTTTGGGATCAGAGATTGCACTCAGATCGTGAGAATATGTTACTGTAATTGCCTCATCGTTAGTCGCCCAGTTTTTACCAACAATTTTCTTTATTTCAGCAAGCAGATAGTCGTCTTTTGAAAGTTTGATTTTCCCTCCGTTTTTAATATAAGTCTCTACATGATTTTTTAATGCCTCCATAACTTTTGTAGGACGCATCTCATTAAGAAAGTAACACTGGTAATCGCATTTGCCACATAAATTACAGCTATCTGCAATCTCAACGCATTTTTCAGTTATTGAGAATTTATTCCCGACAAGAGCTTCATAAAGTATCATCCTTCCCTGAGGATAGAAGCTGACGAAATGTTTTTCAAGTCCTGAATCGCAAACACCGCTTCCAAGAAAATCTATCTTGCACATAGCATAGTGCCTGCAGTTACGGGCAGTCTCATAAGGAGTCTTTTTATTGTCGGATTTATTTACTAAATTCTGCATGTTTAATATCTTTTTCAAGTTAAGTTTTTATCAGATCTGACAAGATATGGATAAAGATAATGGATCTCATTGAATAAACACAAAATCTTAGCGACTAATAGATTAACCGGAACCTAAATTATGATCGGGATAATTCAATGTTAAGTAAAAAACAGAGATTTATCCGGCAGGAATGAAACCTGTCATAATCAGGTTAATAGAATTGTGAAAAAAATGGTTATATAATGTTTAAGAATCTGATTCCCGGATTCATACATTAATAATGTAAGGGAATTTATTAATTTCGTCTCCAGGGAATAAACCTGCAGCCTGACCGGTCTTATTTTGCACCTGCTGCTTAAAATACAAAAGAATGAAGCCATTTATTTTATCTGAAACAAACTGGAAGGCACTAAAAAATCAACCAATCGACCTTGTTGTTTTACCATGGGGCGGTACAGATACGCATAACTATCACTTATCTTAATCCGCACAAAGAAACCCCGGTAAAAGGTGAAAAATAATTAAAATCAAAACCAACATCGATGTATCATAAATTTAAGTACTTATTTCTAGCAACAGTTTTCATAATAGCATCGTGCAATAAAGGAGTGTTAGTTCCAATTCATGAAACAATATATCTTAATGGAACATGGAAGTTTGCTCTCGATACAACCAGGGTTGGTATTGCTGAAAAATGGTATAGCCATTCTCTTTCCGATTCGGTGAAACTGCCAGGGACACTAGATGAAAACAAAAAGGGAATTCCAAATCTTAACAGGCAGGAAACAATGAGACTTTCGCGTGAACTGATGTATGCCGGAATGGCATGGTACCAGAAGACAATCATTATCCCCGAAGCATGGAGCAGGCATTATATCAGGTTAATGATGGAAAGAACCAAACCGACTCAGGTTTGGGTTGATAATAATCTCATCGGGAGCAGCAATGATTTACTTACAGCTCAGTATTATAATCTTACAAACCATCTGACGCCGGGGAAACATGTATTGACTATTCTTGTAAATAATAGTGATAATTCTGTTCCGGATGGAGTGACAGGTTCGCATGCCTGGACTGAACATACTCAGAGCAACTGGAATGGGATCATAGGTAAATTCTGTCTTGAAGCCTATAATCCGGTTCACATTGAAACAGTTCAGGTCTATCCCGATATTGACTTAAAAAAAATCACTGTAAGAGTGAAAATATCTAATCCTCAAGGTTCTGTTGAAAAGACTAAACTGACACTGAAAGCTGATGCCTGGAATACCAATGAAAAACATAGTGTTCCACCAAAGTCATTTCAGGTTACGCTCAGAAAGGGTGAAAATATAATTGAAGTAACTTACAGTATGGGAAGCAAAACCCTCTTCTGGAGCGAGTTTAATCCGGTATTATATAAGCTGGATGTCACATTGAAGGGCAAAAAAGTGCTTGATAATTCAACACTTGATTTTGGTATGCGTAAGTTTTCCACACAAGGGACACAATTTACAATAAACGGCACAAAGACATTTTTACGAGGAAAGCACGACGCATGTGTTTTCCCCCTAACCGGTTATCCTCCTATGGATGTTAAAGGCTGGCAAAAGGTTTTCAGAATTGCTAAATCATACAATATCAATTTTTACCGCTTCCATTCGTGGACACCACCTCTGGCCGCATTTGAGGCTGCAGATATTGAAGGAATCTATCTTCAGCCTGAATTACCTTTCTGGGGTGAATTAAACAAAAACAGAAATTCTGATTTAAATGCCTTTCTTCTCAAAGAGGGTGACCATATTCTTGACACTTATGGAAATCATGCATCATTTGTGATGTTTGCGCTAGGGAATGAACTTTCAGGCGACTTTGATGTGATGAAAGAAATTCTGAATCATTTTAAATCTGCAGATAGCCGTCATCTAATGGCCTATGGATCAAATAATTATCTGGGTTCAAGAGGACAGGTTGAAGGCGAGGATTATTATGCAGCCTGTCGCGTCGGTGCCGATACCGATTCAACCTACAGCACCCACATACGTGGCTCATTCTCATTTGCCGATGCAAAAGATGGCGGTTATATTAACGGCTGCTATCCATCTACAAACCGGAATTATTCAGGTGCCATATCAAAATGCAAGGTTCCATCTGTCGGCACTGAAGTTGGACAATATCAGATATATCCTGATTATGCTGAAATAAAAAAGTATAACGGTGTTATGAAGCCATGGAATTTTGAAGTCTTCAGGGATCGGCTTAATGAGAATAACCTGAGTGATCAGGCCGATAACTTTTTCAGAGCTTCCGGAGCATTGAGTGCAATCTGTTATAAGGCTGATATTGAGATGGCAATGAGAACTCCAGATTTTGGAGGGTTCCACCTGCTTGACCTTCAGGATTTTCCGGGGCAGGGAACAGCATTAGTGGGTTTACTTGATGCATTTATGGATAGTAAAGGAATTATCACTCCTGAGGAATTCAGTCAATTTTGTAACAGAGTGGTACCTTTAGTTATTATGGAAAAATATTGCTGGGCTAACAATGAACAATTCAGAGCGAAGATCCAGGTAGCAAATTATTCCGAAGCTTCATTAAAAACGCAATCTGTAAAATGGGAACTTAAAAATGGAAAAGGGGCAACTGTTTTCCAGGGAGATGAAACAGTTGATATTTTATTGGGAGGATTGACGAATACGGGCTCTATCAATATTGATCTTTTAAAGTTTTCCAAAGCAGAAAAACTTACTCTTTTAGTCTATCTCGAAGGAACACATTATAAAAACTCTTATCCTATATGGGTTTATCCCTCCGATACAAATACAAAAGTACCGAATAACATTACTGTTTCGAAGAACCTGGATAAAATCACTATTTCGAAACTTACAGAAGGAGCAATGGTATTATTATTCCCTGATTTTAATGAGATAAAAGATCTTTCTGTAGGAGGATTGTTTACTCCGGATTACTGGAATTTCAGGATGTTCAAAGGCATCTCTGAATCAAATAATAAACCCGTATCGCCAGGTACCTTGTCAATCCTTACTAATCCTAAATTTCCCTTATTCACTGATTTTCCTACCGAATTTCATTCAAACTGGCAGTGGTGGGCCATTGTAAAAAACAGCCGCCCGTTTATCCTGGATAATGCACCGAAAAATTATCGTCCTATTGTTCAAGTTGTTGATAATATCGAAAGGAACCATAAACTGGGTTTGATATTCGAATTCACTGTAGGACAAGGAAAATTACTGGTCTGTATGTCTGACCTGAAAAAAATACAGAATAAACCGGAAGGCAGACAGTTGTACAGTGCAATTCTCAAATACATGTTATCTGATAAATTCAATCCAGCTCAAACACTCAACCCGGAGGAACTTGCAGCTTTATTTAAAACAAAAATTTCAGGTACAAAAATTGGAGGTACAAAGAACTTTTCCTATAAGCAATAAAGAGCATAGCAATTGTAAAAATTATCATTGTCAGGTTTCCTGATTTTATAACTTTATCTTTGATTAATTCGTATTCTTAATATAAATCAGGCATCAAATGCCAGTTTTTAATAGGTGGTTATAAGTCATAGGGATTTTCTCTATGCAACTCTGTGCTTCTCTGTGCCACTTAGTGTTAGTTCTTTTTTTTTGTTGCACAGAGGGTCTCAGACCATATTAACGGTCTTATTCACAGTCTGGTCATTTTAATATCTTCAGGTCATCGGTAAAGGAAGCACCCAAAGATGCTATGTAAATGGCACTGATTCTCTGGCATAATAATTGTTACGATATTTATTAACCAGAAAAATCAACCATGGAGAAAGACAATTATAGGAGAATTCTTGTTATAATATTTCTCACAAGTATAGCTGTGATATCAGGTTGCGACAGTAAAAAGGCTCTTGTTGCAGGTATTCTTGAAGGTACTATTTCTATAGGCCCGATTTGTCCGGTGGAGACAATTCCTCCGGATCCTGCTTGTCTGCCAACTGCTGAAACTTATAAGGCTTATCCCGTGAGTGTCTTCACTTCCGACGGGAAAACCAAAGTAGCACAATTAATGCCATCACTTGATGGGGCTTATTCAAGTGAGCTTCCTCCGGGCGATTATCTCATTGTATTGGAAAGGGCAGAGAATCATATAGGGGGAAGCAATCTTCCTGTTATGGTTTCAATTAACGCTCAGGATAAAACTCTGCTGAACATTAATATTGATACCGGCATCAGGTAATTGGAATAAAACATCTTCATCCTTTGTCTGTTTTACAGATAAGATTATTATTTTATTCCTCTGTTCAAATTGAGATACTGAGGAATGAAGAATTTATTTCATGCTATCTCTTTGGCTTAGATTTTATTTGAACATGAAAAGTTTTTTATTCATTTGCCTTCTTTATCTGATCTCATTCTCTGTTCTGGCACAGAAGGTGACAATCAAAGTTTCAAAAAATAAAAACTCTGGCTTAACAGCCTGGCAAATTATTGATGATCAGAATATAATAGTTTTTTCGGGAACTGAATACCTTCAAAATGATACTGTTTCTTTTAGTCTTGATGCAAATAAACGCTATTTTTTAAAGATCTCTGTTTCAGGAAATAATAATCCTGGTACGAGTATATGTACACTAGAACTTAATGGAGAACCGCTCTTATTTATAAAATCAGATATTGGGGAAGGAGATCATTTATTTCCATTCTTTACCGGGATAAGATCTATTAATGCTAAGATTACCGGAGGTACAAACTCAGTTATTTCCGATTTTCCCTGGCAGGTATATTATATTTCAGGTAAATATTTGTGCGGAGGTTCAATAATCGGGAGTAACTGGGTGGTTACTGCTGCCCACTGCACAAAAAACAGTACTGGAGGCGCTACCCCTGCTTCACAAATGTTCGTAAGAGTCGGTTTAAATAATCCATCCAATACCAGTGAAGGGAAAACGTATTCTGTGAGTGAAGCAATAGTTAATGAAGGTTTCGACAGTCAGACTCTTTTAAATGATATCGCTCTTTTAAGATTATCAGATACTATTAATTTTGCGAATGCTACTCCAATTAAACTTGTAACAACATTTGATGCCGCGAAGGGTTCTATTGATCCGGGTGTTATGTCGTGGGTAACAGGCTGGGGTCTTACAAATGTCAATCCGGAAGTATTCCCCACCTCACTTCAGAAGCTACAACTGCCAATCATTTCTGATGCACAGGCATCTACAGTATGGGGCACTATCCCGGCAACCGATCTCATGGCAGGTTATCTTAACGGAAACAAAGATGCCTGCAATGGAGATAGCGGTGGACCCCTGGTTGTTCCTGTGTTTGGTGAGTATAAATTAGCTGGAATTGTCAGTTGGGGTAGTCAAAACTGTAATACTTATGGCGCTTATACAAATGTTTCAGATATGGAATCCTGGATCCGGACAAAAACCGGTATTGCCAGAAATTTTATGCCCCCTTCCCCGGTTGGCGATTCATTAATATGCCAGGGAATTGAATCAAGTCAGTATTCGGTACGACCCATCGCAGGTGCTACAGCGTATGAATGGAATCTTTTACCAGCAAATGCAGGTGTTATAACAGGGAGTTCCCAAAATGCTTCGGTGCTTTGGAATATCGGTTATACCGGATCTGTAAATGTAATTCTCAGGGTCACAATAAATAATAAGGTTTCAGATTGGTCAGGGCTTAATGTGAATATATTTCTTAACACAAAAATACTCCGCCAGCCACATGATACTATTATCTGTGCCGGGCAACCGGTTACTTTTAATATTAATGCTGAAGGACATAATCTTAATTACAATTGGTCAAGGAATGGTCAGATTGTTCAGTCTGGATCTTCATCTGTGTTGAATATTATAGCTGCAACAACCAATGATTCAGGTGATTATAAATGCGAAGTATCCGGTTCTTGCGGGGTATCAGTATCCAATATCATAAAACTGACTGTTTATCCGCTGACCAAAATAACCTATATTTCTCCGAATGTTGAGGTCCTGTTTGGGAATAGTGTTACTCTTGAAGTTAATTCGGATGGCCATAATCTGTCGTATCAATGGCAAAAAGATGGTAAAGTGATAGATAACAGTAATACTTCTCAGTTAATACTGCCCGACCTGAATGCCACTGATATAGGTCTTTACAGAACTACCGTTACAGGCACATGCGGTGTCGAGATAAGTGATAGTATATATGTTTATGTAAAAAAAGCAAATTCTTCATCAGATCCTGAAGTCTTTCTGTGGCCTTCAATTACCAGCGGGAATTTCACGGTAGCGCTGAGTACTGATGCACTTTATAATGTTAAGATATTTAGCAGTATGGGCAAAAAAATCAGAGAACTGAAAAATTGCCGTTACCAGACGAGCATCAATATAAGCACAATAGCAAAAGGTGTTTATATTGTCGAAGTAAATAACAACGATTTTCGAAAATCAATTAAAGTGATAAAGGAATAATCTTTTATTTCAGGTAAATCTATTCTCACTTTCTTTTGTAAATATTCGCTTCCTGTACTTTTTTATCTCCTTGTACATTCTGTTAGTCAAAATTCAATTTTTTAAATATTTTTTGCTATAGAAATATAATTTGATATTTATTACACAGATTATCAGCATATTGTATTTTTAACGAGTCCTTTTAAGCTTTGTTTGTGGCTGTTGGTTCATAAAAGGCATATCATTTTTGACGAAATTCTATTTTTAGAGTATCAACAGTTTGTTCCTGTAATTATTCGTCCCGATTTCGGCGATAAAGCATATCCAAAAAAGTCTCATTTCCACACTAATTGGGCATCAGCTGCTTGACCGGTATGATATTATGCTATAATTTTACATCGAATAAAAGACATATAATTATGGAAGATATTTCAGTTTTAAAAAGGCCGGTAACAACTACCAATAGGAAAGGCAGGATAAATTTAAGTACAACAAAAATTTCCCCTGAAGCAAGAAAAAATAATCTTGTTCCGGGTAAACTGTCTGGAGAGGTTGACGAGAACTTTATAAATTATCTTAACCAGCACGGTCTTGCAAATGAAGACAATTTACTGGTTCTCTCTTCAAAAATGCACTATTATTATGATTATGAAGAACTGAAAGAAGTGACAACCTTAATTAATCTTAAAAAATTGAATCTTATTAAACATCTCGATGATTTTTTACATACTCTCTGCAGTGGATTATCTCCAAAGGCCAACTTCATAGGATGCTTTTCTGACAGGAGAACTCAAAAGGGAGTCAGTATGACTTCACGTATGTACAAAAAAGTCATTAATTTTTTGGATTCAAAGATTGATGTTGATATTGACAGGAGGGATTTCTCAAGACTTCTTGAATCTCACGGATTCAAAATAATTGACATGACAGAAATCAACGGGTTAACATATTTCAGAACACAAAATTTCAGAAGAGAAGCAGTCTGATCTTCTTTAACTTTTCATTAAATTATAATTCAGAAATTCTTGCCGGGGAGTTGCAGACGCATAGCAACCGGTTAATGTTGTATAAAAATCTCCCGCTAAATTGTATCAGGGCACGGCATAATATCTAAATTACGCTGGTCTTCCATCTCAATGAATCTGGCTCAGGTAATAAAGGATCGCTGATCATTATAAAATTAAAAGGAATATTCAAGGCTGATGAGATATCTTCTCCTTTCTCAAGGATATCTTCATCACCCTCTTCATAATACCAATTGATTGAATACTTTTTGTTAATCATCCTGATAGATCCGATCTTCTTAAGCAGATTAAAGTATATTTTAAAATTGACAGAATTAAAATATTCAAGATAAATATCTACAGTAGTGATTTCAGCAGGATTACTTACGTAATCATCAATCCATTCATCTATCTGTTCATAGAATCCTGACACATTTTCATTTATTGACCGGCCTGTTATTTTAATTATCCCCGCAGGATCAAGGATGACCTCCGGCGTGCATTTCGTCGATAATATATTTTTCCTCAACATAAGTTTTCCCTTTCAGTACAAATATAGTGCATTATGTATAGTGTTTCAGGTCAGTACTCGCGTCGCTTCAATGGTTTTTGATCAATATTAAAATAGGAATGACTAAAAGGGTTGAACATGTGATTAGCAGAAATATAGTATAAAAAGTGACATGTCGATATCTCAACGAGTGAATATTAGCGGTTGAAAGTTTGTTTATAAAAGAAATTGAATTTCATTTATTTACAATAAGTTATGTTGTAAATTTGTACAGAGGTCGTGGTTTCTTGATAAATAGCAAGTAAATAACCAGAATAATCCGGTTTGCATATTAAAAGAATAATTCGGCATTTTGCAATGAACACCAATCTAAAAAAGATAAAGATTGTCTGTTTTATTTTGTTGTCTTTTTCAATGGAACTTTCCGCACCCAGCGCGAAATTTCTTACAGTTTTTAAGAATTCTCCCATACAACCGTATAAGCAACTTGCATTCGCTATTGGAATGGTAGAAACAAAAGGTGATACGCTGGCTTACAATCCATTGGAAGAAGCGACAGGAATTTTTCAGATACGTCCTATCAGACTTATTGATTATAATAAACGAACAGGGAACAGCTATGCCAGGAATGATCTGTTTAACTATGAAATATCAGAAAAGATCTTTTTATACTTCGCTGATCAGGTTGGTCCATATAATTTTGAACAGATTGCCAGGAAATGGAATGGATCGGGACACCTTACAACCAATTACTGGTACAGGATCAGACAATACCTTTGAATGTATGCTTTTGCCACCTGTAAGACCTTTGCTATGCCGGGACTGAATTATCTGGACGACCCTGGGTTATTCATTTTGAATTGAATATTTCCAGTTGGATCAATTTTATTGGAGATACACCTGATTTTTTATCTAAATTAATAGACAATTAGTCAAATTCTCATTTTGAGAAATAGCTCTGAATCAGAACAGTTGATATTCATGTATCGATCAGAATATCAATGTTATATATCAAAAGAGTTTCTGTTAAAAACCCTGTTTTGCTCAGATTTTTAGTAAATTTTGCCTGCATTTTGACGAACTTTCCCAATTTGTTCATTAATCTTCAAATCCTATAATTAACTGTCTGTTTTTCTTTGATTAAACAAGGGAAATCGTGTCACTTAAAACCCTGATCGGAGTCTGACGCAATTGACTTCAGTATATATAAGGCCTAACTTTGTATAGATAAGTAAACAATTGAACTGAAGGAATATATTCTTAAAATTATTTATCATGAGAAAAATATTTCTGACATTACTGTTAATTCTTATTTCTCATATCTGTAGCGCTCCGAATATTGATTTCCGGTTGGGGATAATTAAATTTAAATCGTTATCAAAATTCGTGACTGAGAAATACCATGAATCGGAATTATCCAGGTTTATTAATGATCTGGGTTACAAAGAATCCGGAAACAACTGGCTATGCATAAACCAGATAGGATGTTTCGGTGAATGGCAGTTTAATGAATCCACCTTGAAGTATCTGGGATACAAAAAGATAACACTAAAGAAGTTTAAAGCACATCCTGAAATTTTCCCGCGGGAGTTGCAACTGGAGGTACTAAAGACACTGATTAAGGTAAATCTTTTGATTCTGGCGGACTATGAACATTATATAGGGGATTCGATTAACGGTGTTGTAATTACAAAATCAGGAATGATAGCTGCATCACATCTTGGTGGGGCAGGATCATTAGAGAAATTTTTGAATTCAAATGGAAGGATTAACAAGAAAGATGTACTCGGGACATCAATATTTGATTATCTGAAGAAATTCAGCTATTACGATCTGGAGTAATAAAAACCAATATTGAAAAAAAGCAAGTATGAAAACGATATACAGGATTACCTCAAAAGAAGTTGGTGATGTCTTGCTTAAAAAAAGGAAGATAGCAAAGGCTTATCGATGGTGGTTACGCGAAAATGGATATACCTATAATTCCACTTTCTTTTTCAGATAGGAAGAATAACAAATGGCTTCACCTCCGGCATTTTAAAATCCCTTTAAAAGATCTTCTGCTTCACGCCAGTCTCCTTCCGGAGTCCCATGTTCACCGCGGGCGATACGCTCATAATAGATTTCCCTGGCTTTTTCGCGAATCTCTTCTTCACTGGGGATATACCTGGACGATGTAACTTTTTTTTTCGCTAATGCTTTACCGGCATCAGGAGTTTTTTTTGGTTTGCTGATTGTTTTTGCTTTGGTAGTTTTCATCATTCCAAATTTAATTATATTAATAATTTAAGAATCATTTTGCTTCCTCGCTGTTTCGTTTTTCAACAATTATTGTGCAATGTGTTGCCAGGGCAGTCAAGGTGCCAACAGCTGCAAATATGGGTGCCAATACAACACCTATTGCACCGATTGTGAGGGGAAATTCCATAATAATTTCGTCCTTATCGTTTTTAATAATTATTTTTCTGGCATTTCCTTCCTTAATTATCTCTTTAACCTTTGATAATATCTCGTCGCCCGTAACTTTAAACGACTCATGATTTGACTTCTCATTCTGTTCCATTATATTTCAATTAGTTAACTAACAAAATTAGTCTTTAGTTTAGTTTAAAGCAATTTTATTTTGTTCTGACAGTAAAAGGCGGATGGGTTCCGGGCATCTTTTCAGAAGTCAATATGAACAGTAACGAACAAAGATACTTTGCCAATAAATCAATCCTCCAAGGTAGTTATATCTCCATCTGGTAGTCCTTGTGCACGTGCTTTGAGAAGGCGTCGCATAATTTTCCCTGAACGGGTTTTGGGCAGATTATCAACAAATGTAATTGACTCAGGTTTGGCAATAGGGCCTATTTCATGTGCAAGATGGTTACGAAGGTCGTCCTTTAATGAATCGGAGGGATCAAAGCCGGTACGTAATATAACATATGTATGGATAGAATTGCCTTTCACTTCGTGTGGCAGACCGATAGCTGCTGCTTCGGCCACGGCCGGGTGGCTCACTAGTGCGGATTCGATCTCGGCTGATCCCAGCCGGTAACCGGAAACTTTTATTACATCATCAACACGCCCGATAATCCAGAAATATCCATCCTTATCGCGCCTTGCCGAATCGCCCGTCATATACTTGTCAGGATATGTACTCCAGTATTGATTGACATATCGGTCAGGATCTCTGTATATGTTACGAATCATTGCAGGCCACGGCCTTGTTAGCACCAGGAATCCTTCCTCTCCATCGGGTACAATCTGTCCATTAGCATCCACAATCTCAGCAGCAACACCAAAGTATGGAAGGGTGGCTGAACCCGGCTTCAATGCCAGCACCGGTGTCGGTGTAATTATAAACATACCTGTTTCGGTTTGCCACCAGGTATCCATGATTGGACATTTATTTTTGCCAATTACCCGGTGATACCATTTCCAGGCTTCCGGATTGATAGGTTCACCAATAGAGCCCAGAAGACGCAGAGAGCTAAGATCATGTCTATTGGGCCAGGCTTCCCCGAAGCGCATTAATCCGCGAATAGCAGTAGGGGCGGTATAAAGAATTGTTAGGTCGTATTTTTCAATCATTTGCCACCACCGGTTAGGATATGGAAATGTAGGAGCTCCTTCATACATGAATGAAGTTGCTCCATTAAGTAAAGGACCGTAAACAAGATACGAATGACCGGTAACCCATCCCGGATCAGCTGTACACCACCATCTGTCTTCATCCTTCAGATCAAATACATCCTTAAGCGTAGCATAAATTCCGACCATATAACCACCATGTGTATGCAGAACTGCTTTAGGTTTACCTGTAGTACCGGAAGTATAAAGGATATATAATGGATCTTCTGCATCCATTATTTCCGTCTCGCATTTTGGGCTTGCAATGGGAAGTGACATCAGGTCGTGATACCACAAATCCCGTTCAGGTTCCATCATAACATCCTGTCCGGTTCTCTTAATTACGATTACGTGCTCCACACTTGGTGATCGCCGGAGAGCTTCATCCATCATATCTTTGAGCTTGACAATTTTACCGTTCATCCACCCACCATCGGCAGTGATCGCTATTTTGGAATGAGAATCAAGAATACGTCCATGCAAAGACTCAACCGAGAACCCGCCATAGACAACCGAATGGATTGCTCCGATCTTAGCGCAGGCAAGCATTGCAATAACAATTTCCGGAATTCGTGGCAGATAGATAGTTACTCTGTCACCTTTCATTATACCCATAGCTTTGATTACGCTTGCAAATTTGGATACTTCGCGATTCAGGGCATGATATGAATAGGAACGCTGATCTCCGGGCTCACCTTCCCATATCAGGGCCAGTTTATTCCGGCGCCAGGTTTTGACATAGCGATCGAGACAATTATGGACAATGTTCACTTTGCCTCCTGCAAACCACTTGAAAAAAGGTTTGTTGCTCTCATCCAGAACAGAACTCCACGGTTGGTACCATTCAAGTTCAGAAGCGCGTTCAGCCCAGTAGCCTGTCAGGTCCTGTTCAGCCTGGATAATTTTTGAATCCCATGACTTAACATTTGCTTTTGCAATGAAGTCAGATGACGGAAGATAAACTTCCCCGTTCGACAAGAAGTCGAAAGGTGTATTGTCCGACATAATTATATTGATATTTTAAACAGTAAAAATTAGAACAATAAATAATTATTTAATGTACCAGCTAGATAAACAATAAATTATGATATTTGTTTAGGCGTATTTAGTTATCCGGTAGCGTAAATAAATACATATAAAACTTTTATTCATCAACCGGGCCATTTTATCTTGAAATTTTAATTTCATACTTTTATAGAAACTGTGATTGTGGTTCAGGAAGAAGATTAGGCCTGAAGTAAGGTTGCTGCAATTTATTTGACAACAATGGAACAAGAATATATAGAAGAAAAAACCTTTAATAAAATTGATTTCACCCAAAATCCTTTGATCAAAGGAGAATATGAATCGTGCAACTTCATAAGCTGTGATTTTTCAAACTCCGACCTTACCGATACAATCTTTATGGAATGTGAATTTGAAAACTGCAATCTGAGTATGGCCAGGTTGATTAAGACTGCTTTACGGGAAATAAGGTTCAGGAACTGCAAAATGCTGGGACTTCATTTTGAAAATTGCAACAAATTTGGTTTGTCGGTAAGTTTTGACAATTGTAATCTCAGTCATTCTTCTTTTTATCAGCTAAAGCTTAAAATGACAACATTCCGAAATTCAAATCTTCTGGAAGTCGATTTTTCAGAATGTGATTTAACCGGTTCGGTTTTTGATAACTGTGATTTTATAAGAGCGACCTTTGAAAATTCAATTATTGAAAAGGCTGATTTTCGCACTTCTTTCAACTATTCTATTAACCCTGAAAAAAACCGTATTAAAAAAGCCATATTTTCATTAACCGGAATTGCAGGACTTTTAGATAAATATGATATTGAAATAGATACAAAGTAATAAACTACTTCTGGAGTTGGAACCAAGAATTGAAATACTGCCTGAAAAGAAATTTATTGGGAAACGGATTAAGATGTCATTTTCCAACAACAAAACCCATGAATTGTGGAGTAGTTTTATGCCGGTACTAAGAGAGATTAAGAATATCATTGGTACGGAACTCTATTCAATTGAAGTTTACGAACCGCTCTTCTTTAACAATTTTAAACCTGAAAAGGATTTTGATAAATGGGCTGCCGTTGAAGTAATTGATTTTGAAACAGTTCCCGATGATATGGAAACGCTGACATCACCTAGCGGACTTTATGCCGTTTTTATACACAAAGGAAGCGCTGACAAAGCACCGGAAACATACCGGTATATTTTTGGCACCTGGCTGCCTGACTCTGATTTTATATTGGACAACAGACCTCATTTTGCAGTAATGGGAGAAAAATATAAAAATGATGACACTGATTCGGAAGAAGAAGTGTGGATCCCTGTAAAAAAAATTAATTTTATTAACCTAAAAACTTAAGATATGTTTAAAATGAATTTAAGAAACCTGTACGGCATGATCATTACAGGTTTAATGGTCTTTCTGCCGGTTAACGGACAAAATAAAGACAAAGCGATTTTCACTGTCCCCAAACCCGGGTTCTATCAGAATTCTATTCTTAAAGATGACCGGGAAGTTAAGGAAAAGATAGCTCCTTCAAAAGAGAATAAGGTTTTTGTCGTCGACCTTTCAGGCTACCAGCTTCCCAATAAAATAGAGCTTTACAAAAATCAGCAATGGCATAATCCTCCTGTTTCACAAGGCAATACAAACACATGCTGGTGTTTTTCAACAACTTCTTTTCTCGAAGCTGAGGTTTACAGGATTAACAAAATGAAAGTAAAACTTTCAGAAATGTATACAGTGTACTGGGAATATGTTGAAAAAACCCGCCGGTTTATTCAGGAAAGAGGAAACTCCGCTTTTGATGAGGGTTCTGAAGCAAATGCCGTTACCCGTATGTGGAAGAAGTACGGGATTATTCCGGAATCTGATTATTCGGGATTACCGGTTGCCAGAAAATTCCATAACCATGAGGAAATGATTGCAGAAATGAAAGCTTATCTTCAGTCGTTGAAAGCCAATTCGGCATGGGATGAAGAAGCTGCAATTGCGACCATAAAGTCGATCTTGAAGCATTACATTGGCGAGCCTCCTTCAGAAATCGTTGTCGAAGGTAAAAGAATGAACCCCCAGCAGTACCTTCATGATGTTATCCGCATCAATCCTGATGATTATGTCGACATTCTTTCTTATGAACAGGAACCATTTTATAAACAAGTGGAGTACAAAGTACCTGATAACTGGTGGCATAGCACAGATTATTGTAATGTCCCTCTTGATGTTTTTATGGAGACATTAAAAAAAGTGGTCCGTAACGGATACACAGTAAGTATTGGCGGTGATGTATCTGAACCCGGATTTGACAGGCAGACACAATGTGCAATTGTCCCTGATTTTGATATCCCCTCGGCCAACATCAACGACGATGCCCGGCAGTTCAGGTTCTCAAATGAGACAACGACAGACGATCATGGCCTGCACCTTGTGGGTTACCTCGAAAAGGACGGTAAGGACTGGTATCTGATAAAGGACTCAGGTTCGGGTTCACGGAACAATGACCCGAAGGCAGGTGAATTCGGTTACTATTTTTTCTCATCAGATTATATAAAACTGAAGATGATGGACTACATGATACATAAGGATGCCGTAAAGGATCTTTTAGAGAAATTTAAATCAAATTAATTCAACGTAAGTTTGCTTTCTCTCATGATAAGAAAAGTATTCGTATGATTTTTTACCGATAATTTATCATTCATTTGTCTAATATCTTTATGAAATAATGAAAAAAACTGTACTTCTTCTCTTAGTTGTTTTTGTTTGCTCTGCTTTAACGCATAGTCAGACTGGTTATCAGCTTACAAGCGAGCAGAAAGCATGGCTGACAAAAGCAAATCGTCATGAAAAAAACGGATGGATCTATCTGCATATTGAAGGCACTCCTGAAGAACGTGGTTTCCAGCATGGATATTTGCTCTCAAAAGAAATAAAGGAAGCGCTCATGGAGATGAGCGAAGTTTGGCATTATGAGACAGCCCTGGATTGGCAATGGCTGGTTCAGAAAAGTTCCAAAATGTTCAATTCCAAGATTGATTCTGAAAATATGGAAGAAATTGATGGAATTGTGGAAGGGATGAAGGCAGCCGGTGTTCTGACCAACCGCGATGAAATTGTAACTTATAATGGTACCTCTGAACTCATTGGATATTGGTGGCCTATGGTAAAGGACACAATCTCTCCAAATTCACCTGATCATAAGAAGGAGTCATGCAGTTCATTTATTGCGACAGGAAGTATGACGGCAGATGGTAGTATCGTTCTGGGGCATAATACAATGAGTTCTTTCTATTATCCCCTGTGCAATATTATTCTGGATATACTTCCTGATAAAGGCCACCGTATATTGATGCAATCTACTGCCGGTCTGATTCACAGCGATACTGACTTCTTTATTACAAATGCGGGCCTTATTGGTTCTGAAACAACAATCGGTGGTTTTTTCCCATTCGATGTACATGGAATCCCGGAATTTGCCCGTATGCGACATGCAACACAATATGCTTCCACAATTGATGAATGGTGTGAAATAATGAAAACCGGTAACAACGGAGGGTATGCAAATGCCTGGTTGATCGGAGATATTAATACTAATGAGATTGCCCGTCTTGAGCTTGGATTGAAATATGTTGGCTTTGAAAAAAAGAAAGATGGCTTTTTTGTCGGATCTAATGTTGCTGAAGATTTAAGAATTCTGCGATTCGAAACAAAAACTTCAGAAACGGACATAAAGAATTCTTCAGTTGCCCGGCGGGTACGGTGGAAACAATTAATGAGAGAAAACAAAGGTAAAATTAACCTGGAACTGGCGAAAGAATTCGAAGCAGATCATTATGACACTTATTTAAATTCAGGTACCCCCGACATGAGAACCCTCTGCGCTCATCCCGATCTCGATTCTGATATTTATGGCGTTGATATTCCATTTTCCCCCTGGGGAACACTCGATGGGAAAGTTGTCGATTCAAAAATGGCAAAACAAATGACATTTGTGGCGAGATGGGGTTCAGCCTGCGGCATACCCTTCGATGCTAAAGTTTTTTTAGATAAACATGAACAGTTCGATTGGATGAATGGATTGCTTAAAGACCGTCCGACACAACCATGGACTTTATTTAAAGCCGGCGAGGATAAATAAACTCTATTTAATATTATTGTTCAAAATATACAATTCATAATACAGAATGGCAGAACAAGAAATTATTAAGCACGCGAAAAAAGCCTATATGATTTTTAAATCCTCAAACATGAGTATTAAAACCAAAGTTACAGACATACTTACAGAAATAGTAATAATAGTATTTGCCGTTAGTATATCTATATGGCTTTCAAATTGGAGCGAGAGGATGCACGATCGCAAAGAAGAGAAGGAATTCCTTACGGGATTCAAAAAGGATTTACAAAGCGAAAGTGAAAATATGACCAGTAGCAAAGAATTTTATAGTAAAACTTTACAGGGAATAAGCTACTTTTTGAGCGTTGGAAAAGGTGGAGCATTGAATAAAGACAGCATAAATAAATATTCTTTTATATTTTTCAGCAGTACGGACCTTGATCCGCATGTAAGCAGGTACGAAGGTTTGAAAAGTAGCGGAAAGTTTAAGATAATTGAAAATAAAGAGTTATTAAATAATATTATTGATTTGCAGGAAACTATTGTTCAGAGGATTCAAACACTAAATGAAAAATATTACGAGCATACTCAGAAGCTCGAAGCCCTTATCGACCAAAATGTACATTTTACAAAAGACGGGGAAATTTCAAATGCGGAAGATATAGTAAAAAGAAACGACCTGATAATTGTTTTAACAACATCCGGAGGTATAATTCAAAACAATATTATCAGTATACATGATGAGGGCATAAAGAAATGTAAAGAAATAACTGCCCAGATTGACAAAGAACTGAAATAAAGGAGGCTGCATTAATAATGTGTTTTTTTATGAAAGGATAAGGATCTTCCAGATTTTGTCCAGAATTCCAAATTATATTTAACTAATGAATAATTGGCAATGAAGATCCTTGTAATTGAAGATGAGAAAGAACTTGTAGCGGTTATAAAAAAATTTCTGGAACCGGAAGGATTTCTATGTGAAACTGCTTTCACTTATTTTGAGGCAGAAGACTCCTTATCATCTTACAATTATGATATTATAATTCTTGATCTCACTCTGCCCGGTGGGAATGGGCTAGACCTTATAAAACTCATTAAGGACAGGAACAGGAATGCCGGCTTGCTTATTGTGTCTGCCAAGAACTCTCTTGATGACAAGATCAGAGGACTTGACATGGGGGCAGACGATTATATAACCAAACCTTTTCATCTAGCTGAACTTAATTCACGTATTAAATCGCTTGCGCGCAGACGACATTTTAACGGGTCAAATGAATTAATATTTAACGAGATAAAAATAAATACAGATTCGAATGAGGTATTTATTAATGGGACAATACTTGACTTGACAAAGAAAGAATTCGAGATTCTCCTTTATTTCATTGTAAACAGGAATAAAGTGATTACCCGGGAATCAATTGCCGAGCATGTCTGGGGAGATAATATCTCTTATGCTGATAATTATGACTTCATTTACAGCCATATAAAAAATATCAGGAAAAAAATTGAGTTTAATAATGGAAGAAACTATCTCCATAACATGTATGGAATCGGATATAAATTCTCAGAGAAATGAGACTTCTTCAAAAAACGAACAGAGCCTATTTTCTCATTTCAGGAACAGCCTTTATTATTGCGGGAGTTGTATTCTATTTTGTTATCAGCTTTTTTTTCAGGGACCAGCTTAATGAAAAGCTGTTTCATGATATAAGGAATATAACAAAATCTATTAGAAGAAAAGGAACAATACCGAATTATTATCCGTTTATTGATATTAGAGAGATTCCGGCACAACCAGAACGATCCTTTAAAATCATCGATACGCTTATTTTTGATGCATTCGAAAGAAGAGAAAACCTCTATCGGCAAATAAGCCTGATACGTATCATTAATGGGAAAGAATATTTCATTGCTGCAAGGGATACTTTAATTGAGGAAGATGATTTACTTGAAGTAATTGCGTTAGTAACTGGTTCGATTTTTATACTTCTTCTTGTCAGCCTCTATTTTATAAACCGGAAACTATCATTAAAAATATGGCAACCATTCTATAATACATTGGATCAGCTTAAAGAATTTTCTCACGACAAACCCGGATTCAAGCTCTCATCCGATAGTCAGCTATATGAATTCACAGAACTCAATAAAACGCTTGAAAAGCTTACTCAGAAGGTGATTTCCGATTATCAGTCACTAAAAAGGTTTACTGAAGATGCATCTCATGAAATTCAGACCCCTCTGGCAGTCATTCAATCCAAACTCGAGACGCTTATGCAATATTCCGGATTAAAAGAAGAGCAGGCTGAACTTATCAATTCGGCTTATGTATATACTCTCCGGATTTCGAAACTTACTCAGACACTGTTATTGCTGACTAAAATTGCAAATGACCAATTCCCGGAAAAAAGAGCAACAGACCTTTCTGAGCTTCTCGGGGAGAAAATAAAGATGTTCGAAGATCAGATTTTAGAAAAATCACTGACCCTGAATAAAGAGATTGAACCTGACTGCATTCTGGAAACAAATTTTTTCCTGGCCGAATCGTTGGTAATAAATCTTATAGGCAATGCTGTAAAGCATAATATTAATAGTGGTATGATCAATGTAATATTAGATATAAATCATCTTGAAATTTCAAATAATGGGGAACCTTTGCCTGTAAGTGCATCCAAACTCTTTGACAGATTTTATAAAACCGACAAGTCATCTGATTCACCAGGGCTTGGTCTCGCAATAGTGAGGGAGATATGCAGGCTCAATAAATGGGAGATTAACTATATATACAAAGATAGCCTGCATAAAGTTGTGATAAATTTCTAAATCCAAAATCTTTCCAGATTCGGCAGGTATATTTACAGAACAAAAACCAAAAACTTATACAGATGAAAAACTTTATTGTTTTGATTGTTGCATCGTCAATGATCTCTGTCTCAGCATTCTGTCAAAAAAACCCTCCTGAAAATGTGAAGGCTGAGTTTACTAAAAAGTATGCTTCCGCACAGTCTGTAAAATGGGGGAGTGAAGGGGAAAATGAGTGGGAAGCTGAATTTAAAATTGATGGTAAAAAAATGTCTGCCAGTTTCGACAATACAGCTAAATGGATTGAATCAGAAACCGAAATTACGGAAAAAGAACTTCCGGCTTCAGTAATAAGTACCTTGAATAAAGATTTTCAGGGGTATAGAAAAGGTGATATTGAAATATTTGAAAATAATGAAATAAAAGGATTTGAATTGGGATTGAAGAAAGGAGAAACTTCAATCGAGGTCATTATTGACAATAATGGAAAGGTTATCAAAAAGACTTCTGCAAAAGAAGAAAATGAAAAAACTGAAAAGGGGAAGAAGTAGTTATCCGCTTTATTAACAAAAAACTGAAACAAACTTGACACACTATTGTTTAAGGTATATGTTCTCTTTAGTCTTATTTTATAAGTAAAACTTAGTCCATTTTTCTCAATTCCGGCAGGGAACTTGTTTTGGTGAATAAAAATGACTTGAAAAAAGATTTTTAAAGACTATTTTTTTAAACCAGTTATAAAAATTGACTGATTAGTATTTTTTTAACGATTCTCAGGGTTTCATATAGATGCAAGTCATTATAACCTGGGAATAACATTGGAATAATTAGATGGATGAATTTAATATTTGTTGCAATCAATAACATAAACTCAAGAATTATGAAAAAAACAGTCATTATTATGGCAGGTATTTTCCTGTCTTTGATTGGTCTTAATGGCCAGAATGCTTCCAGCGGATATAAGATTGTTCAGAAAATCCCTCTTGAGGGAGATGGTTTCTGGGATTATCTGAATGCTGACGATGCAACTGGAATGCTGTATGTTTCACATGGTAAAATAGTGAATGTAGTGGATATGAAAACCGGTAAAAATGTTGCCACCATAACAGATGTAAATGGGGTTCATGGCATTGCCATTGCCCCGGAATTCAAAAAAGGATTTATAAGCAACGGAGCTGACAGCAGTGTGACAGTATTCAACACGACAGATTTCAGCGTAATCGAAAAAGTGTCTGTAAAAGGGAAGAATCCTGATGCTATTTTGTATGAACCGTTCAGCAAAACCATTATTACATGGAATGGACGTTCATCGAATGCCACCGTAATAGATGCCAAAACAGATAAGGTAATTCAAATCATCGCCCTGGCAGGGAAACCCGAGGCAGCCGTAAGTGACGGGAAGGGGAAGGTGTTTGTGAATATTGAAGACAAGAGTGAAGTTTGCATGATCAATGTGAAAACCTGGAAGGTGGAACAAACATGGTCTATAAGTCCTGGTGAAGGACCAAGCGGTCTGGCTCTCGACGTTGAGAATCATCGGCTCTTCAGCGCCACAGATAAGCTAATGGTAATCCTGGATTCAGAAACAGGCAAAGTTATCACAACTGTTGTTACCGGAGGTCGTGTTGACGGCGCAGGTTTTGATCCGGGTCTCAAACGTGCCTACAGTTCCTGTGGTGAAGGTGTACTCACAGTGGTTCAGGAAGAAAATCCGAATTCATTTAAAGTACTGGAAAATGTACCTACACAGGCTGGTGCAAGAACTATTTCAGTAAGCGCAGTAACACATAGAATCTATTTACCAACTGCTGAATTTGGACCTGCTCCGGAGAAGACAGCTGATAATCCCCGGCCGCGTCCGGCACTGAAACCAGGCACATTTACCGTGCTTGTTGTTGAACCCGTTAAATAATTTTAGGATTCCAAACCGGTATCAGCGATAATTATTGTTCAAGTTTTTTAAAATCCATCCATCTGAGATATCACTCAAGTGGATGGGTTTTTATTTATTTTCTATTTTTCACACTGTGTAATTGCACTTTTGAAAGCTTCGGCAATATTTTTGGCAGTTTCTACATCGTTTGTCGCGATTTCTACGTCGGTTCCCCAAGCTTGTTGAGTCCCGTTTTTATATACTTTCACAAGTTTTTCTTTGTTTTTACAAGTAAGGGTTACCAGCACATTTTGGCCGCTCACTTTGAAATCGACCATCAGCTTATTCAAATCATTTAGGGTAAATTCATAAATTTCATCTGTTGTTTTGCCTTTGTCGTCGCTGCTGGAAACGGTATATGAAACTTTACAGGGATCATTATCGGTTAGTTCTATTTTTTGCTTTACCTCTTTTCCTTCACTCTTCAAGTCGCCAATATTTTCCATCACAAACTTCATGGCAGATTGTTTATCACCCCAGGTCCTCTCTTTCGGTTTGCTAGTATTGGCAAGATATTTAATGGCTTCAGCGATGTCCTGAGCTTGCCTGGCATCGAAAGCCATGATTTCTATATCCTCAGCAAATGCCTGTTGCTTATCTTCTTTAAAAACTTTAACGAAAGGTTTTTTGTTACTAACTGATGCTTCCACATTCAGATATTTACCCGATGACCCAATTTTTATTGTGCCGGGATCCAGCATATACGCGTAAAATTCAAATGATTGTCCAACCGATATACCTTTTACATCAGTTTTGCCATGCACATATTTGACTTTCAGTGGATCTGTAGAAATTGAGCTAAAATCAAGCTTATATATGTCTGACCCTATGGTCTCTCCTTTAATTGTGTTGCTTAAAAATGTAATTGCATCACTGAGGGTTTTCCAGGTTGGAGGCTGAGTTTCGGAGCTTTTAATGGCTGCTTTAAAAGCTTCCACCATTTCACGGGTAGTTTCCAAATCGGCACTTAATATGTTGATCTCATTTTGAAAATCCTGAAGTGCATTGTCTTTATAATACTTGATGAACTTTGTTTTATTCTTAGACACAGGAACGATGATTATTTTTTTCCCGGTTACTTTAAAGTTTAAGCTGTTTGCGTCTATGTCGTTGAGATAAAATTCGTAACGTTCTTCAATGGGTTTCCCTTTTGAATCGGGCTCGGCATAAGTAAATACCGATTTTGTTCCATTACCCGGGGTGAAATTAATCTTTTGATTCAGTGTTTTTTTATCTATAGTCAGATCCGTCGTGTTTTTCGTAATAAAATCGAGTGATTTCTGTAAGGAGCTAAAATCCGGGATCACAGATTTACTTTTTTCAATGGCTGTTGAAAAAGCAGCAATGATATTACGAGCCTGGTCTATATCTTCTGCAATGATTTCAAAACCATTTGCAAGGTTTTGTTGTTCATTATTCTTTGTATATTTAATAAAATGGTCGTTACCTTTGGTTTCAACAGAAACGGAAAGTTGCGTCCCACTGATCTTAACCGTTAAGTTTTTCTTGTTGATATCCAGGATATTGAATTCATATTTTTCTTCAGTGGAAACATTTTTCTGATCGGTCTTTTTCAAGGTAAAGCTGGCCAGGTAGTCCTTACGTTCGCCAAATGAGAACGATTGTTCCACAGTAACCGAACCTGAATTTATTTTGGAAATGTGGTTTTTGAGCCAGTTCAGTGCATCTGTATTTGTGTTCCATACTGTTTCACCGGAGTTGACCAAAGGTATGGCGACTTTAAATAGATTAGAGAGCTCCTGGGCTGCCTCGGCACTTGATAATAAAATTTCCAAATAATTGGTATAGCTGTCAAGCTTATCTTCCTTAAAGTGTTTAATGAACTTCTGGTTATTATTGATCGAAAGATTGATAAAAAGCTTTTTCCCGGATGTCTTACGGATAATTGTATTTTTGTCAATGTCAGAGACATAGAATTCAAAGCTTTCTTTGGCTGTTTTACCTTTTTCGTCAACCAATACAGAAACAAAACTTAGCTTTCCTTTATTTGCGTCCAAAATATCGATGGATTGCTTAAAGGTGCTTTTATCAATCTCAACATCTTGTACCTTATCCTTTATTGAAGCAAGGGATTGGCTGAGCTTATCCTGTGATTTAGCATCAAAAATTGAAACCACAGAGAGAACGACTATACAAAAGATTTTAAAAGAATTCGTTTTCATAATGTTTCATTTTAAGGTATTGCATAAAGGTACAAAATTTTAGTTTACAGCATTTGCACTTTCATTTAGTTATCAGCTGGCTGAACTGTTTTGTGCAGCCCGGTTTGTAATCCGGCCTCATTATGCCCCGGGATTCCAACCTTTTAAAAGAATCTTTGTTAAAAAAATGCATGTTTGAGGAGGAGTGCATTAATAATGCATACAAACTGCCAGAAAATGTGTGAATTATGCAACTTATTTTTAAAATTTTGTAACACCCTCGTGAGTTAAAAGGCATATCATTGTATCTCAAAAGTTCATTCTCAATTTCTGAAAATGAATACAACAAAATTAAAGAAAACTCGAATGAGCAGAAAGTCAGGCTTAAACAGAATCCTGTAGTTTTTAAACCAAATAAATTTTTATTTATGAAAAAAGTATTATTAGTTCTTGTATTAGTTATGGCAGTTCTGGCAGTCAATGCACAGGCCACCAAACCAACTGTCACAAAAGAAAAGCCCGTCCGTGCTGCCGTTTTGGTAGCTGATCTTCAGAAAACTATAACTGACAATATTGCCAAAGATTATGTTGGTTATACTATTAAAGAAGCAACAAGCGTTACAGCAAATGGTATTGTTACATATGAAGTCGTTGTTGTCAAAGACACAATGACTGAGACACTTGTATATGACAATAATGGAGTATTTGTAAAGAAGCTTCCACCGCCAACTCCAAAGAAAAAATAACACATACAGGGGTTTAGTTTCTTCTTTTAAGTTTTTTAGTATTTATACCATCCATCTGAATTTATTCTCAGTGGATGGTATTTTAATATTTATATTTAACCATGTGTTGCAAAAATAACTATCCAAATGAGGTATAAACCTTCTCGCATAAGAAAGATATATCCTATTGAATCACCTTGTAAAAAGACAATGTATAATTCATTTATTGATGCAAAAGAATCAATAGACTATCTTCAGGAGAATAAAGGGGTGAAAGACTTGTCGGCATATAAATGTTCCGTGTGTGGATTCTGGCATTTAACAAGCAAATCAAAAGGTTAGTTGTCTTAACTTACATAATAAAGTCTTTCCAAGCACGTTTAATATCTGATAATCAGCAAATACAGATAACTTAATGAAGACAGCCATGAGAAAAGGGGAAACATATATCGTACTAGCCGGTGTTTTTGTACTCTTGTTTTCTTACCAAAATATGTCAGCTATTACAGATCTTTCAGGTGGATCAACTTTTGACCAGACAACTTCAAATTCTACCCAGACAAAAACAAAATCAGCACAAACAGATTCGAAATCTGTTCAGACAAAATCAAAATCAACCCAAACGAAATCAAAATCCACCCAAAAGAGTTCAAAATCTGAACCAGTAAATAAAACCAAAGATGTTGGAACCGTCAGGATAGGTAAACAGACCTGGGCAATAGCAAACCTGAATGTTAGCACCTTTCGGAATGGTGATTCAATTCCTGAGGCAAAAACCAGCAAAGAATGGGTAACAGCTGGCGAGTCAGGGAAACCCGCATGGTGTTACTATAATAACGACCCTGCAAATGGTCTGAAATATGGCAAACTATACAATTGGTATGCAGTGAACGACCCCAGAGAATTATCTCCTTCCGGCTGGACTTTGTCGGGTGCTGATGATTGGGCAATTCTGATTAACTTTTTGGGAGGACAGGGAGCTGCTGGAGGCAAAATGAAAAGCATTAGTGGTTGGAGTGAGGGTAACAATGGGACCAATGAAGCCGGTTTTATAGGATTCCCCGGAGGTTACCGTGTTGAGAATGGGACTTTCTTGAACATTGGCAGTATTGGTATATGGTGGAGTTCAACTGAAAACAATGCACATACTGCCATTGACCATTACCTTGCACAGAGTAACAGTGCAGGCAGGAGCAACAGTCCCAAGCAACGTGGGGAAGCAATTCGTTGTATCAGGAAGTAGTTAAAGCCAGGTTCTAATCCAAACTCAAAAACCGCCCTGGAAGTGCTCAAAGGACGGCTATTTGTTGTCACATCAGGTTCTTGATTTTCTTTATTTGGCCAAATTTTGCAGGCAGCGAACAGAAAAGCCATCCTTTTTATCGCTATCACCCCTATCTGCATTGCCAGAATCAAAGAATAAGACATGGTAGTAGGCATTTACTGAAGAGATCTCGGCAGAAGACCACCAGTAACCTTGTTTTCTAATGCCGGTGAATGAACCATCCTTATTACGGTAACCACCCGGAAGAGCTGTATATCCACTTTCGTTTGTAGCTCCTGTATTTGGACTCTGCCAATGAGTTAATCCGGTTTCTTTTTGTTTATATCCAGCATTGTCTTCACCACCTAAATAGGTTGTTAGGGCAGTCCATTCGGCATCGGAGGGTATATGCCAACCCATTGGGCATAGTTTACCTGTGTTAACAGTATAAAAGTTGTACAATGCTCCATATGAAACTGAATCATTAGTATACCAGCAGTAGCCGGGTGTGGTTAATCCTACCCATGTTAATACATCTTTTACCAACGGGATTGCTGTTCCATCTTTATATTTTGTAGTTTTCAGATTTTCAGCCATCCATGACTGGGTTCCGATTTGAATAGTTTTATAAGTATTACCATCATTATCTGTAACCGAGCCATAAGTCAGATCAGGATTAAAGATAATCCTGTTACCCCCTGTACCTGCAGTAGTAAATGTCGTATCCTTTCCATATGTCGTTCCATCTGAGTTTTCTGCTTTTACACGGAAGTGATATAATGTACTTGCTTTTAAACCTGTTACATAAGCGCTTTCATTGGTATATATATTTCCATTTATTGTATCTGGAGTTGCATTTATGCTCTGTTTGTAAGAAGTAGTTGTATCATAATCAAAAGTAACAATAGTGCTTTGATTGTTGGCAGTTACTCCACCCATCAGTGTGGCCCATGTTTGGCTGACGTTTATAGCATAGTTAGTTACGACTGTTGTCGCAGAGGAGGGTATAAGCTCTTTACTTTTTTTGCATGCAGGTAGAACCATTAACACACTCACTAGAGCGATTAGGTTCATCAATTGTAAATTAAATTGTTTTCTCATGAAAGTTGCAAATGTTAGAAATTATTCATATTCAGGTATTATTAAATTCAGTCCTTGCTTAGGTTAGTCAAAGTATAACGATAATTGCTGTAGAGTATATATTTAAGATAAAAGTAATCGATTGTTTCATATCCTGAAATATTAGGAATTAACGCATTAAGATGTATATATATTGTAATATCAAATCAAATCAGGAATGGGAAAGCCAGACAACAAAGCCATATTTAACTGATCCTATTGCAATTAGCATACATAGAAAAAAACAGATACTTAACTCTGGTTGGAAAATCCAGTCAACCTCTCGACCTGCTATTTAATACCTGTTATCCCCAAACATGGCAAGATCACCAGCAATTATGCGAAAAAGACTTTGATTTTCTCAAAAGACATGGGTTGTCCATCATGGGGATTGATGGCTCGGTTGATTTTTTTGAATTTCAACTTTCTTTTCTCCTGGATTTAATTTAGTTTTATTGTGTAGTTTTATTACATACTTTGAATTGATTTTACTCAAAGACATAATATAGCTACAGTCAAAACAGTCCGTTCAATTAAGAAATTCAAAATAAAGATAACGAGTTAATTATGAAGCGCAGAATTTTTCTTAAAACAGGCGCGGCTGCCGGCCTATTTAGTGCTGCAAAGCCGTTCACAGCATTCACAACACCCGAAGGAAACCCCACGAAGCCGGCCAGGTTTCCAGGCCGGGTTACAGGTCCGGCAGGGGCGACACAGGAAGAGATCCGATCTGCCGACTATCTTCGTCGTGCACGGGCGGATAAGTATTTACCAGGACCGCCGGTATATGCGGAATCGTATCAATCTCCTGCTGTAAACATATCGCCAATGTCTCTTTCGGAAAGGCTCAGGCGTAAAATTGTACCACGACACGGCTTCTGCAGTATCGTGCCCGGCAGTACAGTCAGCGAGGGTCTCACCTCCGGCAATGGAGCGATGAATATCGAAATGACGTGCGATCCCTTCTCGGAACAGATTCTCTTCCATCATGAAAGTCTGCTTATGCCATGGAAAAGGCCCCTCGAGGCTCCAAAGGCCGCGGACATATTTCCACAAGTGCGGCAAATGGTAATAGACGGGAAATACAAGGAAGCTATTGAATTTGCTTTCAAGGAAATGGAGAAGGGCCCAATAAAGATGAATACATTTGGGCACCCAACAATCCCGGCATTCCTGATGCATCTTGATTTTCCGAAAGCCGCGTTGGTCAAGGATTATCTCCGCACTGTAGATTTCGAGAGCAGTGAGGCAAAGATTTATTGGAACGATGAGCGCGGTGAATGGCTTCGACAGACTTTCACCTCTCGGCCCGACAACGTCGTGGTCCAATTGCTAACCGCCCCGAAAGGACAGTCGGTAAATGCCCGAATAGCTCTTTCGAATTCCGGGAGAAGAATGCGCCCCAATGCGGCGTTCCAGCAGGGACAGAACCAGGCAACCAGTAGCGGGGAAAGTGAAATTATGCGTGACTTTAATGAGCAACGATTGATTTACAAGTGCCGTTTGGATCCTTCCACAGACAACAGCGGCTATGCCGGGGTGATCCGTGTGGTTCGCAACGGAGGCTCGGCCCGTATAGAAGATGGCACTTTGGTCATCGAGAATGCGTCGTCGGTGATGCTGCTAACACGCATTGAATGGTTCTCCGATTATAGCGAGGATAAGGTGGAAGCTCTTCGGCTGGCAGTGGAAGGACTTACCCCGGACTATCCGGCAATGGTGGAGAGGCATCGCAAGGTCCAGTCGGAGGCCTTCAACCGCGTCACCGTGGATTTCGGCGGCGCCTCTCAATATGGATTGTCTTCTGAGGAACTTCTGGCGGATCAGAGGTCGCGGCCGGACTACTCGCCCGCATTGCTGGAGAAGATATTTGAAATGGGACGCCATTGGTTCATCCTCACCAGCGGTAAATATTGCAGCATGTCGGCCGAGGTTAATGCCAATATTAATCTGCAAATAGCGCCCGGAGTGCTGGGCGATCATCGAGAAGGCATGGATGCCTACTTTAATTGGATGGAGAGCTTAGCCCCTGACTTCCGGGTTAACGCAAAGAACATCTTCGGGATGCGAGGTACACATTATTCCCTCATGCCCGACAAAGGGTTCGGAGTTGCGTACCATTACTCCAATGCCAATAATTCCGGGGAGATATGGCCTCATCCCTACTGGATTTCCGCCGGTGGCTGGTGTGTTCGCCCGTTCTGGGATCACTATCTGGTCACCGGGGACGTGAACTTTCTCCGCAACCGCGTGGTGCCAGGTCTTAAAGAACTGGCGCTGTTTTACGAGGATTTCCTGACGGCCATTGATAAGGATGGGAAATACATCTTCGCACCATCCTTCTCGCCGGAGAACTGGCCGGCGAACTTGAATACTTCATGCATGATGTCAATCAACGCTACAATGGATATCACTGTGTGCAGGGAAGTGATGACCAATTTGATCCAGGCTTCGGATATCCTGGGCATCGAAACCGACAACATACCGAAATGGAAGGCAATGCTGGAGAAGATGCCGCCCTATATGCTTGAGAAGGACGGCACCTTGAAGGAATGGGCTTGGCCTACGCTGCAAGAGAATTACAACCAGCGGCATGTCTCTCATCTTTATGGGGCGTGGCCAGGCGACGAAATTGATCCGGACCGCACGCCACAACTTGCCCGGGCCGCGATGATGGCCGACAGGAGGCGCGTGCCGGAGAGGCTGGCGGCTCATGGACGCTGCCATCGCGCTTTGGTTGGGGCGAGGCTTAAAGACAGCTTTATGGTGGACACCGAGCTGAGGCAACTGATTGAGCAGGGCTACGTTGGCACAACACTCAGGTGTTCTCACGACCCCTATGCCTTCCCCATGCCGGATGCACAGGGCGGGATTCCCACAATCATGATGGAAATGCTTGCCTACTCACGCCCCGGTGTGATTGAGCTGCTTCCCGCACTTCCTCCCTCGCTGGTAAAGGGATCAATTAACGGGATGCTTGCCCGTACCTTCGCGAGGATAAACAAACTGGCCTGGGACATGGAAGCCCGGACCATGGATGTAACCATCACCTCGGTGAGAAAGCAGGATATCACATTGATTGTCCGGCATGGAATCGAGGAGATCTCTGCACCTGCCGGAGTTTTGGCGGCTACGCCCCAGAAAGGCAAGGCCAACTGCGATCTGCACCTGCCTGAGAAAATGCCAGTGAAAATACATATAAAGCTTGGTCGGCACGAACCGCTGGAATGGGTTGATCAGATTACCTGACAACTTGTGTTATTGAATCCCCGCTAGCGCATTGACTTCGCCGAGATCTCCGCCAAATGGCGGATAGGTTCTCCGTTGCTTGCTGCGAAGAGCTTCAAACCTGCGGAGAATCACTGTGTAAACTGCTGTGCGATATGCCTTCGTGCCATGGGTCCGCCCGATTTTTGGCGGAGACTTCTCGCCCTGATTAGTCTAGGTGCTAGCATATATCAAGAAAAATGCCAGCCAAAGAACCGGCATCGTGGTTGTCCCGTCAGGTCCAGAACCCGGACCCGTTAAGAAATTACCTTATGAGCAATTTTAGCGAAGGGGACAGACTGCCGCGGTGGCCTTCTGATCCAGAAAATAATCTAATAATCTTGCCTTAACACATTTATTATCAATTCTATTGTATTTAGGCAAAATAATTTCATTTCCATTATTTAATACCTTTTATCCCAAAAATCTAGCAAGAAACCTAGCAAGATTTTTCAACAAGATCATGATCAATTTATTTCAGATTTGATACTATTGCAGAGTTCGTTCAATAATATAACAATAAAAGGTATCATATGTCACTTAAAAATCTTACAACTGCTGATGTGTACTTCGGACACGATAAAGAAATATTTAAAGAAAGGAAAATAATGGAAAAAACTGTGAAAGAAAGGCGTAAAAACTATATTTGTAGAAAATTCGAACTGAATTATGAAAAACTTTGAAATATCTTTATGCGATCACATTTTAATTAAGTATTCCCAATAGGAAAAATTGTATTGAAGACAAACAAGGATCATAAAAGTACTGAATTATATAATTATTTTGAGACATCCTTAACCGGTAGCATTATTAATTAAACCCAAGGTTCTTATAAATTTTCAAAGAAATAAATGAAACTTTTAACCTTATTTTATAAGCTCAATAAATTTCCTATTCTGAGGAAAGGTAGAGAAGTTATTTACAAATCTATAAACTCAAATGAATAGGCAATATCTGAAAAATATAAGGGATAATATGCCGGAACAACTGAAATATATATCAGCTCCGTTATTCAGGCAATCTCTGATAAAGAACAAAGAGTTTTTAAGATATAATAATCTCCTTGAACAAAGGGAAAAATTAAGCACCGAGCAGATAAAAGATTATCAGTTTAACCAGCTGAAGCGTACTTTAATACATTCTTACCAGACTGTCCCATATTATACAGAATTATTTGGTAAAATATCTTTTGATCCCTTCAGGTTTTCTGATTATGATGAGATAAAGATAATCCCGTATCTTACGAGGAAGATAATAACTGATAATTTTGATAAACTCATTTCTAAGAAAAAAGTTAAAAATGGATATTATATTGCTACAACTGGAGGAAGCACCGGGTCGCCATTGAGATTTTTACTTGATTATGATTCAGTGTTCAAAGAGAATGCATTCCTTTATCATTACCGGAAAAAACTGGGATATAAGCTGAATGATCGGATGGCAACATTCAGGCAGGTTAAGTTCGGAGAAGATCTTTGGCAATATAATCCGATGCATAATGAATTCATATTCTTCCCAATAAAATTAACCAAAGCAAGCATAGTTAATGTAACAAAAAAAATAAACGAGTTCAAACCTAAGTATTTGAACGGCTACCCGTCGTCAATATGGTATTTTGCAAAATTGTTGGACGAAAATAAGGTTAAGCATCATCTGGATTTAAAAGGTATCTTTCTGATGTCTGAGAATATAGATGAAAAGCAACGAGCTTTTATTGAAGAATTTTTTAAGGTAAAATCATTTGTACATTATGGACATAGCGAAAGATGTGTTTTAGCCGAAGGAATAAGCGAAAACCTCTACAGATTTGATCCTTACTATGGCTTTACTGAACAGATTCCTAACGAAAATGGAAGTTATAATATCGTTGGAACGGGATTCTTGAATAGAAGTATGCCGTTTATAAGATATAAAACTGATGACATTTGTATCCCTGAAAAACAATATTATCATATTGAAGGTAAAAGAAGCAGTACAATTGGCTTATACGGAATGAATGATGAATTCATACCAAGTTCTGCGTTTGATCTTTCAAATCCAGTATTCAAAAACATATTATGTTATCAGTTCATTCAGTCTGTGAAAGGGGAAGCAGATCTTCTTGTAATTGTCAGTAAAAACTTTGAAATGCAGGAATTAAGTGTCATAAATGCTTTATTGACGAAAAAGTCAAAAAATATTATAAACATAAATGTTAAAATTGTTGAAACCCTTGTATTGTCACCTCGTGGAAAATTTGAAACTTATATTTCTTACCTGAAGAAAGATTCCTGAACCGATTGATCAAGTGATTATATTTAACAATTAAACCCCCATTCCAAGCGAAGATGAAGAATAGAGTCCTGAGTGTAGTGAAAAATAGAATACTTAATCCGTTCTCAGCTAAAATGTCGGCTGCATGATGGAGTTATTTTGCCGGAGACTTACAGTTTTCTCTTCAATTAACTTCCTCCCGTTAAAAGTAAAAGTGGTACATTCAAGATTATGAATTTCATTTCTCAATGATTCCATACAGTTAGTTCTGCGAAATATACCATGCAGTTGCTGCATAAAAGCGCTGCTTGATACCACCAGTATATTGGAGCCATTATAGTTTTGAAAAATGAATTGAGAAAATAATTTTGCCCTTCTTTTTAGAACCGGAAAAGTCTCGCCATACGGAGGATTTAAAGAATGAAAATCATTATTGAGTTTAAAATACTTAATCCGTGGTTTGATTTCTTCTACTTCAATATAATTTAATCCTTGCATCTTGCCATAATTTCTTTCATTACATAATTTATTCTGAATGATATGAATGTTACGCCCGTCGACGAGTAGCTCAGCTGTGTGGATTGCTCTTTTTAATTTAGAGGTTATCACAATATCTAATTCATAGTCTTTTAATATAATAGCAGCTTTTTTAGCATCCTCGATGCCTGTTTCGTTCAAAGGGATATCGATTGAACCAGCATATCGTTTTTCTATATTATAGACTGTCTGGCCATGCCTGATGGTTAAAATCCTTGTAATCTTATTCATATCCTAATCCTGATAAGCGAATAAATTCATTTAGACGTATAATTGACGAATAATCCGTAAAAATGGGACCATTCTTAATATATTCTGCTTTGTACTTGTTTGATATATATGCTAAAAATGTGGATTCGGTACTGATTGACCGATGTGACGTAATAAGCAAATGATTGTTCTGTTGTACCAGATTAATAGCTTTAATTGTATTTGATACTGTACCAGCCTGGTTGGGTTTAAGGATTATACCATGAGTGTATTTTTTATCGATACCTTGCGCAATTCTCTTATGATCACCAGAGTAAAGATTATCACCTACTATTTTGCATATATTTTGATTGTTAGTTAAGTTATGCCATGATTCGAAGTCGGTCTCATGAAAGGGATCTTCGAGGATTTTCAGATTATAGTCCTTTATTAAATCCATCCAATAAGTACACATCTCATCCTTAGTCATAGAGATATTATTGGTTATGCTAAATCGGTATTCCTTTCCATTCCACAGGTCACCTGCACTGGCATCTATCATCAATTCATAATCTTTCTCTAATCCTAATTCTTTAAGAGTCGTCAGCAAAAAATCAAGCCAATCACGATTATCGCCATGTTCCGATTTATGAACCAGGTTCTTGTTAACATATATTTTATCCAGTTTTGCTAACTTGTCTTTCACTCTGCTCTGAATTAACTCGTGATCGTTTAAAACAGATATCAGGTTATTTGTCTTTGCAACAATCAGAAATTCAGAGAATTCACTCTGAACCGGATTGGTATAGGCATGATTGCCTCCATTCAATATATTAATACTTTGTTTGGGAATATGGTTATTTTGAATGTTACGATTCTCGATGGTACCTGTCTGCATAAAATGTTCATTAGCATCGTAAAAAGCTAATGATATAGCATAGGAATTATTTCTACCAAAAAACCCAATCTTCTCTTCAAGATATCTGTCCAGATCTTCTTGATTCATAGGTTTGGAAAGCACTCCATCTTTCTGTAGCACATCTATTATTTTTTTTGGGCTTATATCAATATGTTTATCTTCATAAATACTGATTGTTTCACCTTTGGGTGAGGCACCCCTGCCTATTGAACCATTATTTAGAAAAATGATAAATTCATTGGTAAATTCCCCATGCGAATTTAATATTCTTCTATAGTGCACTGATTTTATTAGCATTTTGTTTTCCATAACTTTCTAAAATTTACATTTTATTTATTCATAATTTTTTCAAAACCTCTTGAGAATTATTCCCTGTAACCAGAAATCTCCCTTTTCGAATATTAAATTATCATTATCAGATTTATATCGATATTTACCGTGAATCTCATTGATGCTTAGAAACTTATAAGGTAAATTATTGTTACTAAGAAATCCCTCAAACTTAGGATCATAAGGATACCTACCAGTGTCTTTTCTAATTCCAACAAAATACTTTTTAACTGAATATTCCTATCAATAAAAATAGGGTCCGTTTCCTCTAAAATGGGATTTACTGTTCTTATATTGACTCTAGTCGGCCATAATGCAAAATGGAGACGGTTTTTTAATTTATGTATATAATTACGCATAAGTTTCATCTATATCATCTCCCAGAAAATTATAATGGATTTATAGTGCCAATAAATGCAATAGTTTAGTTGCTAATATAAGAAAATTATGAACCAACCGGCTATAGATTGAGTAAGAATCTCAATATACAAGTGTTTTTTACAAATATGTGTTGTACCTGTTAACAAGTTGCTGTTTTCCAGCGATTTTTTGTGACTGTGTCAGCTTCCCTATAATCTGGTCGAATCGAAATTAGAGTTTTAATTAAGTTGATTCCCTTTTTTAAAATCTAATGGTTTGGTGTTATTTACCACCGATGAATGTTAATAAAGGTTATGCAGGCAAAATAGACCTTGAGATTGCAAAGAATTTAATTGCAGATCATTACGATACATATTTGAATAAAGTAGAACCCGATGCAAGAACTCTCTGTATGCATGGGGATCTTGATGCCCAATTAGAGGGTATTGATGAACCTCTTATCCATTAGGCACTTTTGACAGTAAAATTATCGATTCAAAGATAGCAAAACAAATGTCATTTTTGGCAAGATGGGGAAGCGATTGCGGAACGCCGTTTGATGCTAAAGCCTTTTTGGAGAAACATCCTCAGTATGATTGAATGACCGGTTTACTTAAAGACCGTCATATACAACCTTGGACCACATTTAAGGCTGGAGAGGTTAAATAATTTGTCTAAAATCTGTCCTAATATGACCACTTCAAAAACCGGTCAGATTTACCGAACATGTAATACAAAACAACAAGGATTTAACTTCGGGTTTGGGTGGTCAAATAATTCCGGCCAACTTTGGACAAGGTCTTTTACGATTTATGCTTTAGTCATACCATCTTCTTCTTGTTGCATAACTACTACCACTACCGCCGAGAAGAAGAACAACACCCAAAACAAATCCCAACCAATATAATGAACCTGTATTATGTTCAGCATACACTCCAATATTTGCTCCTAATAATTTTGCAATCAATACGAAAGGGGAAATGAACCCGTGAACAATACCGTAAAGAAAACCATATTCCTCCTTGGTCATGCCAACAGGAGCACAGGAAGTAATAAAAAACAGAACCAGCAATAATAATAATCCAATAAATATTCTTTTTGTTTTCATCTAAATTAATTTTAAATGTTTTTACTCATAAAGTGATATAAATTTGAAGTATATTAAAAATGTCAAAATATTTCCATTCAGAGTTTTATCAAAATTAAACTGGATAACCTTAAAGAGATCCAGGTATAATACAAATAAGGAAATTATTAAAGAAAACTATCTATTAATTGTTTATAAAGGTGGGCATCTTTATTCTGAAAAATATTACATAACTTTAGAAAAAGTTTACATAATTCACATTTCCAGGAACAATATGTTAAAACTGTAAATCAATTACATAGAGCACATCAAATGCCTCATTCTTATTCATAGTCATTTATATTGGGTCTTGTCTTTATC
>OCZT010000546.1_pt1 | contig 37598 bp, 22 predicted proteins | sample 1539031 | NCBI WGS metagenome assembly OCZT01 (sample SAMEA3539308, study PRJEB22396) | soil metagenome | biome: tundra; feature: field; material: soil | place: USA | collected 2010-05 | depth 0.15 m
CGCAAAGACGCTTAAATAAAAATAGTCGGAGGCTTGTTTTACAACATAGAAGACAAACTCCCGTTAGTGTTAATGGCTGAAATATCTCGTCCTGAATTAGATTGTCACATCATAACTATTTATTGTTATGCGTTCATTGAATTATGTTCTTAGGTTGCCATTCGAGGATGTTGTATTGGCAAGGAGGTCAATATGTACTGAATAAACATCTTTTTTCATATATTTAACCATGAATAATTGACTATTATATTTAAATTCCTTAATTTGCAGTATAAAAATATTATTTTAAAATGAAACTTAGACTTTTCTTTATTCTTTTATCATCTCTGCTGTTTAGTAGCACTCTATTCTGTCAGAAAAACAATAAAAAGATTACTATTACCGGCATTGTGGTTGATGTAAATCAAAATCCTGTCAAAGATGCTATTATAATGATCGACAATAAGAAAACCAATAGTGCCACTGACCAAAAGGGATTATACAAAGTTAAGATCAAACCTTCGGCAGAGAAAATTGGAATTTTCACTCCTAAATCAGGTGGAAGTGAGGAAGCTATCAATGGAAGAACAACAGTCAATTTCACTCTCTCCATTTCAATTTCTCAACAGATCAACAATCAGAACAATGCTATTGATGAGGGTAAAATTGATATTGGTTATGGGAAAGTAAAGAAGGGAAACCTGACCAGCTCGAGGAGCGGAATCGATGGACAGAATAAGAGATATGCATCATACCTTGACATTTATGATATGCTAAGTGGGGAAATTCCGGGAGTTCAGGTAAGTGGCAAAAGCATCAAAATCCAAGGGATATCTTCTTTAAATTCGAGTACTCAACCTTTGTTTATTGTCGATGGAATAACAGTTAGTTCTATTGACAATATCCAGCCGAAGATGGTTAAATCAATTGAAGTTCTTAAAGGTCCATCTGCATCAATTTACGGATCAAGAGGTTCCAACGGTGTAATTCTTATTACCCTTATTAACTCAGGAACTATGAGATAGATATCAATTCTCTTTTTCTCCTGTTTTTCGTAATGGGAAACCTAATAATCCTACTTGAATATTTACAAGGGTTTTTTAATCTTCTAATAAATTTATTGTAATCGTATACATTTTCTTGGAAACTGGTGATTCTTAATCTAATTCGTTTATTTACTTTGCCAGTTCACTTGCACTTTGCAGGTAGAATCTAGCATTTTTTAGATATAGGATTCTCTCCAAATATTTGAATAATAAATATAAATACATGACAAAAACAATAACTATCTGATAATTAATAGACTATAAGACATTTATAGGAATAATAACCCTGTTTCTCGATGCATTGAAAAATAAAGAAATTACCTAAAAGCAAAGCCCATTTTATATGAATAATTCAGGTCAGAATAAAAAAAAATCAAAAATACTTATGTTTAAGAACCTGTAGTCAAATATCAGGTAGTATCTATTTCATTACTATATGTTTCATATATCAAAATATCAATAAAAATGATACAAAATTTATTTTTAGGATTATATATTACAATAATGCCTATAGTACTATATAATTACAAAGGTGGGCTAATTAAGTCTGAAACCAATTCTAGAACATTGATAGTCAAACAAAGTCTCGATTTTGAAATTACTGGAAATGGAAGCACCGAGAATTGGAATAAGACAGAATGGATACTCATTCCTCAGCGCGTCTCGTCTGGGGAATTATTTACAACAAAAGCAAAAGTGCTATATTCCAAAACTGGCATCTATTTTCTTTTTAATTGTCAGGATAACAAGTTAACTGCTAAAATGAATTCTGATTTTATGGATCTCTGGACAGAAGATGTGGTGGAAGTGTTTATATGGACAGACGAAAGTTCTCCTGTTTATTTTGAGTATGAAATTTCTCCTTTAAATTACGAATTGCCAATTTTAATATCAAATGAAAAGGGAGATATTGTCAGGTGGCAACCATTCCACTATGATTCTGACAGGAAAACACGTCACAATACAAATGTACAAGGAGGCGAAAAGAAAAGTAATGCAATAATTTCAGAATGGACAGCGGAATTTTTTATTCCTTATAAACTACTTAGACCACTTAATAATATAACACCAAAATCGGGAACCAAATGGAGGACAAACCTTTATCGTGTTGACCACGATAATGGGAGCGCCAGTTGGTCATGGCAGTTGACTAGCAAGAGTTTTCATGAATATGATAATTTCGGTATCCTATTGTTTGAATAATAAAATATTGAGTCCACTTCGGAAAGTCGAAGCGAACAGATTTTTTAATTACCTTTTTAGAAATATTCAAATATATGAATTTTTATTATTGTAATTAATTGAATATCAATAATATAATTCGTTATATTTGTTATTTTTCGATACATTTGTTTCGCTAAGTAAAACATAATACATTTTTAAGAAATTAAAGTCAAGGGCAGGTTGCAACCTATCGGCAATCTGATCTACAAAATGCTGAAGCTGTTTGGTGAACTCCAAACCGAGCTGTGTCAACTGCTTAAGCGTGTATTTAATGAACAATACAAAGTATTAGAGAATCAGCAGATTGAACTTCGTCCGAAAAAAGAAATTTCGTCATCAAGTGGTCAGTCTCCACACGACCCCGAAAGTGCTTACCGCCACAAACAGGACTAGAAGGCAAAGGGTTACAGCGTGAATATTACGGAGACATGCTCCAAGGACAATCTCAACCTCATTACAATGTGATTGTTGAAAAAGCCAACACTCGCGACAAAGCATTTATTGAACCAGCCAATGAGGCTACTAATGAAGTTATCGGGCAAATGGTTAAAAAGGTTTACGCTGATGGAACATATCAAAGTCCTTCCAATGATGAGTATTGCAAAAACATTGACATGATTTTTACCGGTATCTAAGGCGCAGAATCTAGGTATGATTACAGATTGACAATTAACCCTTCCTGACTTCTATGACGAGTATGTTCTATTTGGCATATATTCTTTAGCTCATCAAAGACAGACTCAATAATAGCTCTTTTACGGAGCAAGATTTTGTCTGAAAGGAGCATCAGGGAGTTTTTCATGTTCTTTCTCAGTTTAGTGATTAGATCTATGCCATCTATGAAGAGTTTTTCAAAAAGAGATTGAGATATGTATCCCTTATCTCCGAAGAGCTTCTTATAGATCTTGGCAAGCAGATTGCTTCCAATAAGAGGTTGTCTGTCATCAACATTCCCGAGAGTGAGTACAAAATCAAGTATTTCTCCTTTATCGTTGATGACAAAATGTAGCTTCAGTCAGAAGAACCAACCGATGCTGCATTGCCCTTTTGTAGCGAGCTCTTTTAACACTTTATTAGAATGCTCTCGTTTGATATGACAAGCTCTGATTGGTGTAGAATCAACAAAGGATACACCTGTGCATTTTCCTAGACATCGTGTCTTAAGGTAAACTGCTAATGGCAACAGTGCCGTTTGCATTAACTCAACAAAACGATTATAAGATACAAGACCAGAAAATTCAGTTCGCATATGCTCAAATACATGAAAAAGATAATAATGGTTGAAATCTCTGTAACGCATTAAATGAAAATAAATTACAATGGTCATAACTTCGCTCTCATTGAGGTTTCCGTGTTTGATCCGCTTACGGGAACCATCGGTGAGCTGGTGTGTTTGTAACTCCTTGATGAATACTTGATGAAAATCATCTATATGACAAAATATTTCTATAAGTTTGCTTTCAAGATCTTTCATGAATTCTTTCTGCTTTTTTGGTTTGCACTCAAATTTGGAAATAATCCTTTTTTATATTATATTGTAAATAAAATAGTTATTAACAAATAGCAATTAAATTTTAATAACCAGTCATTTATAAAATTTTCTTATGTCGAACTCACGTTAAATAATATTCTGAAGATTGAACTATACTTACAAATGAAACAGATCTATTAGGTATAAATATAAGTTACATTATGAAATCCTTCCTATTGAATTTAGTAATTACTTTCGTTTTGCTCTTAGCTGCTTGTTCTAAAAAGAATGATCCAATTATTGTGAAATTTGAAGGGGTTTTATCGGAAAAAAAGTGGGCAATAAAAGAGCTGAATTCTGAGTTGCCATCTGATTGGTCCTCATTCGGATTCTTAACTTTCGAGATTAACTCTTCTACAACACAGCGTTTCGATCTCCGTCTCTATGATACTGAAGGAATCCGAAGACTTACGATACAACCCTTTCAAGGTGCCTGGGTACGGGCTTCTATTCCTCTGATCCATTTCCAGAAGAGGAACACAAAAGGTATGGATATGGCTGCAATAAGTAAGACGGCACGTCCAGGTTGCTGGATTGGATTCAGTGGATTCGTTGGACCTATCAACCATATTGATTCATTGGGAGTAGCAATGAGGCAACCTATAGGTTCTCCAACTCTTGAAATTCGCAATGTACGTCTTACAATGGCTGCAGAGGATACTATACTTGGCCCACAGCCTCTGGTTGATGAGTTCGGTCAGTGGATACCTGCAGACTGGGCAGGAAAAGCAAAAACGCCCGATGATCTTAAAAATGCCTGGAGTGAGGAAGAAAAGACATTGAATTCCAACAGTTTCAATGTTTCAAAATATGGTGGTTTTCTAGGTACAAAAACTAAAGCGACAGGATTTTTTCGTGTAGAAAAAATCCACAATAAGTGGTGGTTTGTTGATCCTGAAGGTCACTTATTCTTCTCAACCGGAAGCACCTGTATCAATGCCAGGTCAGAATTTGCCCATATCCACGGGCGTGAATATATATTCACTGCTTTGCCTCCTTCTGAACTTACTTCTCCCAATTATGATGATGATAGAAGTCCTAATTCTTCTTTTTATACATGGAATCTTTATCGTAGGTTTGGCACAGACTGGTATAAGAAATGGATAGACTTTACTGTTCGCCGTATGGATAACTGGGGAATAAATACTATTGGAAACTGGTCGGACCCTACTCTGGGAGGCAGTCATCGAAAAGCTTATGTTGCTACACTTAGAGGATGGGGCATCGAGACTGGGGTAATGGGGATGCCCGATGTTTACGACCCTAATTATGCTAAGAAAATTGACTCAGTAGCTGCCCAACAATGTGCTCCGCGAAAAGATGATCCTTATCTGCTTGGTTATTTCATTGGTAACGAACTGCCATGGCCAAACAGGGAGTCAGAACTTGTCAACCTTTTCCTTTCCGGTGAAGAAACGCCAATTAAAGCTGAACTGAAAAAATACCTTGCCGGAGGTGACACTCCGGAACGCCGCAAAGCGTTTATTTATGATACCTATGCCAAATTTCTCAGTATGGTCAATTCGGCAATCAAGAAACATGATCCTAATCACCTGAACCTTGGAATACGCTATGGAGGTTCTCCTCCTGATGATATCATTAAGGCTTCAAAGGGTTTTGATGTATTCAGCCTTAATATTTACGGATATTCTGCCAATTCAACTACACTGGATAAGATATATGATTTTACAGGGCTTCCGATAATCATTGGTGAGTTTCACTTTGGGACACTTGGCCGTGGACTTGCTCCTGGCTTGGCACAAACAAGTAATCAGGAAGAACGAGGTGTTGCATACCGTTATTATGTAGAAAATGCTGCAGCACATCCTGCCCTGATCGGAACACATTGGTTCCAATGGATAGACCAGCCTTCAACAGGCCGAGAAGATGGCGAGAACTATAATATAGGATTCCTGGATGTCACTGACCGTCCATATCCTGAGATGGTTAATGCCGCAAAGGAAACTTTTATCAGGCTTCTTGATGTACATTCCGGCAAAGTGCCTCCAGTCAGCAGAAAAGCAATGACGCAGTAAAAAATATAGCAGATTGAGATGTACTCAATGTGAAATTTGAAGGAACAACTTGTTTAAAACTCAGGTGAGGAGTAATGAATATTAAAGCATTACCTGATTTTTCATAAGTCGAATTCACCTTAATTACCAAATTCCATGGCCCCTATATCTGGCAATCCCTTGTATAAAGTATTGCCCCAAAAATCCTTAGATCCATTATTTGGTATAGGGATACCTTTATTGATACAAGGAGAGTTGGCTTGAAGTTTATAGTAATTTGCATTTTTCTTGCCATCGCCCATGAATCCTGCATTTACAAATATGGGGTTTTCAGATATCCCTTTTGCATCACTGTTATTTTTAGCAATGGGATAATAACAGTTATTGGCATATTCACATAATCCCCAATTAGGAACCGCTATAAAATAGAAGATATTGTTCCAATATTTATATGATTTACAGTTACCAGGATCAAGGTTTCCACTGGTTTTATAAAATACATTATTGTACACTTCAACTAAGGTTTCATTATCACGCCAAACCATTGATTGCTCATCATTAACACTTATGTTGTACCTGAGAATCGTTTTTATATAATCGGGATTTTGACTTAACTCGGCACAGTTCAGGAAAAAGCCACCATCATTTTCATGAGTGTAATTATACTGGAAGATAGAAGTTCCTCCGGTTCCCCAGTCAGTATCAAATGCTTGACCATCACCATTGAATTTTCTTGTTCTTGCGACCTCATTGTATTGAAATAATATCTCTCCATTATTATTATCGCCCCATAGGCCTGCAATATAATTTGTGGACTCATAATTACCATTATAGCCTGCATCCAGGATTTGATTGTACTCAATAACAGGATTAATGCAGTGTGATATAATTGCTCCATCTGCGCCAGTTCTTATTATGGTATTGTTAGCGACCTTAACATTGGTATAGAAGATTTCAAGATGAGCGTCTGCCTCGGAAACAACATATATTCCACTGGTTGCCACGTCATGTACAAAATTCCTTTGAATAAGCACTTCGTCGTATCTATTTTCTGAAGAAGATGTCCCCGGAAATGAGACCCTTATTCCTGAGTTTTTATACATACCGATTTTTCTTCTGCAATCACCATCAACATTATGCACTTCGCAATTCTGAATAATTATTCGATGCGTAATTCCAATTGGCTTCGCTAATACGAGAATCCCATTTCTTATTTGTATGTCAGTTGTATTTGTGCTGTTAGTCACATCCAGATTTGATACTGTCCAGTATTCAACATCTTTAATTAGAACGGTAGCATAAATACCATTCCCTTCGATATGTGGTTTGTTCCGTGAATATTTTGAGATTGTTTCATATCCGTACATACTAACAGTTATCTGTTTCGAATTGTTACCGGATCCCTTGGGCTCAAGTTTCCCTGTCCATGAGCAGTTAGCTTTAAATAGGATGCTGTCTCCGGGCTTAAATACCAAACTATTAACCTTATCTAGTGACTTCCAGGCAGTGTTCGGACTTATGCCATTATTATTATCATTCCCGGAAACAGAATCTACGTAATAAACTGCACTATCTGATAGACTTTTTTTTGCTGATAGTGATACAATGATCAAAATAATTCCTAAGATGATTCCTCCTGAGATTTTTAGAGAATTCTTCATAATTGTTTTCCTCCATATATTATAAATTGTAAAAACTGATAATATTTCCTATTTTGAATAATATAGTGGCTTTAAAGGTTCATTACCTAAAGATAAATATAATAATCCATATAGTCCTTTCCGGAATAAATTACTTTTATCTTTCTAAAGCTTTGTTTATCAGGAAAATTAATAGGCCTTTTGTGTTTAAGCAGGTATTTTTCTTAATATTTTCTCCCTTAATTTTACATTTGCTGAATCCGATAATTTATTAATCATTCGTTCATATTTTTTATCGATTAATTCTTTTTTTATTTGTCCCTTGACCTCTTCATACGTCTTATAAACTCCAGTTTTCTTTTCAATTATTTTAATAATATTTAAAGAATTTCTTTCACTTATAATGTCACTTATTTGATTAGTATTCATATCATTAACTTTAGAACTTATTTCAGGATATAAGGCAGCATAATTCATTAAAGTTGATCCATCGAATACCAGTTCTTCAAATTCAACCTCTTTTACACCCTTACTTTTATAATCATCGACAACAATTTTGAATTTCTCACCACCTCGAATTCTTTTTAGGATTTGACTTATTACCATTTCAGGTTTTCCCTTTTCGTTCATGGGAACATCTTCATAACCATTTATTATTGGGAGTGCTATCTTTTCAATCTTTATAGAGTCTTTATTCTTATATTTTTCATCTTTATTATCATTATAGAATATTTTTATTTCTTCTTCGCTTATAAAAAACTTTTTACCTGATAGCATTTGTTTTAATTTCTCAATTCTTTCAGTTTGCAGATTATCATAATAAATTTTTTCTTCATATTGCATCGGACCATAAATCGCATGGTTTTCCCCTACAGCTATCTTTCGTCTTTCATTTTCCGCTTTGAAATCTTTAAGAAAACCAGAGTAAGATATATCATTTGTTATTCCATATTGTTTCATTAACATCTGTTCTATTTTAAGTTTTTTTAGCGCATCTATGGTTTTTTGCTTGAGAACATTAACAGGTACCTCACCATTAAAACTAGTAGTCCAGAAATTTTTACTGTCAGTTGAACCATATTTCTGAGAAAAATAGGAATATGTATTTGATCTTAATCCCGATAACACTGTTAAAAATTCATTTAGTGATACTTGTTCTCCGTTTACTGTTAATATTGTATCATTGTCTTTTACAGTAGTCAAATGATTTAGAATTGATGAAATTGTAAGTAATGAAATAACAAAAATCAATATCACTGCCAGAATTGTTAGTTTTTTCAGAAAATACTTATTGTTATTCACTCTAATTTTCATAATAAGAAGACTATTTTAAAGAATAGTATGTAATAGTAAAGCTTTCGTATTAATTACAGATTTCTTACTTGATCTTTTTACCAAAAAAGAATTTTGCCCTTACTTAAATAACTTAATCAGGGCTTTTATTAATCCATTCTAAATCTTAAATTAACTAAAGCTTAACCTGTCGTAACAGTTTAAGGAATATCTTTGTACAGTAAAAGTACATGTTAACAGATTTAAAGTTTTTATGAACAGACTATTCAATTATCCGGTTAAGTAAAAACAGATTTATACGAAGACCTTTTATTAATATGTAATGTGTAATTATTTAAACTCAAATATGAAATTATTTTAAGATGATCCCTTATAGTAAAGATATTTTTATCATTAATATTTCTTCGAAATTTAAAAATTTTAATTATGAAAAAATTAGCAATTTTATCAATAACATTCCTATTCGCAATATCTGTATTAAAGGTACAAGTCCAGAAAACAGAGAAGTCAGAGGTTAAAGAGACTAAAAAAGAATTAAAAGGTGAACGGGTAGCACTTAGAAAGCTTGAAGGAGCTAGTGTAAGTGATGTTGCAAAGAAAAGTTTCAATGAAGACTTTGGAAATGTTCCAAATGTAAAATGGAAAAGAGAAGAAAATTTCGATATAGCCATCTTCATAAAAGATGGAAAAGAAATTAAAGCCTATTATGACATTGAAGGAAAATTGGTAGGAACAACTTCACCAAGAACTTTTGCTGATTTACCAGCTAAAGGGCAGCTTGACATCAAAGCCAAGTACAAAGACTATTCCGTTGGACAAATTTACTTCTTTGACGATAATGAATTAAATGAATCTGATATGCTTCTTTACGATATGCAATTTGAAGATGCTGACAGTTATTTTGTCGAGTTAGAAAAAGGCGATAAAAAAATTGTTTTAAAGATTAACCATCAAGAGGACCTCTTCTTTTTTAAACAACTCTAAGAACATTAATATTTAATTTTAACTTATAGAGGCCCTTCAAATAGCTTATATATGGGTTCTCAGAAGACCGGGCAAATTTTAAAAATGAGTAATATTCATTGAATTGAGTATTACTCATTTTTTTATCTGTAATTATATTTATTGTTTTGATGTAACGGACTTTTATAGCTCTTTTTAAAATTAATTGAATTAACTATTTACAATCAAATATTTTAATTACTTGTTGACATCTCTATTGTACTCAAATACAATACTTTCAATCATAAAGTTACTCTAAATATCAGACGAGGAAATTAATTGGATTTTATAAGTGCAAGTGAATTTTATTTAACTATATTAGATAACTAAAAGTCGTATTTAATACTTGTCTTCAGCGGATAGAATATTTGATGCTAAAATTCTATTAAGTAAGAAAAAAAGAATTGTTTATTTTTTATAACCCATTCCTTTCAAAAGTGAAATCAGACTATCTTAAATATAATGCAGCATCCCAACAAAAGATATCACCTCATCATAAAGGTAAATGTAATTGCAATAATAAAGGTTTTATCTTATTGATTTTATTTATTAAAAAATAATTTATATGAAAAAGAAATTAAAATTCCTTTTGATTTCAGGTGTTTGCCTAAGTCTGACTTTAAGTAGTAAAGGTCAACTACCTTCCTCGAATTGGGCCCTTATTCAAGAAAACAGTGACGAATTCAATGGGTTATCCCTGGACACAACAAAATGGAATACAAAACATGGCTACCCGATAAGCGGAGTTTTTGCGTTTAATTTCAAGAATATTATGGTTTCAGGTGGATTTCTTAAACTTTCAGCTAAAAAAGAAAATTTTAATGAGAAGACTTATACCTGTGCTTTTCTTGAATCTAAGTTTAGCGATCCCGGAAATGGCAGTTATGTAGAAGTCAGAGCAAAAACTATTGATGTAAGGGCAAATATCTGCTGTGCTATGTGGGAGCAAAATTTTCCCTTACTGAAATTGCTGGATCCCAACCCGGAAATTGATATTCAGGAATATTTACTCAGCGGAGCCAATGGTAATCCATACAAAGTTCAAAGTACTTTACATCGGTGGCCCAGCAAACCAGGTGTTCATACACAGGATGCATATCAAACTTATGACGCTCTGGTTCCTTTATGTTATGATTTCCATACTTATGGACTGGAACGCAGGGATGGAAAGCTCTGTTTTTACTTTGACGGACATAAATACTGGGAGTATAATGTAACTTCAATGCCTGAGTATGTAACCATGGCCAGGCATATTATTTTTAGTCTTGAAGGACACGCTGGCAATCCTGTAGATTCATATTTGCCAGCGACTTTTCTAATTGATTATGTTCGGATTTACAAATTCACTGGCCAGAATTAAGGAATTAACAATACATAACCTCATTTTGAGTACAATATAAAATGATGCTCAATTTATTGTAACCCTGAGGCATGTTAGACTATCTGCATCTTTCCTATCGAATAATTGTGCAAGTGATGTTCAGTAATATCCATAATAATATGTTCAGATCAGGCTGATTTTGCACGCTTAAAACCGGATTTTCAGTCGTCTAGTTAAATAATGTTCTTATTTTTGATAACTCCACCTCTTTCTGAGGATTGAAGGAATTACTATTCATATATTTCAGTATTGAAAGTAGAAGTTGTTCCGTAACCGGTCTCTCACTGATACTATTTTTCATTTCGATACTGCAGACCAAAATCTTCCCATTACCGGTTTTTGACTCAAAAGCCAGTGCCAGGCGCCTGTTCTTAAACCAGGTATCGATTGGTTGAATAAGAGGTTTTAGATTTGAAGGAAAACCATTGAGTATCATTGCCTGCGAATGCGAAACCGGATCCCACCATTGCCAGTTACTCTGATATTCTGTTGGAAACTCGCTGAAAACAGGATGTTTTGGATCACAAAGAATACCGAGCGTATGTGGTGGTTGGCTTCTGGTCCATGCTGTATTCCAGAAGATGCTCGAAAATCCGATTGCAACCTCTGCTCCCTTCTCCTTTCCTACTTTGCCATAAGTAAGTAAGCAAAAGAACAGAACCTCCTTTTTCAAGAGTCGCTTCGGCATTCCTGTCAAGCTTGTCCGTTATTAAAACGTCACTATTAATAATCTCCTGCTGTGCCGGATAGACCCAAAAATCCCAACTGTTTTTAAAATGAGGTGTGTTTTAAAGAAACCTCCAGTGTCAGTTTCTGAGCTTTGGAAATATTTGTCAGATCATCTGATATAGAACCTACAGGGATGCAATTACCAATTGCAATTTCCTCTTTTGTAAATATCTCTTTATAAATAGTGTCTCCTTGTAAATTTGAAACACAACATAAAATTTCAGATTTTATTAAAGGTTTTACACCAAAATGAGCAATTTCTCTTTCAGCTTTAAATGATTCATTATTAGAGTAAATCATTTTCTGCATTCTGGCAAGAGGGACTGTTTCGTTACAAAACATCCTGAATTTCTCTGGAGTGATGTATCCCTTCGACTCAAAAAATGGATTCAGTATGCCAACAAGGGCAGTACCCTGCCCGGGGAAATCATGCAGCTGTAACAGCTGGAACCCTGCAAATCCAGGTGTGCGCAGGGCTGCCTCAATATCTGCTTTATAACACAATGCCTGAAGCTTCCCGGAGGCCAACAAAAAATCTTCCGCCTGATCACCCATATTATTTTCAGTAAGTGTCTCCTTAAATATTTCAAAATTTGTCGCCTTAAGAACACCTGTATATTTTGCAATCTCTTTAAAGTCCGGATAAACGCACCATTGTCCGATCTCATGACTGACCGTAGGTATTGAAAACTTTGAAACAAAATTACGAAAATCAAACATGGTCTGAGGCGGTTCGGCATTAATTATGCTCTTTAATCCTTCTCCCCAGCGCTGTATCCTAGGATCAGGAGACAGATTGTAATCATTTTCCGGAATTATTGGCCAACCTCCTGCGGAAGTATATACTCTTCTTAAGTCTTTTGTTTTCCAGTACGTCAGAAGCTTTCCCAGATATTCTTTCTGATTTCCGCCTCCTGGTTCATTCCCATAAGCCATCATACAGAATGATGGATGGTTTCCATAAGCGTTCAGAATTTTGTCTCCCTCCTGGTAGATAAATTCATCGATTACCCCTCCATCACCTATTGGATTAGCCCACGCTGAACATTCTATTTGAAAATAAACGCCCAGTCTGTCAGCTGCAATAAACGCAGCTTCAGGAGGACACCATGAATGAAATCGGATATGATTCAGCCCGTAATCTTTACAGGTTTGCAATACCTTTTCCCAGGAATTTACACTCGTTGGAGGATATCCTGTCAAAGGAAAGATACAGCATTCCAGTGTTCCCCTCAAAAAAATCTGATTCCCGTTAACTTCAAAATGAGTTCCTTTGGCTTTAAACTCTCGCATCCCGAAATCAACATTCTTATTATCAATTACCTCGCCTTTATTGTCTTTCAAATCCACTGAAAGACTGTATAAAGCAGGTGTGAATTCGCTCCATAACTGCATTTTCTTGCCCATCGGATAGTCTATTACAATATCTTCTTTATCGGAATGGGGTTCAACTTTTACAGCTTTTTTTCTTAAGATCTGAGATATGTCTGAATTGAAACTTGCTGCCTTTAGAACTATGTTACCCTTAAAAGAAGTTCCTGATTTTCTGGTTAAAGTAACTATGACCTTTGCATTTCTATTATGTATGTCAGGGTAAATCTTTACATCACTGATGAATACAGGAGATGTTCTTATCAGACTTATTTTACCCGTAATGCCATTCCAGTTCGATTGAGTATGATCGCTTATGCTGTGTGAATTTACTCCCACAGGTATTTTTACCCGGTTATCAATCCTTATACTGATACGGTTTTTGCCAGAAACAATCATATCACTAATATCATACTCATGAGGTGTGGCAAGACTGTTCTGACTTCCCGCCTCTTTATCATTAATATAAACTGTCGATTCCCAATGGCATCTCTCGAGAAAAAGAATAATATGCTTCCCTCTCCATTCTTCCGGAATTTCGACCTCTTTCTGATACCAGGCGGGCCCCTTATAATACTTCACCGGTTTGAGCCAGTATGGTATTTTAATATTTCCAGGTTGACGATATTTCTCATACTTCTTATCAGTAAAATATGATCTGTCAACAATATCACCGGTCCAGTCTGTTTTAAGCGTAACCTCATCTCCTTTGTTGTTCTCAGCCATCGATCCCGGCAGATTAACAGTTTCAACGCTGAGGCCGGTATACCATTTACCTTCAATTCCCTCGTCAAGGGAATCGATCCTGAATTTCCATTCTCCTGCAAGCGACAGGGACTGACGAATTTCATCATGATGACTTCTGCAGCTGGTTAGAATAGGTAATAAAAATATTACCCTAATTAATAGATTGAGATTAAATAATTTATTCATAATCACCATTTTATTTAATGTATTTTACAAATCGTTCAATGAAAATTCTATAGTGACATCTGAAGAAATTGTTAAATATAGGGACCAGCTCGTTTAAGTTTATTTACCTGCGCTATTAAATGCTCCGATGCTCGGAGTAATTGAAACAGGATTACCCCAGAAATCTTTGTCTACATTATCAGGAATTACTTTTCCTTTGAACAGGCATGGGGAACCAACCAGTAATTTATAGCCTCCAAACTTTCCCTCCCTTTACTACCCGATCCTGGATTTATAAACAACGGATCTGCTGTTATCTTGTGAGTGTCATTTTCAGGGGGGATTAATCCCCCGTAATATGAATTATAGTCAAAAATGTTATTGTTCCATTTAGCAGAGTTTGCCCAAAAAATATTATTGTAGAAAATACTATTGTTACAATCTTTTATCTGAATAGTATCGAGTGTAAAAAAGACATTATTGTACACCTGGGCCATTCCTTTCATAAGACGCAAATAATCATATTTGCCATCATTCTGGCTGATATTATATCTCAAAATAGTTCCTGTATTCGTTTCTTCGGGTTTGCAACAATCAAGAAAGAACCCGCCTTCGTTATCATGCGAATAATTGTACTGGAAGATGGTTGTTCCCATAACAAACAGATCGTTATCAAAGGCCTGCCCATCACCTATAAATCTATGAGTATTACATACCTCGTTATACTGCACAAGTCCGTTACGATGTCGTGTGGGCCATAAACCAGCTATGTAGTCGGTCCCATTTCTGCCAGACTGCCCGGGGACATCTCCTGCTTTACCAAGGTGGCCTGCGCCATTTACGAAGTTATATTCAATCAATTCATTATCAGTGCCAAGGATCAAAATGCCATCACCGGCTGTATGTACCACTGAATTCCTGCGTACGATTACCTCAGGACTTAGATTATCCCAATTCATTCCTCCATTGGAAAATTCACTTTCGCCCCAGAAAGAAATTCCTATCCCAACTATATCGGTAACCTTATTATCTTCTATCAAGACGTCATTCATCTTTCCAGGTTCCTCAACTTTAATGTAAATGCCTCCTACTTCATAGAATGACGGTATATTGGTTTCTTTGGCAGGAGTACGAATATACGAAGCATAAACATCGTGAACTGTATTGTTCTTAATGTGAATACGGTGTTTTATCTGACCATCATCTGAATATACATAAATGCCCCAACGTCTTCCAAGTGTTGTAGCATTATTTATCACTTCCATATTCTGAATTGTCCAGTACTCCTGGTTGCTTAGCCGTATTGCTGATGAGTTCTCTGAGCCCCTGGCGTCAATTATCGGTTTAGAGCCCACACCATATGCATCCAGAGAGATCTGTGCATTTTCATTACCAGATCCTTTTGGCCAGAGTTCACCAACTGCTATTGTTCCTCGCTTGAATAGAATTGAGTCACCAGGCTTAAAGGTAAATTTGTTAACTGAAGTAAGTGAATTCCAGGGATTTTTAAGTGAACCGTTGCCATTAATTACGACAGAACAGTCCACATAGTAATTTGTTGCATTCTTGTTTTGGCAAATAACATTACATGAAATCCAGACAAATAAAAAAAATAAAAATATGGTTTTCATAATATTTCCTTTTAATATAATGGGTACTTAAACTCTCACTAATTGCAATTTGATTTCTCAAAATATTGGCTAAAACTCGTTCATCCCCTCAATCTAATTTACTAACTTGTAGATCCGTATATAATCAATTTGAAAAACAGCTGGCAAATAAGAATCCACTGGATTCCCGGCATGCCCTTCAATACTAAAAATGATATGTCTGGACATTTTCACATACTCAGGCATTGAGGTTACACTATACTCCCAATATTTATAACCGTCTATATAAAAACTTAGTTTCCCTTCTCGGCGTTCCAAGCCATAAGAATGAAAATCATTACATAAGGGAACTAAAGTGTCATAAGTTTTATATGCATCCATTGAATGGCCACTCGGTACATACCACCGATGCAAAGTGCTTTGAACTCTGTTTGGATTCCCATTGGCTCCGCTGAGTAAATATTCCTGGATATCAATTTCAGGGTTGGGATCCAGCGCTTGTAGTAATGGAAAATTTTGCTCCCAGATAGCACAGCATGTATTCGCCCTTACATCAGTAGTCTTTGCCCGGACTTCTACAAAACTGCCGTTTCCGGGATCGCTGAACTTTGATTCCAGAAACGCGGAAGTATAAGACTTCGCATTAAAATCTTCCTTTTTTGCTGAAAGGTTAAGATGCCCCCCTGAAACTTCAATATTATTGGAATTGAACGCAAAAACTCCGCTTGTACGGTACCCAAGTTTTGTGTTCCATTTTGTTAAGTCCAATGATGACCCGTTAAATTCGTCACTGCTTTCTTGAATAAGCATCCAATTCGGCGATGGTGGCGGACCGACCTGAATTTCCTGAGTCGATGATTTTCTACACCCGATTAAAGAACCGACTATAATAAAAGTTGTCCATAGCAATGCCCTGGTTTTAAGAAAATATAGACAGTTCCCAAAGCGTTTCTTTCGTTTCTTCATTTGTTTTTATTTCTGATCTAAAAGTCTGCATTTGCACTAAAAATAGACCTTGCCAGGTGAAACATACTTATAATTGTTTTTACAAAAGATATCGGATGCACTTAACCCTACCTCTCGTGTTTCTGACCATTTTTCTCATAAACCCCAATATCAATAGCTCCCTCGGTTATCGGGTTTCCATAAAAATCCCGTTTACTGTCCATCTCAATAAATACCCCTGCATTTAGGCATGGAGATCCATCCCGCAGTTTGTATCCGCTTAATGTCGAAAGACCTATACCTCCCGCTCCGGGTGCAACGAACATTGGATCTGCAAGGAGTTTCTCAGGATCATCCGGCAATCTATTCAACCATGGTCCAAAATAACAATTATGATAAAATTTAGTGCCATGTACAGGAGGAGGCAGTTTTACAGATGCATCAAGTTTTCTGTATTCAGCGCTATTTAAAGAATCTCCGTATGAATAAACAGTTCTGAAGCGTCCCTGTCCTGTTGCATAAAAAATGTTATTCATGAAATGTGCACCAAGAATGCTTTTGTCTTTCTGCCCTTTCCCTTTTTTGGGACCGTATTCATCTCCATAGTAACAGTCAATATCAGACGTCCCATGATCCACATAAAAAACGTTGTTGTGAATTAGATTTTGCTCAGTAGTATCGCAGAACATACTAATCAAATGAGTTGGTCTGAATTTGACATCGTTTTCACTTATATTGTACCGGGCAATATTTCTGAAGGTATTGTCCATAATTAGCAAAAACCCAGCATTATTCTGGCTATAATTATATTGAAGAACACAGTTTTTGCAACCAAAGTCAAAGTCATAAGCCTCGCCATCGCCATTGGCTGGTTGTCTACCTGTATTGTATACTTCATTAAATTGCATTATGGTTTCGGTACATCCGGCTAACCAGATAGATGCAGTATGTGGCCACCATGAATATCTACTTTCTTTTCCGGTATTTAAATCAGGATCCCCGGTCCTCAGACAGGTTCTGTCAGTAATATTGAACTCAATCAGCCCTCTATGTGCACCAAATATAATAATTCCATCACCACCAAGGTTTTCTAAATAATTTCCACGGATTATTATATTATTGCTATCCAGCAAAGGGGTATTCCTTTGCATTTGCTCAGACTTTGGTTGCAGGAGAGTTTCTACCGATAAACTCCCCCAAACAACAATGCCAATCTTATCAACACGTATAATTTTATTATTTTCGATGAGTACATCAGCGGCACTGCAATTTTTACAAATTTGGCCGTTAGCCTTGAAAGAGAATAATGGACCAACATAAATGGCAACACCCGTATATTCACCACCAACCTGCCCCCAGATATCATGAATATAACAATCCCGGATCACTATATGCTCTATTTGTTTCCCATCACCTTCAGTGGTAGCACTTATCCCACCTCGTCTGAATCCTAATTCGGGTTGTGCTCCGCTGGTTATTTCAATCCCCAGTATTTCCCACCACGACTGGTTGACAAGTTGAATGCCAACTCCTGCTTCCTTACCGATATCAATAATGGGCCTTGATCCTTTTCCAAAACTGCTGATGGTTATAGGTTTGTCGGGTTCCCCATTACCTTGTGGACGTAATTGACCTTTCCAGAGACCTCCCGATTCAAAAAGTATAGTCTCACATGGTTTGAATACAACGCTATTTAGTTTTTCTATGGTTTTCCATGCAGCATTCTCAGATAATCCTAAATTATCATCATTTCCATCAGGGGAAACATAATAGGTTTTTGATTGATTATCCGAACTACACTTTATATTCATTATAACCACCATAAGCAAAGTTAAACTTCCTGTGAGTATTCTTTTCATAATATATTTTTAATAAGATGAGTACTTCATAAAAGCTTTTGTATAGAATTTGGTTGTCGTAATAACAATTGCAGAACTTGTCCGCTCAGGGGATCAATGAGCACCAGTTTAGGTTTTTCAAGGCCCCGCTTGACGTCGATCGTAACACTGACAGTCCGTTCCTCTAGGTCCTCATTCACATCAGTCGGATGCTGCCATTGCACTTTCTTCTGAGAGGTCTTTACACATGAAAGTGTAGATACCATGATCAGGATCAGACTAAATACCCAAAGTAGATTTTTCATGATAAATAAAAATTTTAAAAGTTGGAGTTGATAGTTTCACTCTCTGCATAATTAAATAGTCTCAAGAAATGGCTGCACAGAAGGATTCAGTATCTCCTTTGTATATACATGGACAATAATCAACCAGCATCCCGGAAGGATTTGGAGTTTTATCTGTTGGCCATCCAGGTCCAAGAGCAAAATCTACCAGAACATATATTGGAGTTTTGCTCTCTGGAGGAGTTGGCTGGCGCCATAGTTCAACTGCATCGAAGTGCCAGGTCATCTCCTTTCCAAGCCAGGTGAATGTAATAGTTGGGAGAGCAGGCGTGTGGTCGTCGTGCAAAACTATAATCCCCAAGATGCTCTTAATATACACCCAAGCACTGAAGTGCTTATCCATTGGAACGACCTCCCTTTTTGTATGAGCGTTAGTGACTATCCAGGATGCCAAAAATAAATTAGTAATAAAATATTTATTTGATATTGTCAAGTTAATGAAATTATCTATTTAAAATTGTTTAAATAAAGTTTTGCCCACAAGTTATTTTTATATTCTTTCAATGCTTTTTGTAACAGATTATTTGCTTCATCCACATTCCCTAATCCTATATTACCAAGAGCCTGAAGGTAATATGCTTCAGATAAAGACTTGTTGTTCTTTAATGAGATTTCTTCAACACCTATCCCCGAAGTCCCTATACCTTTTTCCAAAATTAATTTTCCTTTGGTTATCAATTCTTGAAACATTTTGGTTGCTTGAGCTGAATTTCCAAGTTCTTCAAACGATTTCGCCTGGTAGTATGTTAAGTCTGCCCACTTTGCGGTGTTAATTGCGAGTGTACTCTTTTCATAAAATTCTTTAGCTTTTTCCATATTAGCCATCTTGTTAAAGGCCTTCCCCAAAAAATAATATATCATGGCATTTCTTTCATCATCAAGTGGTTTCCCTACTTCCAGGTTTAAGGGGTATAACATTGCTGTATTTAATTCTTCCACGGCGGCTTCATTTTTGTCATCTTTCATTAAGTCCATTGCCTTAAGCACGTGTGCATCTACATAATGATAGTATATTTCACGGCCGCCTTCCCACGTCCTGAAATGGTGAGATTTTAATAAATCAATGGATTTAGCATATTCTCCATTCAGATTATACAACTTGACCAGGGTGATTGGAGCTGTTATGTCCATTTTTACGATATCAATATTTTTTTCCATGATAGCGAGACATTCTCTAAAATCAGACTGCGACAAATCATAGTAATTCTCAAGCTCAGCATACCAAAGAGGATGACTAGGGTCTTCCGCTATCGCCTTTTTCATGTATTTGATTGAATTTTCGATGTCGTTTTCATGATAGAAAGCACCAAAGGCTAAATTTCGCCAAACCATTGGAAAGTCGTTTTTAACTTGCACGGCCAAGTGCCAGGTTTTCATAGCTTCATCCGGACGTTTGTCATAAAGTAAGTTGCCGAGCAAATAACAAGCAACAGCGTTCTGTGAATCTGTCTCAATCGCATACTTTAATACCTTTTCCGTTTCCTGTCTAAAGGGGAAACAGTAATCAAAAGATATTCTACTGGCAGACACAAGCATCTCACTTGCTTTGGAGGGCTGATTATCTTTAGAGTAAAGCCAGGCTAGATAATATAAAACCAAAGGATTTTTTGGGTTTTCTAATGAAGATAATAGATTGATGCCATCATCAAACAATCCGGCTTTCACATAATTTAATGCAATGTCAAGATAATTATTATCAATGTCTTGCATATTCTTATGCCATTTGACTAAAGACGAATTGCCTTTCAATAATTCTTTTTCGTAAATTGCAGAGAAGTTAAGGGGGTCAAATTCTAAAAGTTTGTTTACCAACGCGAGGGCTTTCTCCTGTTCACCCTGTTTTCTAAGCAAAGCACTATAGAGAATCGTTATTCCTCCATCATTGTTATCGTTAGAATAAGCGTTTTTAACAAATTCTATAGCTTTTTCGAAATTCCCCTTGTTACTTTCCATCAATGCCAACTGAAAATATGCGGAAGAATACCACTCATAATACCAGGATGCCTGGAAAAAATTACGGTAGGCTTCTTCGCTTTTCCCAATGCCTTTTTGAGCCAAAGCAAGATAATAAAAGAGCTCACCTTCTTTTGGTTGAATATACTTTACCCTCAGCTTATCCGCTGCTTTTTGCAGGTATTCTTCGGCTTCATCGTATCTCCACTGATTGACCCTGCGTATTCCCATGGCAATATTTACCCTATAATCGTCTGGTGATTTTCTTAATGCTTCCAGATAATAATCATCAGGATTAAGACCGGGACGTGAAAACTGTTCTACAAACCTACCTGTGAGATACAAATCTTCAACGGATTCAATTTCTTGCGGTGATTTTGGTTCCTCCTGCACTTCAGGTAATTTCGGGTATTGAAGTTTGTAAGGTCGATAGGATACCAATTTCTTTCCATCGCTATCCTGCAACTCAACGTAAAGTTGATATTCATCTAATTCTCTCTTGCTTTTAAAGGTTGATGTAAAAGGAGTCGCAGGATCAATGTCGACTTTTTTTGTGACCAGTACCTCATCACCATTTTTTAATACAGCCTTTGCACCTTTATAAGATTTAGTAGTGTTAAACCCGTAAAAGACTGTTTTTGAATCTCTCATTTGAAGTGTGACAGATGCATCGGTGGTAGCATTTTTTGCTATCTCAATATCCCGTATCGGATACCAATAATTTGTAGCTTCTTTTACTGAATGGGGGAAAAACCAACTATAATCAGGTTGATTATTTGAGAAAGTGCCAGTCATGAGCTCTACATATGCTTTCCCGTCATCTGTCAGCTTTCTATCGGCGTTTTGCCCCTCAAGACCAGGTCCAAATTGCCACAACTTTGAAGCTTTATTCTCATAAACATCTCCAACATGAATTGTTCCTGCACTTTTGGCATAGTCATATCCGCCAATAAATCCTTCTTTGGCTTGCCAAAAAAAGAAAGAGACCGGAGAGGGATGGTTTTTCCACCATGTAAGATCGACCCCTGATGTATAATCAATGCCTCTATATACCTGATGAGATATAGGCCATTGGGTAAAACTAGTGTTGCTATGAAATACGCCTATCTCCTGGCTTGGAGGCCAAAAAGTACGGAAGTTTTCATTGGCAGTAACTGCTACATTAGCCCAAAAAAGAAAGTTTTCAGTAATATCAGTAGTATTATTCAAGCGGTAATTGACTTCGATATACGAACGGCCCGGATGAAGTGTAATACCTATGACTCCTCTTAAACGCAAACCCCGTTCGGTTTCACCTATCCATACTGTAGCACTTCCATCGTCATTTTTTTCCATAATATAGTCTGCCGGCAATAAAGTGGTTGGTCTATGATGATGCGGGAAACACCATTCTATACCTCCTGAAATCCACGCTCCCAATGTCCCGATGAGGTCAGGCTTAATCACACTATTGCGGTGGAATAATTCATGTCCGTTCGTTTTATCTATGGCTGAAAAAAGCTTTCCCCCAAAAGCAGGAAGTATGGTTACTTTTAAATATTCATTCTCAAGATAAACCATATCGTAGGTTACTGTGGTAAGTTTGTCACTCAGGCTGGTTTGAGCAGGGTATGGGTAAATATGTCCTGCTGCTCCCTGCACACCTCGGCCTGTATAAAAAACCGGACTGGACTCATTCGGCCCTAATTTGTAAGTTGGAATATCCTCCTTCCCTTCATAAACCTTAACTTCTGAAAGGTTCTGTGCCTGCACTGGAAATATCCAGATGCTTATTAACAACAATACCATTATTTTTTTCATATTCATTCTTTTAATTTTATTTATTAATTAACTCTATTATTCATTACCGTATTCATTTAATATGCAACTTATCCTGTTTAATTAAAGCTTAAATCAATACTATCTTCTGTGATTATGTATTTTTATTCTGGCTCAGATAATTCTGCCATTAACCATAATGTATAAGCAACCATAGGAGTCCAATACTCAGACTGGTTATAATTATTTTGAAGTATAAGATTTGGCTGATCAGCACCGTTACCACCCAGTCCATTCATAACAGCTCCGGGTAATAATGGTGTTGAAGGTTTAAATTCACTTCCAATCATTGGTCTGGGTTGATTATAACCTACTGATACTATTGTTGAACTATTAAATGGATTAACCCCAATGATCCAATCAAGTTGTCTTTGAGCAAGAGCTTTTAATTTCGGATCGTTTAAAATATTTCCTGCCTTTATCAAACCAACACCGGCGGAAGCAATATTGGCATTTATTCCTACCCACCAGTTAAGTTCCGGCTGCATAAAATAGCGGTACCAGTAGTCCCCGACTTTTCTGTTTCCTCCCGGATCCTGTTTAGTATAAAGACCGTAAGGAATGATCCCAAAACTATTTTTTTGTGACATGAATAAAAGATATTTACTTGTGTAATCAGCTATCATCTCTTTCCATGAAAAAACATCCTGGTGTAGAGGAAATAATTTAATCAGATCACATACCGATATAAGCTCTAAACAGCCATACCATATATGCTTATAAGGTTCCCGTTCTGAAAATGAAGTACAAAAGAATCCATCAATGCCTCCTTCCTGGTTATTTACTTGTAGTTTTTTTAACTGTGAAGCCTGTTCTATTGCAAAATCCTTATAAATATCCTGCTTTGTAGTTTTATACATTTCAACTGATGCCTGTATTGAAGCACTTATTATGCCTATATTTGTGTCTTTGTTAGTTTTATTACACCAGTCAAAACATTTTATTGCTGCCTTAAGACACTTTTGAGAATAGTCTGTGTTTTTGGCTTTTGTAATCCTGGCCATAATGGCTTCTGAAGTAATGAAATTGTACTGTCCTACCATTCCTACAGGATTCGTCCGTATTACCCTGTCGTCATTTGATCCGAATACCAGCATCTCATTTGAAGATTTTCCAGCCGTAGGCTTTTCAAAAATAAGTTCTCCACCTTCTTTCCCAATTTCATTGTTTGTCCAACGATTGCTGTCCGAGTGTTTCTTAACGTCACCTCCAACATAATTCATTACATAACCCTGTGGCTCCTGCATTTTTAAGAAATACTGATTCCCCCACATCAGCTCTTCCATAATTTTTTCCCGGTTTGTGCTATTTTCATCTTGCAATTCATAGGTTTTTGCAAGGCCAATCATACCATATATTGTAGCATCAACCCATTTTCTTAAATCACTTGCATCGTGCCACCCCCCTGTTACATCCTGATGTTTCCCGTTATCCATTCTTACTCCGTCATCAACATGGCATGGAGACAAATATCCTGTTGTGCTTGATCCGCAGCGCTGAAGTGAAAAATAACCAACAATTAAATTCATTGGAGCCTGATAGATAGTATTTGCAATTGCAAATGGGTATGAACGCAATGTATCAGATTTTACATAATAATGTCCTTCCTGGGTAAGGCCACTGAAATCGCCAACAGAATACTCGCCAAAATCTCCAGGGTTTGGCTTAAGAACTCCAGTATAAACGACCTTTTGATTTTCCAAATTTATTACCTCAAATTTTCCATTTATAATCCCTTTTGTAACAAATGTTTTTCCGGCCTGAGGAACATAACCAACCTGATTGACCAGAAGATCAACATTTAAATCCCTGGATAACCTCTGACCATCTATCTCAAAAGTTATGCATGTAATAAATATTGTAAAGGATAAAGCCAACATTCTACATGAAAAAAAGCCAAGAATGGCATGGGTCTTTCTAAAACCTAAAATTAAATTTCTGTTATCTAATTGATTTTTCATATTTAAAGAGAATTGATAATTTCACAATTTATGATAACTCATTTTGATCTGATCTTCAGTCGGTCAAATTTTTATTTCTTAATCTCAATTGACTTTCCTTTCTTCCCTCTTTTATTCAGATTTTAGCTCAAATAACTTTTACATCTATCCATTTCCTTTTATTCTGTTTTGGATATCTCTGCCATTAACCATAATGTATATGCAACCATCGGTGTCCAGTACTCCGAAATATTATATTGCCCTTTCCCTATAAAGGGTTGATCGACATCATTACCGCCAAGACCATTCATTACTGCACCCGGCAAGACAGGTGTAGAAGGATTAAATGCACTTGACGCCCCTGTATAATGATCAGGATGGTTATAACCCAATCCAATTAATGTTGAACTATTAAATGGATTCACTCCTATTATCCAATCCAGTTGTTTTTGGGCAAGAGCTTTTAATTTCGGATCATTCAATATATTTGCTGCCTTCATCAAACCAACTCCGGCTGAAGCTATATTGGCATTTATTCCTACCCACCACTTAAGTTGCGGCTGCATAAAATACCTGTACCAGTAATTCCCGACCTTCCTGTTTCCTCCCGGATCCTGTTTTGAATAAAGACCGTACGGGACTATGCCAAAGCTGTTTTTTTGTGACATCAATGACAGGTAATGACCGGAATAATCATATATCATTTCTTTCCATAACGATGCGTCCTTATGTGCAGGAAATGTTTGAACTAAATCGCAGATTGAGAAAAGCTCAAAACAACCATGCCAGATATCTTTATATGGTTCCTGATCGGTTAATGAAGTAAGATAGAATCCGCTAATTCCACCTTCAGGATTTTTTACCTGTAGTTCTCTAAGCAGAGCAGCCTGTTCGACACTAAAATTCTTATAAATATCCTGTTTTGTAGTTTTATACATTTCAATTGCTGCCTGAATAGATGTACCTATTATTCCTGGATTTGTCTCTTCTTTTGATTTCAAACACCAATCAAAACACTTCATCGCTGCCTTAAGACATTTTTGTGAATAGTCCGGATCATCAGCTTTTGTAATTCTTGCCATTATGGCTTCTGAAGTGATGAAATTATACTGTGCAACTATATCAACCGGATCCGTCTGAATAATTCTGTCATCATCTGCACCGTAGATCAACATTTTCCAATCAGATTTACCAGTGGTCGGAACTACAAGTCTTATTTCTCCATCTCCTTTCCCAATATTATTATCAGTCCACCGGTTATCGGTAATCCATTTGCCGCCAGCTAATGGATGATCAATGTCCCCTCCGATAAAATTCATTACATAACCCTCTGGCTCCTGCATTTTCAAGAAGTACTGATTCCCCCATTGAAGTTCCTCCAGAATTTTATCTCTGGTTTTATCATCCTCATTATTTAATTCATAGGTCTTAGCTAGACCTATCATACCATATATTGTAGCAGAAACCCATTTTCTTAAATCAGTTGCATCGTGCCAACCCCCGGTTACATCCTGGTGTTTTCCATTATCCAGCCTTACTCCATCATCAAGATGACATGGAGATAGATATCCGGTTGTGCTTGATCCGCAACGTTGACGTGAAAAATAAGTCACAATTAAATTCATTGGTGACTGGTAGATTGAACTACTGATTGCAAATGGGTAAGAACGCAATGTATCAGATTTTATATAATAATGCCCTTCCTGGGTAAGCGCGCTGAAATCCCCGGTAGAATATTCACCAAAATCACCCGGATTCGGCTTTATAACACCTGTATAAGCAACTTTCTGCGTCTCTAAATTTATCACTTCAAACTTCTCATTTATCATCCCTTTTGTAACAAAGGTTTTTCCAGACTGAGGCACATACCCAACCTGATTAACCAGAAGATCGACATTAAGATCTCGTGATAATCTTTGGGCTTTTAGCTCCAGCAGGCCTCCTTCAGTAAATATTAAAACGATCAAAACAGATATTCTGACAGAGAAAAGGCTCAGAAGATTATGAATCTTAATAAAAATTAAATTCATATTTTTAATTCGTTTTTTCATGTCCCCAGAGAATTGAAAATTAAACAACTACATATAAAATATAATCTCTTTCATACATATCAATGGAACAGCGAAATCCTGTTTAATTCTACATCTTTAGTATGTAACCCATAAAGCTAAAAGCAACTAACAATTTACCGCTTTAATACAATTTCGGCAGGTATTCAATTACTTCATCAAATGGTTTATCTTTCCCATTTGTCAGTTCATACATCCGTTCATGACTCTGGATGGCGGCCTGGCTCAACTCCGAATATGGCCGGTTACAAACATCTAAAAACCCGATATTATAATTCTCCCCGTCATACCTTCCCAATGCAGATTCATCGTATAAAGTAAACCAGTGAACACCAACACAATTTGGATTGGCGGCAGCATCTTCAAAGTATATCCTGTAGGCTTTAGCCCTGTCGTTCTGATCCTTCAAATGGCCTATACCTGAAGAGGGAAGCCCTACATCCAGGGCACCAAAGTGCCATTCGCCTATAATAGTAGGCAGTCCCAGCATTTTATTGATTTTCTCTGTGATATCCTTTGGGACCTTATCTGTATAACTATTTATGCTGAAAACATCAAATGCCTTCATCCCTTTGGCAACCCATCCGGGAGGGACGCCAGCATATCTAATTCCAAGGTTCAAATGGTTAGGATCAACTTTCCGGCAAACCTCTGCTAAAGCCGTAAAATATTTTTCAACCATCACGCTGCTGAATGATTCCATGTCACTAAGTGCTGCATCAGAAAAGGATGACTCCCAGATTCCCGAAGAAATGACATCGAAAGTGGTTTGCAATCCCCATGAATTTGATAGAGCCTGATCTGTCTTATATTGATCCTTCAAGAATTGAGAGAGAGCTTTCCGTGTTTCACAATCCGGGGTATTGAACATCATGCCCACAGCAGGGAGCTCCTTTGAAAATCCCCACTGTGGTTCGTTCATCATAAAGTATCCTATTAATGCCGGATCATTTACCGTTTCCCTCAGCGTGCCTGCATACTCAGCAGCATCTAGGGGAAATTCAGGATGAAAAACATCCGGGAAATCGCGATAAATCTGTCTTACATGAACTGGTTTGAACTCCATAGGTATAACATAAGGAAACCTGGAATTTCTGGCTAATTCCCATTCTGACCAGTTCCCCACCGTGTTGAATCTCAATCGGCGCAATTCGGATAAAGCTATTTCTGCCCACTTTTCATGCCAGTTATTCGGCCCGAAAGTCCTGATGAAATTTGCAGTCAGGTAATTAATAAGTTTCTGACTCAGCCATCTGGATGGAGATTTAGCAGGAATTTTAAACATATCAGCAAATTCCCCCCCACTATCGGGAAGAAATGTCAGTGCTCGTTCCAGTAGTCCATAACCCGCATAAGTATCCACCCTGACACAATCTATTCCTGCTGACCAGAACGCATATCCATCGGGTTCTACTAGCCACCAGCGATTACCATCATGATGGGTTTTAAAGAATCCCGCCCCTTTGGTTAATTTATTTTTTGTCTGTCCTCCCCAACGGGTGTATGTGCCGGGCCATTTTTGAGATGGTGCTTCTTTGAGTTGTTTTTGCAAGCGCGATGACATCTCATCAACAGTTTTTGTTTTATCAGGCCATTGATGGATAGTACTTTGTCCTAATTCATCCAAAAGAGGCCCTTCAGGAAGAATAGGTTCAGTAATCAAGGGCACATCATCTTTAGTGGCTATAATTTCCGTGATATTGAAATGGGTAGGTTTTGTGCCTTTGCGGTTCAAGTAAAACATCATCCGATCCACATTTTTAAGATTCACCCGGTTACCACTGCAACGCGGTTTTAGAAACGCACCTTCCCGGTCGATTCCCCAGCGATTCATATCTACCATATCAAGGGGTATCCGGACACGCAGGCCGCACTGGTTAAGACAGGAGAATTGAAATCCAAACACCGGACCTTCTTCTCCTTCTTTAAGTTCAATTATGAAATTGGCTGCATTATTCCCTTCAAGAAGCATATCTGCTGTAATAAACTTTTTATCCGCAAGTGCACCTCTTTGAAAATGAAACTCTAATCCATCGCCAACTTTTGCTGCAATATATTTTACGGCATCCGGAAGCAACGAACTTTTACCGCCTTTTTCCAATTGCCCGAGAATTCCTTTTGGAACCAACTGTAATCCCTTTATCTTAGGCGAAGATTTTATGCATGCAGCAAAAGCAGCGCCTGAAATCAGAACTGTTCCGGCCATTATACTGGTCTTAATAAAATCGCGACGGCTGACTGAATGTTTTTTTTGTGATTCCATTTTGTTTATAAAGTCTTTTAAATAATATTAGGAAGTAAATACGATATCTTCTGAATAACCTATTCAATAGAGTATGGATATTCATCTGTCTAATAAAAGGTGTTGAATGAGAGGGTCTCAAATTCATAATTATCGTTGAATACCCATATCTCATCCAACACCTATTAACCAAAAAAGAACTAAGTGACACTGATTAAGGCGCTAAAAAATTTAAGTATCATTTATTTCAATAATCCTTCGATAGCTTCAGCAACCTGTTCTCTTACACGTAATACTATATAAGGATCAGAGAGATTCTCGGTCGAATAACGTCCTTCAGCACTCGGGATAGTTACCAGCCCCCTGGCATTTTCAAGTGCTTTTTCTGCCTGGGCCACATCTTTCCCCTGCTTCCTGCCAAGAGTTATAAGAGAATCCAGATTATATAAATATTCATAATCCTCAACACCTTCCCGGGCAAGTTTTAACCTGATGGTTGCCACCATAGAATCAACACCGATGGGTTGGCCAGGATAAATGAAGTTGGCGTCTCCATTAGGATAACGTATCCAATATAGGTCCCCAGGCCGATCTGATTGCCTTATGAAACTATGCCAACCATATTTGTATGGATTGAAAGTATACCAGTTTGATCCCCAAAATTCGTACTCTTCTGCACCATATTTAAAGCAAAAATAAGGGAGCATTCGTTCAAATCCCAGATATGGCGTATCGGTACACATTTTCCCATCTGTTGTATACCAAAGACGACTTCCGATCTTCTTGATTTTTATCAAATCTGTCACGGGAACAGGTCGTCCCCATCCTCCACCATGATTAGATACGCCCCAGACATTAACATAACCAGCATATTCAGGACGATACCACCAGGTGCTAACATATATAGGGATTTTTAGATCCACCTCATGGATCATATCACAAAGGGCTCTCATCTGGGCAGTAATTTCAGGATCATTAAACGGTTCGTCTGAAACATATAATATAGTCTTATCGGCCCATCCCTTTTCCTTCATATGATTCCAATATATCCTGAGCGCGGATTGATAGGCCTTTTTAAATTCCGGACGCAGTTTGCTACGATCAACACCGGTATAAGGAAATTCGCCGGGATATGGTTTTTGGCCAAACTTTTCTTCAGGTACATTCGCCCATCCAAAGAGAAAAAAGTACTCGGGTGAGTAAACGCGAGGTAATTTCAAATCATTAAAATAATAGCTCGCAGATTTATCAAATTCAGTAAAATCGAAGATTATTTTCCCATTTTCTATTTTCCATGTTGGGGATGGAGTTATCACATCGGGACAAAGACGATGATCTGCCAGCATCTTCCAGATCTCTTTCATTCTTTCAGTCTCTGACTTGGCATAACCAATAAAATTCCAGTTATTGATCCGAGCGTCATATTCTGCCACCATATGAGATTTATCCGATAATTCAAAATTTCTAACATGTACTTTAAAAGGTATTTCTTTTATCACTGCAGTATTTTGAATCAGCTGAACCTGGCCAGTATAATCGCCGGGAATAGAACTCTTTGGTACCTTGACTTCTATCCAAACGGGTTGAGATAAGTTTGCTGAGAGGTTAAAAACCTGAATCGGTAAAATTGGATCAGGCCACATACCAGTCCAGCCATCTGATCCGCTATTTCCAGATGGTATTTTTTGATGCCAGTATGGAGTTACCCTGTCACTATAATAATTACTAGGATAATTAATTGGTACATAACCAACTACACCTACCTCCAATTTTTCAAGTTTATTGCCTTTTAGATCTGTAGGAGTATTGACTTTTATTTGTAATTGCTTATATTCTTTAGGGCTTCGTATTACCAGTTGTAAGGGTTCGACTTCATTTCGGGCAACTGATATTGAAGCTTCTGCAGGGGTTTTAGGAGGTAAATCATCCTGAAATACTTTGACAATCGGATCTTCCGGCCATACAGTTAATTCTTTGAGATCTTTTGATCTTCTACATTCAATGGCAAGTGGGCTAGTTGCCCCGATAATAATATCAGTAAATATTACATTATCAAACCAGACGGTTCCTGGTGCAGCATTTACAAGTTGTACCTTTACTGAGTCAGCATTCTCCGGAGCCTTAATTAACATGTACAACTGCGACCAGGCATTATCTATATGTCTTTCCGGGTTGACAGCAATTCTCTTTATACTTCCCACCGCTTTGCCATCTTTTGTGATGAACTGGGCTCTTAATGTCCTTTGCTGGATTCCAGCAATAAAATCAGGCTGTTTGATCACATCAGAACATTTTATCCATGCACTTAAAAAATATAAATTATCAGTTTTGACAGGCACTGTCTGTTCCAGTCCAATCTCTTTGCCTGTTTCACCAGATGGTATTTGAAGTTGAACACTTCCTGCTCCCTCTTTACTTTCTGTGGAAATTGTTATATTCTCGAATCCATTAATGCCTTTCCAACCTGATAAATTCTGGCTTTTAAAATCAGAATTTTGCATAAGGTTTTTACCAAGGTCGTTTAAATTTTTAACAGTTATTACCTTACGATTTTCTCCGGTATTATCTTCAGAATTGAAATAGATATAATTAGTTTGTTCAGAGGTGGCTGGAATATCCTGTTTAAATAAAATATAATTTCCCATTTTGTAGTATGGGATTGGATTTATTCCATCAGTGACCTGAATGGCTGTGTTTTTATTTATTTCGGCATGCAGTCGGTGAATAACACCCTCTATATCAGCACATATAAGTTTTCCAATACTCTTTTGGTTGTCAAAGTTAATAGTCTTTATCGTAGCTCGTGATTGCCATTCATATTGGTCGGTTGTATTGTCATCGAACCATTGATCCGTTTCTCCTATTGATTTCAGAGATAATTTCTCTTGTTTAAGTACTGTTGCTGTAACATCGTAAGCCGTTTTACAGCTAAGCTTGATATCATCGAACCATGCAGTGCCCTTCCCTTCAAGTAAAGTTTGAATACGTGCTCCACTGACATTTTTTGGAACAGTAAACTCAAGTGTTACCTTTTCCCACTCATGTGTACCGTTTCCTCCACTAACCTTTTCAGACCCCAACTTGAAGTCTTCAGTATCTAAATTACCAAAAATGATCGCAATTTTTGCATTCCCGTTAACATTCTCAGTTTTGACCCATCCTTCAATTACATAGTTCAGCCCACTTAAAAGATGTACATATTGCTGCGTAGCGCCACAAGGAACTGATTGACTCTCCGAACTTACAATGACTTTGACGCTCCGATTGCCGGTATGGGACTCCCCCTTAGCATACTCTACATGATTATTCCTCTCAGGCAAACTGAATTCCCAGCCTAACGGACCAAAGGGAGACTCCGCCTCAAACCCCCCATTATGTATCTCACGGTGAGTCTTATAGAAATCACCTATTGCCCATGCTGATGGGTTATCGAAGTAAATATAATTGGTCGTCAGGGTATCTGATTTACACTCCACTGGAAATGTTATTATACTATTCGCAGGAATAGGACCTCTTTCTATTAATTTCCCATCCCGGTCTGATACACGGAACGTTAACTCAGAACCTCCTTCCGTAGTTACCCGGATACCTTCTGCCATTACTCCAACCAGAGGTGCTTGTCCACGATTATTCCCGATATGTACTTCAAGAGGATCACCAAGAAGCTCCATGCCCATATTATTCCGGATGCTAACCGGGATCCGCTGATGCCAGTAATTATTATTTGCCATATACAATGGATGCTGCCATTGCACTTTCTTCTGAGAGGTCTTTACACATGAAAGTGTAGATACCATGATCAGGATCAGACTAAATACCCAAAGTAGATTTTTCATTTTCATAAATTAAATGGTTAGTTAAGACTACCAAAATTGCAGGTGATAGCTTCCTTTTTAGATTTGTTTAATAATATATTAATCTATTCATTTAAGTTGCAATTTGTTTTGCTTAATTAAAATTTTGAGTGCAATTCAATACCACCTTCTTTAATGTTGAATATTTATTCTGATCCAGATATTTCTGCCATTAACCATATAGTATATGCAACCATTGGTGTCCAATACTCTGATATGTTATAATTTCCGTGACCAATAGTTGGTTGATCCATATTATCACCGCCCAGGCCATTCATTACAGCTCCAGGCAAAACAGGTGTTTCTGGTCGAAATTCACTGCCGTTTATAAATTGTTTAGGATGATTGTAACCTACTCCAATGAAGGTTGAACTATTAAATGGATTTACCCCGATAATCCAATCAAGTTGTTTTTGTGCAAGAGCTTTTAATTTCGGATCGTTTAATATACTTGCTGCTTTGACCAAACCAACACCTGCTGAAGCTATATTGGCATTTATTCCTACCCACCAACTAAGTTCCGGTTGCATAAAATACCGGTACCAATAATTCCCAACTTTTCTGTTTCCTCCCGGATCTTGTTTAGAATAAAGACCATACGGTATAATACCAAAACTGTTTTTTTGTGACATTAATAAAAGATATTGATTTGTGTAACTAGCTATCATCTCTTTCCATGAAGTGACATCTTTGTGCAAAGGAAATGTTTGAATTAAATCACACAATGATATAAACACTAAACAACCATGCCAGATATTTTTATAAGGTTCCTGATCAGAAGATGAAGTATAAAAGAATCCACCAACGCTACTGTCCTGAATATTTGCTTGCAGTTTTTTTAATTGTGAAGCCTTTTCTACCGCAAAATCCTTATAAATATCTTGCTTAGTAGTTTTATACATTTCTATTGATGCTTGAATTGAAGCGCCAATAATATCTATATTTGTGTCTTTGTTTGTTTTAGTACACCAATCAAAACACTTGATTGCTGCCTTAAGACACTTTTGCGAATAATTAACGTCTTTGGTTTTTGTAATTCTGACCATTATGGCTTCTGATGTGATGAAATTATACTGTCCTACCATATCAACTGGGTCTGTCTGAATTATTCTATCATCCTTTGATCCAAATATTAACATTTCATTTGGAGATTTTCCTGCAGGTGGTTTTATTAACCTGAGTTCTCCCCCTTCTGTCCCAATATTATTGTCTGTCCAACGGTTATTGTCCCAGTTTTGCTTAACCTCCCCTCCAATAAAATTCATTACATAACCCTGTGGCTCCTGCATTTTTAAGAAATACTGATTTCCCCATATAAGTTCGTCCAAAATTTTTTCTCTATTTTTGTTCTTTTCATCCTGTAATTCATAGGTTTTTGAAAGGCCAATCATACCATATATTGTAGCAGAAACCCATTTTCTTAAATCACCTGCATCATGCCATCCCCCGGTTACGTCCTGGTGCTTGCCATTATCAAGTCTTACTCCATCATCAAGATGACATGGTGACAAATATCCGGTTGTGCTTGATCCGCATCGTTGAAGTGAAAAATAACCAACAATTAAATTCATTGGCGACTGATAGATTGTTTTAGAAATTTGAAATGGGTAGGAACGCAATGTATCAGATTTTACATAATAATGCCCTTCCTGGGTAAGTGCGCTGAAATCCCCAACTGAATATTCACCAAAATCACCTGGATTTGGCTGAAGAACTCCTGTATAAACAACCTTTTGAGACTCTAAATTTATTACCTCAAATTTCCCTTTTATTATTCCTTTTGTAACACAGGTTTTTCCAGCCTGAGTAACATAACCAACCTGATTAACCAACAGATCAACATTTAAATCTCTCGATAACCTTTGGGCTTTTAATCCAAAATTTCCTCCTTCAATCAATATAAAAAAGAACAAAACCAATATCCTAATAGAGAAAAGGTTTAGAATATACAGGATCTTTGTAATAATTAATTTCAGGTTTTTTAATTGCTTTTTCATGTCTCCAAGATTGATATTTAAATTAATTTTCGATAATGTACATATAATCATAGGCTAACGACACTCTGATGTTTGCAGATTTCCGTTTTAACCTGATTTCAATCATCACCTTCATTATCTTCAGTGAGTATCAATTTGAATAATTTATTTCATTACCAAAAGTTGACCAACATTATCTTTAACAATCACATTCTCACCATTATCACCGATATCCAAAAGAAGATTTTTCAAAGAACCGTTATTCATAGCGTTGTCCTTAATTATACAGTTTTTCAATCTTCCGTACACAATAGCGTTAGAAGGCGAGTATATTCCTTTGCCGCCATCATCACGTCCTGCACGGAGTGAGTTTCCGGTGAAAACTATACCAGAACAATTTTCAAACCGTATATGAGTACTTGCATTATCATCAGGGGAAGTCCATTCCGGTTTTCCACTGCGGTAGATCATGTTTCCTGTAATCGCAAAATCATGGGTATTATCGAGAAGGCATATTGCCGGGCCTCCAGAACGATCAATATAGTTGCCTGTTATATTATAGTTATTTCCACCATGCACAACAATTCCACCAGAGCGGTTCCATTCTATCCTGTTCCCGGTCAATGTATTGCTAGCGTTTTCTTCTAACGCAGCGAAACCCATACCTCTGTTCCCTGAGAACCAGTTGTCCAGAATAAAACCGTCCCAACCCCTCACATACAAACCATTTCCCCCACAATGTGAAAGCATACAACTACGGACTCTGAAACACCAAATTCTGCTTAGTCGAACTGCATCACCTGAAAAATGACTTATTCGACACCTCTCAATGAGAGGTGTGTCTTCCTGTTCCCCGTAATCAGGTTTGTCTACTAGGACACCGTGGATATCTTTCCCAAGCCCAACTCCATCAAGACAAAGCCCGCTTAACGTTGTTCCGAAAGCTCCCATGATATCTATTAGGCATTTAGCGTTCTCGTCATTTAAGCGAAGAATTGAACCTCCAAAGTCACGGAATGACCAAGTAGGATAACCAATCATACCTACATGCGGATATAGTTTAAGCGTTGATGTCAGAAACGTCCCGTTTGGGATGAGTACCGTGGCTCCTGTCTTTGCTGCCTCATCTATGGCTTTCTGTATTGCGACTGTATTATCAGTCGAGCCATCGCCCCTTGCTCCAAAATTACAAATATTTATTAACCCGGTCTCCCCAATCGGTAATGATTCTACCTTCTCTTGTGAAGACATTTTAAAGGGAACAGTCATCATGGCTGCTCCCAAACCTAAGGTTTTTAAAAAATCCCTGCGAATATTGTTACTCATACTAATAGTAATTTACTTTCATTTAATAATAATGGCGTCATTCAATACTCCCTTTTTTGAATAAGTATATTTATCCTATTTTAGATATTTCTGCCATTAACCATATTGTATATGCAACCATCGGTGTCCAATACTCTGATTGGTTGTAATTATTTTCGAGTATAAGATTTGGTCGATCGTCCTTATCACCGCCAAGGCCATTCATTACAGCTCCAGGTAAAAGAGGCACTGGAGGAAAAAATTCATTGCCGTTTATAAACCGTCTGGGTTGATTGTAACCTACTGATATGATGGTTGAACTATTAAATGGATTGACTCCGATGATCCAATCAAGTTGTTTCTGTCCAAGAGCTTTTAATTTTGGATCATTTAATATACTTGATGCTTTGATAAGTCCAACACCCGCTGAAGCTAAATTGGCATTTATTCCTACCCACCAACTGAGTTCCGGCTGCATAAAATACCTATACCAATAGTTTCCAACTTTTCTGTTTCCTCCCGGATCTTGTTTAGAAAAAAGACCATAAGGTATGATCCCAAAACTGTTTTTTTGCGATATGAATAAAAGATATTGATTTGCATAGTTAGTTATCATCTCTTTCCATGAAGGCGCATCTTTGTGCGAAGGAAATGTTTGAATTAAATCACACAATGATATGAACTCTACGCAACCATTCGAAATTTGCTTATAAGGTTCCTGATCAGAAGATGAAGTAAAAAAGAATCCCCCAACGTTACCATCCTGATTATTTGCCTGCAGTTTTTTTAACTGTGAAGCCTGTTCTACTGCAAAATCCTTATAAATATCCTGTCTGGTAGTTTTATACATTTCAATTGATGCTTGTATTGAAGCACCAATTATGCCTGCATTTGGACCTTTGTTTGACTTAATGCACCAATCAAAACATTTTATTGCCGCCTGAAGACACTTCTGTGAATAATTAACGTTTTTGGCTTTTGTAATTCTGACCATTATGGCCTCTGATGTGATGAAATTAAACTGTCCTACCATTCCAACCGGGTCTGTCTGAATTACTCTATCGTCATTTGATCCAAATATATAAAGGTTAGCTGATGATTTTCCAGCGTTTGGTTTTGCAAACCCAAGTACTCCTCCTTCCGGCCCAATTTCACTGTCTGTCCAACGGTTATTGTCCGCGTTTTCCCTGAGCCCACCGCCAATAAAACTCATTACATAACCATATGGCTCCTGCATTTTTAAGAAATACTGATTCCCCCACATAAGTTCGTCCAGAATTGCATCTTTGTTCTTGTTCTTTTCATCTTCTAATTCATAGGTTTTTCCAAGGCCAATCATACCGAAGACTGTCGCGTCAACCCATTTTCTTAAATCACCTGCATCGTGCCATCCCCCGATTACATCCTGGTGTTTACCATTATCAAGTCTTACTCCATCATCAAGATGACATGGAGCCAAATATCCGGTTGTACTTGATCCGCATCGTTGAAGTGAAAAATAACCAACAATTAAATTCATTGGCGACTGATAGATTGTTTTAGAAATTTGAAATGGGTAGGAACGCAATGTATCAGATTTTA
>OCZT010000547.1_pt1 | contig 37587 bp, 43 predicted proteins | sample 1539031 | NCBI WGS metagenome assembly OCZT01 (sample SAMEA3539308, study PRJEB22396) | soil metagenome | biome: tundra; feature: field; material: soil | place: USA | collected 2010-05 | depth 0.15 m
GGAACAGTCGGCAGACGTGCGATTCCTCCGCTTCGTGCCGCCCCACCCAGGCGAGCCCGCGCACCTGGCCACGGTCCTCCGCGTCACCGCTCCCTGACAAGGGCATGGACTCCGAAGAGACGTCCACGGCCAGTGCGTCGATGAGGGGTGAGTCCGTCTACGTCGCCAGCCGCGGGGTGGTGCTGGAGGGCGACCTGGTGATCCCGACCGATGCCTATGGCGTGGTGGCCTTCGCCCATGGCAGTGGCAGCAGCCGCCACAGCCCCCGCAACCGCTACGTGGCTGAGGTCCTGAATGGCGCCGGTCTTGCCACCCTGCTGCTGGATCTGCTGACCCCGGACGAGGAGGCGATCGATGTGCAGACGATGCGGCTGCGCTTCGACATCGACCTGCTCGCCGAACGCGTCGTGGGCACCGTGGGCTGGCTGGCCGCCAATCCTGCCACGCGTCAGCTCCGGATCGGGCTCTTCGGCGCCAGCACCGGGGCGGCGGCCGCGCTGGTGGCGGCGGCGGAGTGCCGCGACGTGGTCCGCGCGGTGGTATCCCGCGGGGGAAGGCCCGACCTGGCCGGTGGCGCTCTGCCCAGGGTGCGCGCGGCGACCCTGCTGATCGTGGGAGGCAACGACCATGAGGTCCTGCGCCTCAACCGCGCAGCCAGCTCACAGATGACGGCCGAGAGGACACTCGAGGTGGTGCCCGGCGCGACCCACCTCTTCGAGGAGCCCGGCACCCTCACTGAGGTGGCATGGCTGGCGACCAACTGGTTCGTCACCCACCTTCGCGCTCCAGTCCCGGTGAGGTGACGTCTGGGACACTGACCCGCGCCCAAGCCGGAGGTCGTCGGCGATCTTCAACCCAGGCGCTTAGACGTCGAAGTAGACCCGAGCCTCCCAGCCACGCTCCGTTTGCCGCAAATAGAGCCGGTGCCACGTCACAGCCTTCACGGCCGGCCCGCGGGGCCCCAGCGGCACTGGCTGGTGGTCGAAAGACTCCTGGCATACGCGCCCAAACTCAACCCCGTGGAGGGCCTGTGGTCGAACCTCAAGGGCACCGAACTGGCCAACCGCAGCGATGAGACCATCGATGCCACCGTTCGCGCCGCCGACGCCGGCGTCCAACGCGTCAAAAGCCAGCAGCAATTGCTGTTCGCTTTCCTTCGCCGGACCGGACTGAGTCTGTGACAATCCGTTCAAGCACTTTAACGAAGGTCTTTAGGCATCGGCAAACATATTCTGAAGGCCTGGCGTGGGGAGATTCAGCCCTTGCCGCTTGACTCTTGGAGCCGTGGGATGTCTAGCTGCGACTTGCTCTTCTGTGGCCTTATCGGCGCTTTCTGGTAGCCAGCACCATCCATGACCTCACCCATCATTTCCGGGCCACTGGCTAGGCCCGCGGGGCTTCTGGACGCGGACCCGATATCCAGCCTCGACCAGCGGGCGGCGGCCGCGGCCAGATCGGCGACCCGGCGGGCGAGCTCAGGCGCCTCCTCATCGGCTGACACGATCGTCACCTTGTGTGCGAGATCCTCGGGCACGGCCCGATCCAAGCACAGCACGACCAGCTGACCGCAGCCGCGACCGCAGCCACGCAGCATCTGCCAGCCTGTGACCCCACCCATGATCGGGTGCCGACACTCAGCGATGTCGGCAATCCCGATGTCCGCGGCGGGGGCGATTTCGCGGCTTTCCAGGACTCGAAAACCACTCGTCTCGAGTTCAGCCCAGAGCTGGTCTCGGGTGGCTGTCGCAAGTCCAGGAAACAGATAGACGGTCGTGCGCGCTGCCATCACGGTCACCTCACGCCGCGAGCGGGCCGGTTGGCCGAACCCGCTTGCGCCGCTTCCCCTTCGCGCGAGGCGATTCGCGCGAGGCGATTGGTCGGGCCTCCGAGGAATCGCTGGTGGATGACACGACAGGTGACGCCGCCTCGCGATCGGGGGGACGCTGAAACAGGTAGTCGGTCGCCTTTTCGGGCAGGCATCGGACCTCTACCAATTCGATGTCGGTCCCGGCGAGCCAGCGCAGGAAGTCCACGCTGGCGCAGGGGTCATCAGTGACCACCTCGAGTTGTCCTCCCGGCGCGAGCCGGGCGGCCTCCTCGGCGAGCGACAGAACCGGCTCGGGGTTGGGCAAGCCGCGGAGATCGACCTGAATGGTCCTCGGCCCCTTCAGCGCGTCGACATCGACAGCACCAAGGAAAGGGGCTCGCCTTGTTAGGGTTCGCATCCGAATTCTCCTTGATGACCTCGTCTCTCTTATCTCATGGTGCCCCTTGCTTGGGAAACCGAACAGGGCCGAAGGTCCCGCGGCTACCGGGCTGAAGAGAGGGCCGCTATGTTTGGGTCAGTGGGGCCAGACCCATTGCCGGATCTCCGGCGGATCGTCACCGAACTCACGTGTATATGCCGGGTTGCGACGCGCCGGCCTCCCATCTCCTGCCGAATCCCGGCGGCGCGCTCACCCTGCCGAGAACGCGGTCGATCACGTCCATGACCAGGTGGAAGCGGTCGAGATCGTTGAGCATGACCACGTCGAAGGGAGTCGTGGTCGTGCCCTGCTCCCGGTAGCCCCGGACGTGGAGATTGTCGTGGTTGGTCCACCGGTAGCTGAGGCGGTCGATCAGCCACGGATAGCCGTGGTACGCGAAGATGATCGGGCGATCGCTGGTGAAGATGGCGTCGAACTCGGCGTCGGGTAGTCCGTGGGGGTGGCCGGTCGCTGGCACCAGCCGCATCAGGTCGACGACATTGACGACCCGGACGCGCAGGTCCGGCAGGTGCTGCCGCAGAAGGTCAGCCGCGGCCAGCGTCTCCATCGTGGGGACGTCCCCAGGAGTCGTCCCCCAATGACCGAGCAGCCGCGGCTTGATGTGCTCGGGCCAGAGTGGCTAACGCAGGAGAGGGTTGTCGAGGAGGTAGATCTGGCCGACCGAGAGGTAATTCGCCGCGCGCCCAGTAGGCGTCGATCCTGGCCAGCTCCTGCTCCGCCAGTGGACCGTTCAGGGTCTTCGATCCGGCGTCGCCCATGTCGTGAGCGTATTCCCGAGAGCCGCTCAACCGCCAGACTGCGGCCAGAACGCCAAAGGCGGCGTCGCTGACGCGGCGCCGCCTCGGTCCGTTGACGGTCAGGCTGACGCGGGGATGGCAGCCTTGGAGGTGGCCCGGACGGTGACCTTGCGGTCCCTCAGCGCCTCGACCAGCTCGAAGACGAAGGCCCCGAGCACTGCGAGCGCGGCGATGGCGATGCCATACGCGGCGTACAGCGCGTAGGTTCCGATGGTCCACCAGCCGTAGGCGTTGAGGAGCAGGCCGTGAAGCGTCTCACCCCGGAAGAGGGTTTGCACCTGGCCCGCCAGCTTGGTGTCAGTCGGGTTGGCCTGGGCCTTGGTGCTCACCTCGGCATAAGTTGCACCACCGGCGATCGCCTGCAGATGGCGGCCGATAAAGCCATTGGCGTACGCCTGGGCCTGATTGCCGTCGGTGACCTGCTGGCCCGCGTACTGGGTAATGTCACCGAACTCGGCGGGGTCAAGAGCTCCGCCGGCCACGACCTGGCTCTGAGGCGGGAAGAAGATCTTCTGCGCCGTGAGCTGGTCCTTGATCTGGTTGTGCGAGAAGGTTCCCGCACCGTAGGCAATGGCGGCGGTGCCGGCCAGGACCAGGATCATCACGGCCTGCAGGAGCATCACCCGCCAACGAATGCTGCTATTCATGATTCATTCTCCTTTCTTTCACACTTGGGCGATCATGTCCACTTCATTGACGCACCTAAGAGCCGCCCCGCGTAGGGCCGAAAGACCCCCGGTGTCCCGGGCAATGGTCCCTGGATGACCCGGGAGCGTACTCGTGGTCAATCCTTGGCGCCAGCACCCTGAAACTGGGCCTGCTTGGCCAGGACGAGAAAGTCCTCAGGCAGGGCACATCAGCCGCCGGCGATCCTGGCACCCACATTGACGACTTCCTGGCCGGGGCGGTTCCGCCTGCCGCGTGTGGCGTGCGCCTAGTGCACGGTGAAATTCGTTTCCGCGCCGCCACCGCGGTCGAAGGTGACCTCCTCAGTGCTCTCGCCGAGGTGTCCAGCCTCGCCCCGTTGCACAACCCGCCGGCCGTCGCGGCGATGCTGCACCTGCTGAGCAATTAGCCCGAGGTGGCGGTGGTTGCCTGCTTCGACACCGCATTCTTTGCTCCCCTGCCTGACGCGGCCGCGACGTATGCAATCCCGTGGCGATGGACCGAGGAATGGGGTGTCCGCCGTTTCGGCTTCCACGGCTTCAGCCACGCCTACGCCAGCCGGCTGGCAGCCGAGCTCCTAGGCAGGGACGTCTCCGCACTCCGCACCGTGACTTGCCACCTGGGGGCGGGCGCATCATTGGCCGCCGTGCACGGTGGAACCGCGATTGACGCGACCATGGGCTTCACGCCGATGGAAGGCCTGGTGATGGCGACCCGGCCGGGCTCGGTCGATCTGGGAGCCCTGCTCTGGCTGCAGGGGGAGAAGGAACTCAGCCCCGGCGAGATGGAGAAGGCGCTGGACCGGGAGTCGGGACTCCTCGGCCTCTTGGGCGTCGGAGCCGACATGAGCGAAGTGCTCGGCGCCGAGAGCGCGGGCAACCGCCGAGCGGCGCTGGCAATCGAGGTATACCTGCATCGCCTGCGTGGGCTGATCGCCTCGATGGGCGGGCTCGACGCGCTGGTCTTCACCGGCGGCGTCGGCGAGAACGTGTCTGAGATCTGAAGCCGCTTAGTGGCGGGACTGGAGTTCCTGGGTATCGCGATCGACGAGGATGCGAACCGCGCAGCTACCTTCAGATAGCGAAGTCTCCTCCGGGGACTCTGCGGTCAAACACTCGTGGTGGCGAGTCGCGAAGACCTGGAGATAGCGCGCGAGGTCCGAGCCGTGCTGGGCTGGAGTCAGGCGTCCGTGCTGTGACGAGTCGCGACCCGACCGCTCCCAGCCGCCGCGCGATAGTGGCGGCGCCAGATGAGCCGGTAGATGGGGATCCAGCGAGGGATGTCGCGAAGGCCCGGAATGAACGGCACCAGGGCGAGCAAAGCCGTCAGGACGACGATTAGCAGGACCACCACGAGGTCCGCGTTGGCGGCGAACCAGCCGCCTTCCTGGAATGGCGGCAGCTGGTACCAGATGGTGTAGAGCCAGAGCCAGGTCTGTCCAGGGTATTGACCGGTCTCGTTCATCATGCCCCACTGATTGCCCTGCAGTTTTTGGTCCTTCGCCAGGCTGGCCAGGCGTCCGCCATCGCCCATGAACAGCAGCGGCTTGGTGAAGTCGGTCTGGTAGAAGCGGCCACTGTCAAGAAGGTGTCCGTCCAGGCCGCCGCTCCGAGCCACCTGCAGGAGGTTGTCCATCATCACCGGCAGCGGGCCATACTCCCCTGCTGCCACGACGACCTTGGCGTCCTGTTCCTTGGCGTCGGCGAGCGCCTTGGTGTAGGCGTCGAGCCATTTGGCCTGCTGATCGCTGCTCGCGGCGTTGAAGGTGACCAGCGCCTCGGTCAGAGGAGGGTTGCCCACGCTGGCGTATTTCAATGGCTGCAGGACGAAGTCGTTGGGGGGGTCGACAGCGATGTGCACTCCAGCCCATTGCTGCGGTGCTATCGGTCCGAGCTGCTGTACCGAACCGCTGGCGTCGTTGTACGGCGCGCCGTACCCGGCGCTGGTGCTGGCAGCGGCGAGCTCGTTGGTCGCGGTGGTGACGAAGTCGACCGCGTCCGCCTGGGCCCACTGTTGCACCGTCAGGGGCGGCACATCGGGCGACGACAGGAAGGCCGCCAGCGCGACCACCACGACGAGCACGACCCCAGTCACAATGGCCAGCTCCTTGACCAGGTCGTAGCGGACCATCCGGACCCCCCGGTAGTACTCGTCCTGGCGCTCGGCGATAGTTGCCATCTCAGCTGTCTTTTCGATCGATCGGCTTGACGACACCGCGGCTACGGACCTGGACGATATGGATCACGACCAGGAGGGTCACCAGAATCGGGAACAGCATGATGTGAAGCCCGTACATCTGGCCGAAATTGAGCACGTCGAAGAAGGCGCCGGCGCCGGTGGAGTTAATTGCGTCCTTTGCATTGACGGCGACCCACTGCGAGGCGAAGTTCTGCTGAGCCAGGTACCCCGTGAATGCGGTAACCACGCTCGTGGCGAAGATGACCACGCCGACCATCCAGGTGCGCGCCCGGCCATCCCGCCACCCGGCCGCGAAGTACTGTCCCCAAAGGTGCAGCACCATGAACACGAAGAACATCTGCACGCTCCAGAAGTGGACGCTGTTGAAGAACCGCCCAATACGGGACACGTGCCACCACTGAGGTCCGAAGAAGGACAGGACCACACCACTCGCCACGACCCAAACCAGGGAGGCGATGGTGACCACGCCGAAGACGTATACCCACGAACCGACGTAGGCCGGCTGACGGTCGGGCAGCAGGTGCTCAATCGGCAGCCCGTCCTTGAGGAATCGACGGACCCACGCGGTCCAGCTGGTCTCGGAGATAGCTTCAGGCGCCGAGGCGCTCACCGACGCTCCTCCTCACCACCCGTGGGCTCCTCGGAGCCCATTGGGATGAAGAGGGCGATCGCGAAGAAGACGATCATGCCGGCAAGGATCAGGAGGTTGGGGATCGAGATCAGGATGAATCCCCAGTGAAAGTAGCCGGCCGGTGCGTCCATGAGGCGATTGTAGGCCGTGTCGGCGGCGCAAATCTTGTGCCGATAGTCCCGTAAAGAGCGGGCCGTTGGGCCCGAGTCAGGAGCCCTCGATCTAGGAAGAATCGCAGAAGCGACATGGCAACAAAGCTCCCGCGAAGAAGCACCGCTCTCGTCGTCTCCGAGGACTCCGGGCTCCGGGAGAACCTGGCGCAATGGCTCGAGGACGACGGCATCGAGGTCACAGTCTGCGCCGGCCCCCGCGCCCCACACTTCAGTTGCGTTGGCCTGCGCGGCGAGCCCTGCCCGCTGGTCGGTGGCGCCGACCTGATCCTGGTCGACCTCCACCCCGAGCCCGGAGAGCTGGTCGACCACACATCCCGGACTGAGCTCCTGCGCCACTATCTCAGCCCGGATCGGCGAGTCGTAGCGATGGTCGAGGGCAGCGGCACGGTCGACCTGCCTCAGCTCGACGGGGTTGCACTGTGTGAGCGCCTTGCCGGGCGAGGCGTGCTGTTGGAGATGGTGCATCAGCTGCTGGGCGAGTCGTCAAGCCCGTAGCCACGCGGAGTCCGCATCGCCGCGAGCATGAGGTAGGCATCGCCGTAAGGCCTCAGGAGGCGGGCTCGAACCACATCTTCCCGCCATCTCCGTGGGGACCCCGTCCCAGCTTCAGCATGACGCGGATATGGCCGCATGTCGCCGAGATCACGTCGGAACACCGGCATCGCTGGAGAGCACTTCGAGCAGGTCGCCGACCTGCCCCTGGCGGATGGCTCCGATTAGCGCCAGCAGGGGTCCGGGGCACGGCTTCCCGCGAGCGTCGATGCTCTTGTCAACGTTTGTGTCAGTAGCTACTGCCATCAGCACTTTCTCCTCAAATGAAGACCACCGCCCCGTTGGCGGCGGCCATGAACGCGGCGCCGCCCTCGACCCCGTCAACGAGGGGATCCAGGTCATCCTTCTGGAGGTGGAACATCTCCATCGACAGCGCGCAAGCCTGGATCTCGACCTCGCCGATCTCCTTGACCTGGCGCAGGGTCTCGCTCCAGTGCTCCCCTCCATGAGCATGCGCCGCGGCGGCGCCGGCCTCGGGCGCAAAGCCGTGATCCTTCGTGATCCTGTCTTGGCGAAAGGCGTCGAGCGCCCAGTACTGCAGGAAGACGTGCACGGGACGTCCCATCGCGGGCGCTCCCGCAGCCAGGACCGTCGCAGCCGAGAGTCGGTCATCGGTCCCGGAGAACAGCACCAGCGCAAGCGTGCTCTCGACCTCAGGCTGGACTTCCGTGGGTTCCACTTCACCGACCGGCAGGGCGGCTGGACTCTTGACGATCATCGATCGTCACCTCCGTTCTGATCGTCTCCTGCCGTATGGCTGGGCACCATGGCCAAGAGGCCCGTTTCCTCAAGGACCAAGGGCATGCCAGGCACGGCTGCGGTCCGCGATAGTGGGGCGGTGGCCGGTTACGCGACTGCGGCCAGGACTCGCGCGAGACTCCCCCCTGAATCGTCGTCGGTGGGAACCTCAACCGCGCCGGGCCAGGGCTGGAAGGAGGCGGCGATCATCTCAGCGATCCGCTCGTCGGCGTCCGAGGTGACGCCTCCAGCGGCGCGGCGCTCTGCGATCCGCGCCTGCGATAGCTCCAGGGGGAGCGTGCATCGGAGCTGAATCAGGTCGGTGAAAGTCTCGGCCGCCACTGCGCGGGCGGCGGTCCGCCAGCGGCTATCCCTCCAGGAGGCGTCCAGGATCACGGATTCACCCATCTCGAGGAGCCGGCGTGCGCGCTGGAGCAACTCGGTATAGGTGGCGGCCGTGTGCTGCAGGGAGTAAATACCCTGACCGAATTCGGCGGGGGCGGGCTCGGAGCTACCGATGCCGGCCAGCTCCTTGCGTACTCTGTCCGAGCTCAGCACCGAGAAGCCCTCTGAGTCGGCCACGCCGCCAGCCAGAGTCGACTTGCCCGTGCCCGGGGTCCCGCCCAGGAGCACGAGTCGCACCCGACCGCGATGCAGGTGGCTGGCCGCGATTTCCAGCAGCGATTCGGCTTCGGCTTTGGCGTCCTCGTCCCCCTGGGCCTGACGGATGCAGGCCACCTTGGTGCGGACGTGTGCCCGGTAGGCCACGAAGTGGTGCTCCAGGGACACGGGGTGATGCTCCGCGGAGAACTCAGCGTACCAACGCAGCAGCTGGCCGGCGAGGTCCGGCCGTCCCAGCCGCTCGAGGTCCATGGCCAGGAAGGCAACGTCGGCCAGGACGTCGCCGTGGCGGAGGCGGTCACTGAACTCGATGCAGTCGAGGACACGGGGACCATCCTCGAGGCAGAAGATGTTGTCGGCACGAAGGTCGCCGTGCCCATCGACGACCAGGCCGCCCGCTATCCGGGAGCTGAGGAGACGCCGCCGCCCGTCGATGTAGCGCCGCGCCAGCAGCTCGACCCGACGAGCGACGCCGGCGTCCAGCGCCGGTCCGACAAAAGGAGCCATCTCGGTGAAGTTCTCCTCCCAGTTCGCTAACACCGCGTCCGCCGAACCGGCGCCGTCGATCACGGCCGACCTGTCGGCACCGGCGTGAAACGTAGCGATCTTCCTGGCCACCTGCCGCAGATCGGCGTCGATATCGGCACCGGCGCGCACAAGGGAATCCAGAGAGCGCTCGGCGGGCAACCGTTTCATCACCACCAGGTGGTCGCAGACTTTGCCGTCGGGGCCGCTAACATCGGCCACGCCCAGGTACACGTCGGGCTCGAGCCGCCGATTCAGCTCGACCTCCCGATGACAGGCTGCCTCTCTGAGCTCTTGGGTCGAGTAATCGAGAAACCCCGTCACGATCGGTTTCTTCAGTTTGTACGCGCGATCACCAAGGAGCAACACCACGGAGATGTGGGTCTCCCGTAGGGAGGCGGCCCGACTATCGGAGTGGAGCACCGGTGTAGCGGAGGTTGTCGACGGGCTCTTGCTCAAAATGGGGGTGACGATCGTCATTGCTCCACTGGAGGCGGTTGTCGACCGCCACGACTCCCGGTACAACTTCAACCAAATGCCCGGCGATCTCAGCCAGGCTGCGGGATTCGACCCGTCCGACAAGGGTGACGCACCCGGCCTCCACCAATGCGTCGACTGCGCTGATATCGATCCAGAGCTGGTCGCTCAGGACGTCGGTCCTGATCTCGCAGCGAATCTCCTCGTCGTCACGCGCGTACGTCTTGACGACATCGGCCCGGCTGACGACACCCACCAGCCGGCCTTCGCCACCCACCACCGGAAGCGTCTTGATGTAATGCGTTTGCATCAGCCTGGCAGCCTCGTTGAGGCTCGCCTCGGGCCCGATGGTCACGACCTCCCGTGTCATGAGCTCGGCGGCAGTCCTCGCCGCCACCTTCCCAGGCTCGTCCACCAGCAGCCAACGCCGGAACCGTCCGAGGTGGGCGCCTTTCCAACTTGCTTTGGCGATCAGGTCCGCCTCGGACACGATCCCCTGCACGTGCTGATCCCGGTCAACCACCGGAACCGATCCGATGTTGTAGGCCCGGAGCAGCTGCGCCACCGCCTTGAAGTCGGTGTCGGGCGTCACCGTGATCACCCGCGACGTCATCACGTCTCGTACTGTCCATCTCATATCTGAACCCTCAAGCCGCCGGCCAGGCTTCCAAGAGCGGCAGGTCACGCGTGGTCACGTATGCCATCTGGTCTCACCTCGCCCTTGCCCTGGCTGGGCTTTGCTCACAAACTGCGCCGGTACCTCGGAGCAGGCCAGAGGCGAGGGACCCTTCATGCGAGGGCCTTTTGGACTCCCGGTGAAAAGGACTGGGAGTCATCTCAGCTCGATGCCGCCAGTCGGGTCGCTTCGATGCGCGTTCCGAGAATGGCGACCACTCTGTCCTCCTCCAGCGTCTCCTCGGCCAACAGGGCCTCGGCCAAGTGGTTGAGGCGGTCGCGGTTGGCGACCACCAGCTTCCGTGCTGTCGCCAGCTCCTCGTTCAGGATCCGGAGCACTTCCTCGTCGATTGCGCTCGACGTTTCCTGGCTGACGTGCGATGAGCTGGCGAGCTCGCGTCCGAGAAACACGGCGCTCTGCGAGTCGTCGAAGGCGAACGGACCCATGCGCTTGCTCATTCCCCAGTTGGTGACCATGTGCCGCGCCAGCTCGGTCGCGTTCTCGAGGTCGTCCTGGGCACCGGTGGTGATCCTTCCGATCGCGATCTCCTCGGCCGCGCGGCCGCCAAGAAGGGTAGCCAGGCGGGCCCTCAGGTACTCCTCCGAGAGGTTGTATTGGTCCTGGGTCGGGAGTGAGTGGGTCGCCCCCAGCGCTCGGCCCCGCGGGATGATCGTGATCTTGCGCACCGGGTCGGCCTCCGGCTCGAGCCAGGCAACGAGCGCATGTCCGGATTCGTGGAACGCGATGGTGCGACGCTCCTCGTCGCTGAGGACGATTCGCCGCTCCGCGCCTAAGACCATCCGGTCGAAGGCCTGGTCGAAGTCCTCCATCGTGACCTTCGACCGCTCGAACCGGGCCGCCAGGAGCGCCGCCTCGTTGACCAGGTTGGCGAGGTCGGCGCCGGCCAGGCCAGGTGTCGACCCGGCGATCTTGTCGAGGTCGACATCCTTCGCCAGCGGGACGTTTCGGGCGTGCACCTTGAGGATCGCCAGCCTGCCCCGCCGGTCCGGGCGCTCGACCACAATCCGGCGATCGAAGCGGCCCGGCCGCAGCAGCGCGGGATCGAGGATGTCGGGCCGGTTTGTCGCGGCCAGCACGATGATGCCGGCGCTTTGGTCGAAACCGTCCATCTCCACCAGCAATTGATTGAGTGTCTGCTCCCGCTCGTCGTGCCCGCCGCCGATTCCAGCGCCCCGCAGCCGGCCGACCGCGTCGAGCTCATCGACGAACACAACCGCTGGTCCGCTCTTCTTGGCTTCCTCGAATAGATGCCTGACCCTGGCAGCGCCGACACCGACAAACATCTCGACGAATTCCGAGGCCGAGATGCTGAAGAAGGGAACCTGGGCCTCACCCGCCACCGCCCGCGCCAGGAGCGTCTTGCCGGTCCCAGGCGGACCAACCAGGAGCACCCCTCGAGGCATCCTCCCACCGAGCTTCTGGAACTTCTGGGGCGCGCGCAGGAAGTCGACGATTTCCTGAAGCTCCACCAGCGCCTCATCCACGCCGGCGACATCCTTGAAGGTGGTGCCGGGAGGACCGCCAGAAACGTCCACACGTGCCTTGGTGCGGCCGAACTCGAACGCGCCCTGGCCCGCGGCCCCTGTCCGCCTCGTTATCCAGATCCACAAGCCGATCAGGAGTAGGAACGGGAGCATCCCTCCGAGAATCGACAAGAATCCGCCGCCGGAGTCCTTGACCGAGACGTTGACTCGCTTGTCGTTCAGGAGCGAAGTCACGGTTGGGTCAGGGAAGTCCGGGATCCTGGTGGTGAAGCTCGTTGTCAGGCTCTTGTTGCTATTGGGGATCGCCTTCTTCAGGGTTCCCTGGGCACTGGTCCCAGTGAAGGTCACCGACGCGACGTTGTCCGAGCGGACCTGGGCCTTGAAGTCGCTGTAGGACAGGGCGACCACGGCAGCGGCTCCGTTTTGCGGCCCTCCCGGGAAGAGCTGGGGAACAAATACCCAGACGCCAAGGCCCGCAAGGCCAACCAATAGCAACGCCGTGCGCAGCACCAGGACTCGGCGGCTGGGTTGTCGTTTGGGAGCTGGCCGCCCCGGCGTACGTTCGGCCATTGTTGCAGGATGGGCTCGATTTCAGATGCGAGGTAGGGCCAACCGGCCTGCGCAGGGCGGGCTATGGTCCCGCCCAAATACGGACGCAGGGCCCTTCGCAATGGCTAGCCCGCCCGCCACACTGACCCCATGGCACCCAAGAGGGCCAAGAGGGCATTGCTGGCGGCGATCGACGGCTCCACAGCGGCATCGCGGGCAGCCAGCGCAGCGGCCGACATCGCTCGACGGTGGCATGCTGAGCTCCACGTGGTGCACGCAGGCCAGCCGCTGGAGCTGCTGGCCGAGCGGGGGGTCCCCGGGACACCAACGCCAAGGGAAGAGGTACTCAGGGCCGAGGCGAATGAGCGGCTGGACCATGAGATTGCTCAGCTGACCGACGCCGGATATCGCGTGTATGGGCGCCACATGGCTGTCGGGGACCCCGCCGAAGTCATCCTGGACATCTCGGAAACGATCAAGCCCGCCCTGGTCGTTGTTGGAGCCCGTGGCCTTGGCGCGATCAGGCGATCCCTGCTGGGCAGCGTCTCTGAGGCTGTTGCGCATCACGCACGCTTCCCCGTTCTCGTGGTTCGCGGTCGATCGGGGTGGCCCCCGGCGCGGATCGTCGCGGGAGACGACGGCTCCGCGTCCGCCCGGGCGGCCCTGGATGTTGCCTCGCCCTTGGCGGCGGCATACAGGATTCCGCTGGAGATCGTCATCGCCTACCCAACGGACCTGGTCGTTCACCCGGGCATCTCTGTGACACCTGCCACGGAGGCTGTGGCCCATCAGCGTCTTCTGGCCCTCGAATCCCAGGCCAAAGCCTTAAAGGCGGAGGTGCGGCCAAAGCCGACCGTCTCGCTTCTCTCGGGCAGCCCCGGTGAGGTGTTGCTCCGCGCGGCCTCAACCCCACCCCACCCCGCGTTGCTGGCGGTGGGCAGCCGAGGACTTGGCCCGATTCACCGATTCGCCTTTGGCAGCGTGTCGACGAAGGTCCTCCACGGCGCCAGCGGGTCGGTCCTGATAGCGCGGACGCCGACGACCGGACGTTGACCGGGCCGTGAAGGCCATGGTGCTCGCCAAGGCTGGAGAGGCGTTGATCCTCTCCGATCTGCCCGAGCCGGAGCCCGCCGATGGACAGGTGAAGCTGGCGGTGAGCGCCTGCGGGCTCTGTCGGACCGACCTCCATGTCGTTGACGGCGAGCTGGAGCATCCCAAGTTGCCCCTTGTCCCCGGTCACCAGATCGTGGGGACAGTGGTCGCCACGGGCCGGGGCGCCGTGCGCTTCAGTCCAGGCGATCGCCTGGGCGTGCCCTGGCTGGGATGGACTTGCGGGGATTGCCGCCAGTGCAAGGCTGACCGCGAGAACCTCTGCGAGCGCGCCCGGTTCACCGGGTACCACATCGATGGTGGGTTCGCCGAGTTTGCGGTCGCCGATGAGCGCTTCTGTTTCCGCCTCCCCGACGGATATCCCGACCTACAAGCCGCACCGCTGCTCTGCGCGGGCCTTATCGGCTACCGTTCGTTGCGGCTCGCGGGCGAGGGCGAGCGCCTGGGACTCTACGGCTTCGGCGCCTCGGCCCACATCGTGCTCCAGGTGGCCCGGCAGCAGGGCCGCCGCGTCTACGCCTTCACCCGCGCTGGGGACGCCCAGGCCCAAGAGTTCGCCCTCGAGCTTGGCGCGTCGTGGGCGGGGGACGCGATGCTCCCCGGCCCGGAGGAGCTCGACGCGGCCATCATCTTCGCCCCGGCAGGCGAGCTCATCCCGGCCGCACTTCGCGCCGTCAGCCCGGGTGGCACCGTGGTCTGCGCCGGGATCCACATGTCGGACATACCCTCGTTCCCGTATTCGATCCTTTGGGGGGAACGGGTCTTGCGCTCGGTGGCGAACCTTGCCCGCCGCGATGGCGAAGAGTTTCTGCCCCTGGCGCCAAAGGTCCCCGTGCACACCGAGGTGGAGGTTTTCCCGCTGACGGAGGCTAACACCGCTCTCAACCGACTGCGCGCCGGCCAGGTCCGCGGTGCGGCGGTGATAGCGGTCGGCTAACCATGTTTGACGACGGCGTACCAGACCCGCTCGGCAACCGATGTCACACCGTCGCCAAGGCGCGCACAGCGGCGGTAGAGCTCGCGGCGGCTGAATAGATCACGCACGTCCCCAATGTTCAGCGCGTCAGACATCGCCTGTCGGTACGCCCGCTCCAAGGCGCGCTGCGACGCGATCGCCGCGTCGGCCTCCGCGAGTTCCTGGTCACACGGTTCAGATGAAGCACCTCGAAGGCGGCGGCCAGGTGGCCCACGCCGTCAGCCACGCAGACTGCCATCGCCCCGACGTGGGCGTCCGGGCTCATGCCATGACTTCAGCGTCCCCAACCATGCGCCGCTCTGCCGAAATGAGCGTGGCTCCAACGCCAGCGCACAACGTGTTTAGCAGTCGACCTGCCAGGATGAGGATGGGTCGACGGCAACCGTGGGAGTGTTTGTCATCTTCCTCGCAGTCCCGCCAGTTGGCCCACGGGGCCCACGTGTGGGCCAATGACCATGTCATCGACGCGGAAGGTAAGGCTCTTCTGCACGTCGACGACGCCGTCGACATCACCGACCAGTCGCACGAGGCGCTCGATGTCGCTGAGGCGCTCGAGCTCTCCTGAGATGCTCACCCGCCCATCAAGTACCTTCACCGCGACTCCGGCGGTGTCAATCATCATCTCGCGCTTGATCACGTCACCGACGATCTGCTCCTGGATCTCGTGATCCTCGCGGAGGAAGACCTTGAGCAGGTCGCCGCGACTGAGGATGCCACGCAGCCGTCCGTCATCGTCGACGACGACGAGGTGCCTAATGCCGTGTTTCTGCATCGTGCGCGCGGCCTCCGCGATCGAGGTCTGTTCGTTGACCCCGATGGCCGGGCTGGTCATCAGCTCGCCGGCATAGACGTGCTCGGCCTTCGCCTGCTGCCGGTGGTGGCGCACCGGATGGAGTCCCTGTGAGGGGACCTCGCCCTCCTCCTTGAGCATCAGATCGGACTCGGAGACGACGCCGAAGACAGTATCGTCAGCCGCGACCACGGGGACGGCGCTGATCCTGGACGACTGCAGGACCTCCACGATGTGCTTGTAGGTGTCGGTATCGCGGATAGTAATGACCGGGGAGGACATCACGTCGGCGACTGTCTTGTGGGGATTGCTCCTCATGATGGTGATGGTCATTGCTAACGCTCCTTTGGCGGGGCTGTGCCCACAGCCTGAGCCGTGGCCTCGGACAGAGCCAGGGTCCAGGGACCCAAGGTCCGAGGGCCATTCGGACTCCCAGTGGCGGGACCTCCAGCCCGATGTCAGCCCGACTGAGTCGCGTTAGGCCACCCGCCGGCGCAGCGTCGCCATCGCTGCCGCCGATGTCAAGGCGGCGAAGCCGAGCACGACGAGGACGTCGAGCTGGACCGCGCCGCTGGCGAGGCCTGATCCCTTTAACATCACGTTGCGCAGGCCGTCGACGGCGTACGTCAAAGGCAGCGCTCGCGACAGCGCCTGCATCGCGCCCGGCTCGGTAGCCACCGGGAAGAGGACCCCGCTCAGGAGCATCTGGGGAACGATGACCAGCGGGATGAACTGCACCGCCTGGAATTCTGTGCGGGCGAACATGCTGAGAAAGATGCCGAGGTTGACGGCCGCCAGCGCCATGAGGGCCTCGATCAGAAATATGAGCAAGACGTTCCCCGAGTTGTGCACGCGGAGAACAAGCAGAGCAAAAGCGAGGACCTCGGCCGACTGCACCAGGGCCAGCGCGGTGAACCCCAGCATGTAGCCGACGACGATCTCGCCACGGCGTAGCGGGCTGGCCATGAGCCGCTCGAGGGTGCCCTGGGACCTCTCCCTAAGGAAAGAGACGCTCGTAATGACGAAGACGAGGAAGAACACCACAAGCCCAATGAATGCGCCGCCGAAGTAGTCGAGCGTGTCCAGCGTAGGGCCACCGTGGAGGTAGCTGACTTGTGGCTGCAGTGCTGAGGCCTGTGGCAGCGACTGCTGATACGCACGAACCACGGCAGTCAGCACTTTCTGCGTCACCCCAGGCTCGGATCCTTCCAGTGTGATCTCAGCGGGCGGCGCGTCGCCCACGATCACATAGGCCGCGATCGTGCCGTCGGCCAGTCGAGTGCGCGCCGTAACAGCATCAATGCGGGTGGCCGAGACGTCAGAGGACGACTCGAGGTTCGCCATCACCACGTTGCCCAGCGAGCCCACTCCCGTGCGCACGACTCCCACCGATGGGGGGGTGCCCTGGCCGCGGATCAGCGGGCCGAGGAGGCCGAGAAGCACGAGCGGAGTAACGAAGAGCAAAGCCAGGGTGCGGCGGTCACGCCGGAACTGAGCCAGGAGGCGACGCGTCAAGGCCATCGTGCGGCGCCAGCTCACAACGCGGGCACCTCCTGCGCCAGCTTCAGGAACGCCGACTCCAGGTCTTGGCTGCCTGCCATGCGCCGCAGCTCTGCCGAGGTGCCCTCCGCCAGCAGTTTCCCCCGCCGCAAGAGCCCCAGCCGCTGACACCGCTCGGCCTCGTCCATCACGTGGCTGGAGATGACGATCGTCGTCCCCCCCGCCGCCATCGCGTGGAAGCCGTCCCAGAGCTGATGCCGCAGCTGGGGATCGACTCCGACCGTTGGCTCGTCGAGGAGCAGGAGCCGGGGGCGGTGGACCAGCGCGCAGGCCAGTGAAACCCGGGTCCTCATCCCTCCGCTCAAGGTTGCGACGACAGCGTTGGTGCGATCGCGCAGGTCGACGAAATCGAGCGCTGCCGAGATGCCGGTCTCCGCTCCGTAGAGGGCAGAGAAGAAGCGCAGGTTCTCGGCAATCGTTAGGTCCGGATAAAGCGCAGGCGCCTGGGTCATGTAGCCGATCGAAGAGAGCACGCTGCGGTCGGGCAGGGTCCGATCGAGCACGGTGATCGATCCCGACTCGGGCACCACCAGGCCGAGCAGGCTGCGGATGAGCGTGGTCTTGCCCGAGCCGTTTGGTCCCAGGAGGCCGTACACCTCGCCGCTTTGCACATGCAGCGAGATACCGTCAAGGGCGCGAACCTGGCCGAACGACTTGACCACGGAATCGACTGAGATAGCGAGGTCAGGGCTCATCAGCGCCCACACTAGCGGACCGCGCGGGCTCCTAAGCCGGGATCCACCGATCCGGACGCCGCAGGTCGGGATGATGGACGTTCGAGGCGAAGGAGCCGCGTGAGCACCGGACTGAGCGCACCTGTTGGTGCGTGAAGGAGGGGCGCAAGCCTGCGAAGCGGGCGAAGCCGGCGGCGCACGCATCGGGCGTCCAGCGCCCGAGATGCAAGTTTGGAATCAGTGGATCCCGGCCTAAGCACACCCGACCTCGCCTCGCGTCGGGCCCAGAGTTGGGGGTAACCAGGCGGTACCGGCGCTACCGGTTCGTACTGACGGCGGAAGGTTCGTAGACCTGGCCAGACTTGGCTCGGTCATGCTGCTGCTGCGCAGCCTTGGCGGCCGCCGCGGCTCGGCTTGTCCACGAAAACGTCAGTAGGAGCGCCGTGTCCGTGAGGGCTTCGAGGTCGTGCTCCACCTCGCTGTCGAGGGTGGCGACCGTGTCCTCGCGCAGCTCGATTTCCTGCTCCCGTGTATGCAGCCTGGCCAGACCTGAGAGGCATTGAACGCTCACCGGTGCGTGGGCGCGGTGCCAGCCGGTGCTGACGCCGGCGCACGCTGCTGTCAGCGTGACCCGTATGTGGGGCAGATGAATCAGCGTCTTGGTGCTGCGACGGTCGGGCAGGTAGCGGGCCTCTCCCAGCAATACATCGGCCTCGTAGCGAACGTCAAAGGACGTGACCTTGGCGGCGAGGTGCTGGGGCGGCCTGATGTAGGTCCCCGTGGTCTCACCCAACGGGCGGGTGCGTGTCCCCTCGTTAGTGCCGATGGTTTTGTCAGTTTTTCTCTGCCTTGCCATTTGCGCGTTCCTCCGCTTGGGGTCGTATTGACGTTCCTTCAGTTGACTCCGGCCGCGGCCATGGCCTCCAGCATGAGGAGGTCGCGTGCCGACACCATGCCCACCACCCGCCCGTCAACCACGACGGGCACATGCCTGACTCCGTGCTCCAGCATCTGCATCGCCACCTCGCCGGAGTCCTCCTCGGGGCTGACAGTGAACGGTTCCACGGTCATGTAAGCCTCGATCAGCGTGCTGCGCGAGTCGGCGCCATCGCACAGGGCCTGAATCAAGTCCCGCTCGGTGATGATTCCCAGTAGCTGGTCGGCTTCGACAACCGCGATAGAGCTGACCTCGTTCTCGCGCATACGCATGGCAGCATCAGCGAGCGACTCCTGGGGTTCGGCATCGATCACTTCGGCTTTGTAGATCGTCTTGATTTGCACTGTTGCCTCCCGGTTTCTGTGCTGCTGGAGAGATCACCTGAATTGATCGTGACGTGCGGGCACGCCGCGGAGTAGTGCCGAATGGCCATGCCGAGCCGGGACCTCGGGCCTAACCACTGCGATGGCCCGACCTCGCCCGGCAGTCCTGGAAGAGGTGGGAATGGAGAGGGCTCCCGTTGACCCGGGAGCCCTCTCTTTGCTTGGCAGCGCTGTCCGCTAATGGGCGTGCGCGTGCAATGTGACGCTGGGTGGCGCCACCTTGATCTCGCTCCGCCGATGTTCCACAAGGGAGTAGTAGATGGTGGCCAGCAGGGTGGCGCCCACCACCAGCACTCCGGCGGTGGAAACGATGTATCCCGGACCGAAGAGGTCAGGGTTCACGAACACCCACACCCAGCCTCCAACGAAGAGGGTCGTGGTGCCGACGATCGCCGCCAGGCCGATCACCGTGGACCGGGCCTTGCTGCTCACCAGCAACTCGACGGCAAGCATCACCGCGAGAATTGTGGGCAGCAGGAACAGCCCGACATCCTGGTGCAGCCAGGTGAATATCGCATCGTTCGCAGCTGATGCGGCCTTCGGGTCGCCGGCTCCGAAGAGGTTGGCGGTATTGACCTCGATGTAGTACCCCGCCACCGCCACCGTCGCGAAGGACAGCGTCCAAGCCCAGGCCGCCGCGAGGCGGACCGGACTCCGCACGAGTGACTTGAGGAACGCAGCGGCGAGAATGACGCCGCCACCCATCACCAAGACGCCACTGAAGACGTCGTCAGGCGGGATCGACCCGTTGTTGAAGGTGATGCCGTCCGTCAGGAACCCGGGCAGCTGGATCGTGCTGAATCCTCCGAGGAGGTAAAGCGCGGTCGTTCCAACCACGCCCAGTACGATCATCGCCGCACCGACTCGGGCCACGTTGCGGCTGACCCCTGTCAGCGCCTTGTAGCCGAAACTGGACCGCCGCGAGGGTGATGACAAGGGCCATCGCGGACACCGCCATCTCGTGAGAGTGCGACCCCACAAGGGCTCCGGTCCAGTCATCGAGCTTGCCAAAGCCAGCGAAACTCCGGTAGGAAGCGAGGAACCCGGGGGACTCCCCGAACTCCATCAACCAACCGGCGAGGTGGCCCATGATCGCGGCGCCCAGCATCGCAATCGATGCCAGCACAGCGGCCAGGACCGGAAGCCGGCCCGCCACCTCAATCCCATGCTTGTACTCAGTGACGATGGCGTAGATCATCAGGATCAGGATCTCGTCCAGGGCGAAGAACCCGAAGATCTGGGTCCACAGTGCTACCTCAGCACCGGGGACCTTGTTGTCGAAGATCCCGCCGATTGACGCCAGCACGGTCGCGACCACGGCTCCTACGGCGATCCAGACACGCACGTGCATCGAGCGCACCTTCATCACCTGGAGGGTCAGCAGGGCGAATAGCCCGACCATCCCGATGAGAAGACCGTGCAGGAACATCACCTTGGCATAGTCTGGTGTAGCCCCAGCTTGAGGCTCGGACTGGAACGGGTTCGAGATCAGTCCGCTCAGCAGCGCGAAGGCCGCCAACCAGACGGTCAGGAAAACAATTAGACGCCGAGGCGTTGCCCAGGGCGCCCAGCTAATCGAGGAGTAGTCCTCGCTGGTGGTCTCAGCCACCCCTTCTTGGGTCCTCATGATGAGCCTCCCGCGTCAATATTCGACGCTTCCTTTCTGAGCTCAGCGTAGGTCCGGGGGACGGCACGGTTAGGGGCTGAAGGCCCCTTCCCATTAGGCCGAAAAGGCTACGAGCCTAGATGGTCTGGTTGGCCAGTTCCATGGACCGCGCGGTCCACGCCTTGAGCTGAGCCAGGGCGCTCAACCCGAGGGCCTCGCAGGCCCACCCCCAGTGCACCGCCACGTCGTCGCCGGCTTTGGTCTGCGGCAACAGCCCGCGCCCGTCCATCTGCAGCACCAGCCGCTGACGCTCGAGGCCGCCGAGAACCAGCTTGCCACCATCCAGCAGGAGGGGCTGGCGCTCAACCTCCACCTCGCTGCCCAGCACCTGGGTGACCGTGCCCCAGCTGATACGGCAGTTGTCCATGGTGCTCACCAGCACCGGCGCGGCCGCGTCGTTCATCAGGCCGGCGCGGCTGTAGACCTCGAAGACATGGAAGTTGTGGTGGGGACGTGCCCCCTGTTCGAGCTTGGTCTCCAGCCAACGGAAATCGGCGACCATCACCCGCTTGCCGAAGCGTTCGTGCAGCGACTCACGGAAGGGCGCCGGGGCGACGTGGTTCAGCAGGGAGTTGCCGACCCAGTAAGCCTCCACCACGCGGTCGTCGAAGGCGTCCTCGATGTGGTTCGCGTCTGCGATCAGGCGGAGGTATGGGTAGGCGCCCGTGAAACGCTGACCCAGCTCGTAAAGCCCCTGGTCGGCCGAGCCCGAGGTCACGTACTCAAACAGGGATTGGTGGTCTTCCGGGCCGCAGTACCCGAGGCGGTTGGGTGGGAAGGCGTAGCGGCCGAAGCGGATCGCGCCCGAAGCGGTCACGCCGGCGAGGGCACCGGGGTTGGCGTTCGGCGAGCCTCGCCCAGGCCGATCACGACGATGGCCGTGATAACCGCTACGGTGAAGCCGAGGTTGGCGAGGTCGGCCGGGTTGAGGCGCAGCCGCCCGTCGTGGGCGGCCTCCAGGACGGTCGTGACCAGCGGCGACGCCATGCCGATCGCCATAACCGCCGAGACCGGGACCCGCTTGATCGCCGCCAGGGTTGTGGCCACGAAGGCGAACAGGATCAGCCCGGTGACGATGACGAACTGCCACTGGTCCGCGTGCAGGTGCCCGATGGCCCCCAGCCGCCCGGTGGCGGCGAGGTAAACGAGTAGCACCAGCGAGCCGAGGGTCATCCGGGCCGACATCACGGTCATGGTGCTCAACCCTGCCAGGAGGTGCTTGGCCAGGACGAAGCCGGCGGCGAACAGCGTCGTCGACGCGAGCAACAGCGCAGTGCCGGTGTTCACCCGTACTGCGCCAAGGTTGATGCCAATGTTGGTCGCCACCACCAGGGCCGCGAACCCAAGCCACATCGGGGCGCTGATGCGCTCCCGAAGGAGGATTGCCGCCAGCACCGCGACCAGGGCGAACTGGAGGTGGTTGAAGAGGGCGCCGGTGACCGCGTCGGTCTGGCGCAGGCCCTCGAAGAACAGCAGGAAGGGCACGCTGCCGCTGATAACCGCAAGCACGGCCAGCCATCCCCACTGGCGCCGGCTGAGGCGGCCCAGCTCCACGCGGGAGGCGGACATCGCAAAGAAGGGCACCAGGACCAGCAGCCCCACCACCCCGTTCTTGAGCGTGGTGTAGGTGGCGGAGTCCTTGAACAGCTTCACGCCCAGGCTGTTGACGATGATTGCCACGCCGCTGATGGCCGCCGCCGACACGGCGAGCGCGTAGCCGGTTGCGACCTTGCTGTCGTTCTTCACCTCTGGTCCTCCACTGCAGTCAAGTTAGGCCTTTCCGGTGCCGCCGTCGACGGCTATCGCGTGCGCCAGCTCCGCGAGCGTCTCGTGGGCCTGGCGCGCCTCCTCCTCGCTGACCTCGGCGACCACCAGGTTGGCCTGGGTGAAGACCCAGGCGCCGACCTGCAGTCCGGGCACCGGCAGGGCGTTGAACCATTCGATGCGCTCCCCCTGTCGCACTTCGGCCATCGGTCCCTGGATGCGCGTCACCTGGCCGGGAAGGCTCACGCACATGTCAATCCGCTCCGCTGGCGGGGTTGGCGATCTCGACCGCGGCGAGCACGCAATCCCGGGGCTCATCGATGCACACGGCGACCCCGTGGCCTTTCGGGCATTCCGCCGACAGGCCGTCGTCGGAACTGGTGAATATCTCGCCGCAGGAGAAGCAGCGGAAGCGGCGCTCGGTGGTTCTGATCCTGACTTCAGCGCCATCGGCGCTGGTCCCGCGGCTCAGAGCCGCGAGCCGGCTGCGCACCTCGTCCCCGGTGACATGACCCGAGGAACTCAGCTCGACCTCCAGCCGCAAGACCCTGACATTGTCGCGCTGGCGAGATATGCGCAGCGCCTCGGCCAGCACGCCGTCGATCAGTGCCGCGCCGTGCATTCAAACCCCCAGCGATGGAGCTCGGCAGTGGCTGCCTCAACGAGGCCGAATAGGCGCTTGGATACCTCCGGCGACAGGCCCCAACCAAGCTCAATGGTGGCCGGCTGCATGCCCAGTACGACGATCTCCTCCGGTTCGCGGTCACGAAAACGGGCCAGCGCCAGGACTTCGGCCAACCCGGTGTCATGGGCGCCGGCGTGCACGGCGATGAACGCGGGGACCGCGTCGCCTTCAAGACGAATGATGGCGCCCTCGGGGTGGTCCGTGAGGGCGGCGTCGAGGACTAGCAACTTCTCGGTCGATTCGACCTCGTCCAGGAGTTCCAGCCCCAGGGTCCCGCCGTCGACCAGGCGCACCCCGGCCGGCAGCCTGTAGCTCTCCTGCAGCTGCCAGAGAGCGCGCACGCCCAGTCCCTCGTCCCCGCGAAGCAGGTTGCCGAGGCCGAGGATCACCACCGCGCTGGTTGCCCTGTCATCGGATGCGGCAAGCAGCTCAGCCATGGTTGGTCTCCTCGAGGTGCTCCTTGGTGAAGGACTTGTAGCCGGTGAAGATGCTCGACAGGAGCCCGGAGCGCTCCTCGGTGTCGATCAGGATCGCGCTGTAGACGTGGTGGATCGTGAACGCGAAGAACGCCCACATCACCAGGTAGTGGATGAGCCTCAAGGTGGTGGCGCCGAGCGTGAGGGGCAGCCAGCCGAAGACGGCGGGCCAGAAGCCGCCCTCGAAGCCGAGGGAGTACAAGCCGAAGCCGGTCAAGATCTGGGCGAAGAAGAGGACGTAGATGGCCATGTAGGTGACACCGGCGAGCGGGTTGTGCCCGATCTGCGCCGGGGGCAGGCGGTTGAGGAACGTGTAGTACTTCACCTGCGCAACGAAGAGGTGGCGCCTCAGCCGGGTCGCGGGCACCAGCTGCGACCATCTCGCCCAGCGGTTGCCCCTGAACGCCCAATACACGCGGAACAGCACCGTGACCGTGAAGAGAAAGGCGAAGCTGAAATGGATGCCTCGTATGAGCCCCATCAGGAATTGGTCGCGGGCCGGCCCGTGGGTGGTCACGATAGGATCGGTGATGTAGAAGCCGGTGATGGACAGCACCAGGATGCTGAGCACGTTGAGCCAGTGGGTGATCCGCACAGGCAGGTCCCAGACCTTGATCGTGGTCATCGCCATCCCCTCTTCCGCGGGGACGGCGGAGGCGGGCAGCCTCTGAGCCCTCGACATCTCAGACCACCCGGACGTTGGCGTACTCGCGGCCTTTGGGGTCGATCACGTGGACGGCGCAGGCGAGGCACGGGTCAAACGAGTGGATCGTGCGCAGGATCTCCACCGGGCGCTCGGGGTCGGCGACCGGGGTCCCGATGAGCGCCGCCTCGTAGGCGCCGCGCTGTCCCTGGGCATCGCGCGGGCCGGCGTTCCAGGTGCTGGGGACCACCGCCTGGTAGTTGGCGATGGCGCCGTCCTTGATGTGGACCCAGTGGCCGAGCGAGCCGCGGGGCGCCTCGTGGTGTCCGAAGCCCATCGCGTCCTTGGGCCAGGTGGCCGGGTCCCAATGAGCGTTCTCGTGGATGCGGTAATCGTGCCGGCCGAGGTTGTCCTCGAACTGGTGCAGCCAGTTGGGCAGCTGGTCGACCATCAACTTCGTCTCAATCGCACGCGCGCCGACGCGACCGAGGGTAGAGAACAGCGCTGTCGGGCCCACCCCCAGCTTGCCCAGCACCGCGTCGACCGTCTGCTTCACCGCGGGGACGCCGCGGCCATAGGCGACCAGGGTCCGCGCCAGCGGGCCCACCTCCACGGCGTGGCCCTGGTACCGCGGCGCCTTGAGCCAGCTGTACTTCCCTGCCCCGTCGATGTGGTCGAACGGCGGCTTGGGCCCGCTGTAGTGCGGGTGGGTCTCACCCTTGGATGGGTGGAGACCGGCCTGGTCGCCCTCGCCGTACTCGTACCAGGAGTGGGCAACGTACTCGCTGACCAGGTTCTGGTCGACGTCTGTTACCGTGCCCAGGTCCTTGCCCAGGATCAGGCCCCGCGGGAAGAAGTAGCTCTCTGGCAGCTCGCGGCTGTCGCTGCCGTAGTCGCCGTATGCCATGTAGTTGCCGAGTCCCTCACCGATCCCTGCCCATTCCTTGTAGAAGGAGGCGATCGCGAGCACGTCGGGGATGTAGACCTGGTTGACGAAGTCCTGGCCACGCTGGATCAGCTGCGCGATCAGCGCCAGCCGATCGGTGTTGAGCGCGTTCTGCTCGTCGAGGTTGACCGCCGTCGCCATGCCTCCGACCAGGTACGACTGCGGGTGCGGGTTCTTGCCCCCCAGGATGGCGTGGATGCGGATGAAGTCGCGCTGCCAGTCGAGGGCGTCGAGGTAGTGCGCGACCGCCATGAGGTTGGCCTCCGGCGGGAGCTTGTAAGCCGGGTGACCCCAGTAGCCGTTGGCGAAGATGCCGAGCTCGCCGCCGGCAACGAATGCCGCCAGGCGGTCCTGGACGGCCTTGAAGTACGCCCGGCTGGACTTCGGGTAGTCGGAGATGGACCCCGCCAGGGTTGCCGTCGCCCCAGGGTCGGCCTTGAGCGCGGAGGTCACGTCGACCCAGTCCAGCGCGTGCAGGTGGTAGAAGTGGACCACGTGGTCCTGGACCAACTGGGCTCCCGCGATCAGGTCGCGGATCAGGCGGGCGTTTTCCGGGATGCGGATGCCGATGGCGTCCTCGACCGCGCGCACCGACGCGAGCGCGTGCACCGTGGTGCAGACCCCGCAGATGCGCTGCGCGAAGGCCCAGGCATCGCGAGGGTCACGGCCTTTGAGGATCAGCTCGATGCCGCGGAACATGGTGCCGGAGCTCCAGGCATCCTTCACCACGCCCCCCTCCACCTCGGCCTCGATGCGGAGGTGCCCCTCGATGCGGGTGATTGGGTCAACGACGATGCGAGTCATGCGCGCGGCTCCTGGCCCTTGGGGGCCTCCACGACTTTGGGTGCGGGGGCGACCTTCCCGGTGGCCTTGGCGTTGCCGCGCATGCGGATCACCGACCCGGCGGCGTGGGCGGCGGTGAGAGCGCCGACCGCGCCCACCAAACCGATGCCAACCTCCTGGGCCGTCGTCTCGACCCCGAAGCCGGGAACCCCGGGCAGGGTCCGGTAAAACGGCGTCATCCGATCCCAGAAGGCCGGCTGGGCACAGCCCAGGCAGCCGTGGCCGACCCCGATCGGCCAGTTGGTGCCGTCGTTCCACTGGATCTGGGGGCAGTTGTAGTTGGTGTCCGGCCCCTTGCAGCCCATCTTGTAGAGGCACCAGCCTTTCTGGTGGCCCCCGTCGCCCCATTCCTCGACGAACTGGCCGGCGTCGTAGTGGGCGCGCCGCGGGCAGTGGTCGTGGATCAGCTCCCCGTGGGCGAACAGGGGCCGGCGCAGGTCGTCCGTGGCGGGGAGCTCGTGGAAGGTGAGGTAGTGGACGATGGTGGCGACCAGGTTGGCGCCGTTGGCGGGGCACGCGCTGAGGTTGACCAGGCGCAGCCCGGGGATGGCGGCGTCCACGCCGACGGCGCCGGTGAGACCACCGGCCGCGGCGGGGATGCCGCCAAAGGTGGCGCACGTCCCCAGCGCGATGGTTGCGTAGGCATTGCCGCAGACTTCCTTGGCGATGTCAATGGCGCTGCGCCCGCCGATGGTGCAGTAGACACCGTCGTCGGCCAGCGGGATGGAGCCCTCGACCACCACCAGGTACTGGCCCTTGTGCTTGCTGATGGTGTCCTGCAGCGACTTCTCAGCCGCGGCACCGGAGGGGGCCATGATCGTCTCGTGGTAGTTCCACGAGACCAGGTCGAGAATGACGTCGCCAACACTTGGGTGGCTGGCCCGCAGTGCGGACTCGGTGTTGCCGGCACAATCCTGGAATTCGAGCCACACCAGCGCGGGCCTGGTGGTGGACTCCAGCGCCGCCGCGACGCGGGTCGCGTAGCGGATCGGCATGGCCATCGCAATCGTGACTGCGGTGCAGAATTGGAGGAACTCTCGTCGAGACACCCCGCGCTGCTGCAGCGCGGTCCAGAGCCCTTGCTGCGGCTCAGCCTCTTGCATGTAGCCATGGTTGTCCCGCGCCGGCCACCTCGACAGGGCCAAATGTCCCGACATCCCAGGGACTGTCGCAAAGGACCAGGGGTCCCGGCCGGGTAAGGACCTGTGACCCTGCCGGGTCCAGCCCGCCGCGACTAGCGTGGACGCTGCAACGACAGGACCACACATATAAGGAGCAGCGATGAGCGCGCTGACCCAGGCAGAAGACCTCGCAGTCGCGACGACGGCCTCACGCACGAGCCTGTCCGTGTTGGGCCAGGCGTTCGAAGCCTGGCGCGACCCGCCCGCCTACGAGCCGAGCTACGAGGAGCTCGTCGGCCTTCAGGCCGAGCCTGAAGGCCTCGACGAGTCCCTGGAGCTGCGGACCCTCTCGCTGTAGGTCCCAAGAATTCAGGGGCGTTCGACCCTCCACCCGAGGCGATCGGGCGGGTACGTTGCGCTAGGAGGTCAGAGAAAGTGAAAGCAGTCAAAGCGATCGCGAGCCCCATGCACTACCAGCGGACGGTCCAGGAGATCATGTCGACCCCCGTGGCGATGGTCCACGACACCGACAGCTACAAGCACATCGTCGAGGTGCTCCAGTCCCGCGGGATCAGCGCCGTCCCCGTGGTCAGCGCCGGCGGCGAGCTCCTGGGCATCGTCTCCGAGGCCGACCTGATGCTGAAGGAAGAGGGTGAGGTCCCCGCCGAGATCCTTCACCCCATCAGGCATCATCGCCGCCAGGCAAAGGCAGAGAAGGTCTTCGCGGGCGAGCTCATGACCAGCCCCGCGATCACGGTTGCGCTCGACACCCCCGTAGCGCAGGCAGCGCGCACAATGCAGAAGGCGGGAGTGAAGCGCCTCGTGGTGGTGGATGGCGAGGGTCGCCCGAGCGGCATCGTCAGCCAGGGCGACGTCCTCAAGATCTTCCTGCGCACGGATGCGGCGATCCGAGAGGAGGTCATCGAGGGCGCCATCAAGCGAGACATGATGATCGACACCATCGGGATCGAGGTGAGGGTCGATGACGGCGTGGTCACGCTCACCGGCGAGGTCGAGCGCGCCAGCGACATCGGTCGGCTGGTGCGCCTGGTCTTCGCCATCGACGGCGTGGTCGACGTCCGCTCGAGCCTTGGCTTCAGGTGGGATGACACCGTGGTAAACACGATGGCCGGGTACGCCGGGCCGCGATGATCGCGGCGCCACGGCGCACCGTCGCCGAGTTGATGAGCGCGCCCGTGGTCGCGGTCGATGAGCTCACCGGCATCAAGGAGGTCGCGAGGCTCCTCTCCGAGAGGGGCTTCAACGCGGTGCCGGTCACGACCCGCCTGGGCAGGCTGGTGGGTGTCGTTACCGAGGACGATCTGATCCTGAGGCAGGACCCCAAGGTTCAGCACCAGGCGCATTTCTGGTCCGACCCCCGGCGCAACGAGCGGCAGCGAGCCCGTGGCAGGGTGGCCCGCGAGGTCATGAGCCATCCCCCCATGACGATCGCCCCAGACGCGCCGGCATCGGATGCCGCGGAGGTGATGCACGAGCACCACCTGAAGAGCCTCCCCGTGGTCGACGAGGAGGGAACGCTGGTGGGCATGCTCACCCGTCGCGACCTGCTCAAGCTCCTCACCCGCCCGGACCACGACATCGCTGAGGACATCATCCGCCGCTTCCATGACGAATCGGTGGATATGCGCGCGATCTCAGTCGACGTGGACCGCGGGATCGTGACCCTGACCGGATGGGTTGTGCGCGCCGGGGAAGCCGACAGGCTGACGCGGTGCGCCGAGGCCGTGGATGGCGTGGTCGCCGTGCGCCCCTGGATCAACGCCCAGGAGCTGCTCGAGCGACTCTAGCTACGCCGCCTTAACGAGGCTCAGCCCTGGGCTTCGGGCGGTTGCCCGAACCAGCCCTCGAGTACCAGCAGGTCGCGCGCCCACACCATCCCGACGACCTCGCCGTCCTCGGCCACGGGCAGGTGCCTGACCCCTAACTCCATCATCCGGCGGGCGGCCGTCTCGGAGTCCGACTCGACGTCGATCACGGTTGGGCTGTGGGTCATTTAGGCGGCGATTCTGGTCTGCTTGGGGGTTGGCCGCTTCGGCCATCGACTGCACAGGTCTCGCTCGGTAAGGATGCCTACGACCTCGCCTTCGCGCGTCACTGCCAGTGAGCCGATCCCCGCCGCGACGAGGCGCTCCGCCCCCTCGAGCAGGCTCTCATCCTCGCTAGCGCTGACGACCTTGGGGGTGTACACGGCCTGATGTTCATTCCCGGATGCTGACAAGCTGGCGCCGCCGCGGGGAGGGCCGGTCGACCCCCACGACCCGGGACTCCCAGCGCTCGACAGCGGTCCCCGCTGGTGCCAGATTTAACCATCGTGGACGACACCTAGGCCCGCCACCGGCTCCTCGACTCCTGGCGCGGCGAGATCGAGGCAGGCCTGGTCTACCAGCTGCTGGCACGCAGGGAGCGCGACCCTCGCCGGGCCGAGATCCTGCGGCGGATCGCTGCCGGCGAAGCCAGGCACCGGGACCGGCTGGAGCAGCGCCTCCAGGAGCTGGGTGTCCCAATCCCCGATCCAGGCTCGGTGCGGGTCTCGCCCTGGCTCCGCCTGCAGGCGCGGCTGGCACCGCTCGAACGGATGCTGGCCTCGCGGGAGGCGGCCGAGGAGGTGGAGATCGAGGACCGCTATCACCGGCCCACCGGTGACCCCGTCACCGACGAGCTGCTGGCCGACATCCGCAAGGACGAGAAGTCGCACTCGCTCGCGGTCAAGGAGATGCAGGCGCCGCCGGCGGCGAGCGCCCTATCCGCTCCACAGGCGCGGCTGGAGCGGATCCTGGGACGCGAGCGGTGGCACCAGAGCGGCTCGAGCTGGATCTCGGGCGCCATCTATGGCGCCAACGACGGCCTGGCGGCGGTGTTCGGCATCATCGCCGGCGTCTCCGGCGCCACCGGCGGGTCCTCCTTCGTCCTCACCGCCGGTCTGTCGGGCGCCTTCGCCTCGGCCCTGTCGATGGCCGTCGGCGCCTTCCTGGCGCGAGGCCGAGGTGGCCGCCGCCAACCTGGCCCACGAACGACAGGAGGTGGCCGAGAACCCCGAGGAGGAGAAGGAGGAGCTGTCGCTCTTCTACCAGCTGAAGGGGATGTCCCAGAGGGATTCCGACGAGCTCGCCGAGAAGGTGGCGAAGCAACCGGAGGCGATGCTCGCGATGCTGGCGACAGAGGAGCTGGGCGGGGCCCAGGGCGGCGGCAACCCGGTGCAGGCGGCGCTGGCGGCAGGGGTCAGCACCCTGGTCGGGGCCATGGTCCCGGTTATCCCGTTCTTCTTCCTCAGGGGCACCCAGGGGATGATCGTCGCCGCCGTTGTCTCGCTGATCGCCCACTTCCTGGTGGGAGCGGCCAAGACCCTGGTGACCCTGCGCAGCTGGTGGGCGGCGGGCCTGGAGATGACCCTCGCCGGGGTCATCGTTGGCGGCGCCCTCTATGCCGTCGGCCTGGTCTTCAAGGTTTCGGGCTAGCCCTCAAGCGGCTCGCCCCGCCTCGCGGCGGCGGAGGACCTACCTGGCCCGGATTGCGTCCTGCCTCTCCATCTCGTCCAACCGGAGATCCAGGTCGCGCAGCGCAGCCGAGAGTGCCGGCAGCCATACCCTCTCGATCACCCGCTCGCGTCGAGCGGTGAGCGCGAACTCCCTGGACACCTCTGCGTGGGCTCGTTCCGCGGCCGCCGCCTGAACCCCCAGGGCAAGCGCCGAACGCCACGCGTCGACCGCACGGTCGAAGGCAGCGCTGCCCCCGAGTAGCAGCCCGCCCTCGGAGGCTGTCGTGGTGGCGTGATCAGGGAAAACGACGCCCATCACCGAGCCGCGCGAGACCTTGACCTCGGCGGCGCACCCACGGTTGTGGACCGACAGCTCCAGCTGGCGCTCACCGGCCAGCATGACCGCACGGACCTCGGTCATCAGCGCCCAGCGCTTCTGCTCCAACAGTTCCGCGCCGCGCGCCGCGACCCCGAGGCGCGCACTGAGCCAGAGCCTTCCCTGCCGTCCGGGTGGAACCCTAAGCCTCACGCGTCCACCTCGGGGGCCGGGTGGTGATACGCGTCGAGGAACGCAGACTCAATGCGGGAGAGCTCGCGCCGCGGCAGGTGGTCGAGGGCCTTCCATGCCCGCTCCAGCGTCTGCTCCATCGTCCGCGACTCATCCCTCCGTTGGCTGACCAGCTCATGCTCCAACACCTCGGCGAACTCCAGGTGACGGCGGTCGCTTGCCGAGAGCCCGGCCTCGCCGACGAGCTCGAGCAGCTCCCGCGCCTGCCGGGCCCGAGCCAGGGCGGCGAAGACCTGCGAGGCCACCTCGGGATGGTCGGCTCGAGTCTTGCCCTCTCCCACTCCATGCCGCATCACCCGGGAGAGCGAGGAGAGCGGGTCGAACGGCGGGTACACGCCCCGGGCGTGGCTCTCCGCTGAGAGCACCAGCTGTCCTTCGGTGATGTAGCCGGTCAGGTCGGGCACTGGGTGGGTGATGTCACCGGCGGGCATCGACAGCACCGGGACCTGGGTTAGAGAACCCGGTCGGCCCTGGATACGGCCGCAGCGCTCGTACAGCGATGCGAGGTCGCTGTAGAGGTAGCCGGGGAAGCCGCGGCGCGCAGGGATCTCGTTGCGAGACCCCCAAGTAAGGTGGGCCTGGCCCGCTGCTGACCGCCTTCCACTTCGAGCTGCGGTCGGCGGCGGGTCGGACAGAACGTCACTAAAACACCGGTCCTAATGCCCCTGACCGACTTCGGCCTGCCGGCGCATGGTGAAGCCTCAGGTGTGGGTTTAGGAGGATCGAGCCATGGAACTGACGGCGCAGCTGACAGATAGCAAGCCTGGAGAGATTGGCATCACGGTGGATGGGCCAGCCGTCGGCACGACTGCGCCCCACGTAAGGGAGCTGGAACCCACCCCGGCGGAGTACCCGGAGGTCAGCACCGTGGCCGTGTTCCTCAACCAGTCCGAGCGCCTGGCTGAGCACACGTGTCTCGAGTTCTTCGTCGATGACGTCCGCCGGGGCTGGACCTGGGCTGAAGCAGCCAAGCGAGCCCGGCGAGTCGCTGCCGGCCTCATCCAGGCAGGAATCAGGCCCGAGGATCGCGTCGTCCTGCTGTCCCCCAACCGGGTCGAGTGGCTCATCTGCGATATCGCGATCCAGGCTGCCGGCGCGGTCACCGTGCCGATCTACTCAAGCCTCGTGCCGGCGGTGGTCCAGCAGATCACGGCCAACTCCGGAGCCGTGCTGGCGATCGTGTCCGGTGAGGCGCTGGCCAACAAGCTCAGCCTGAACGAGACGCTCACGAGCATCGTCCGCATGGACGGCGAGGTGCAGGAGTGGATGGCCCAGGAGATCGACGGCGACACCGCGGTCGAGCTCGAGCAGCGCATCCGCGCGATCACGCTGGAATCGATCGTCTCCATCCTCTACACGTCCGGCACCACCGGCGACCCAAAGGGGGTGGTGCTGACGCAGGCCAACTTCGTCAAGAACGCCAGGTCCGAGCTCCAGGTCTTCGAGATCGGACCCAAGGACGTCCTGCTGACGTTCATGCCTCTCTCCCACATCATGTCCCGGCACATCGCCTTCATCTGCGTCATGGCCGGTGCGCGGGATGTGCTGTCGCGCGGGGTGGACCACCTGATGGAGGACATCGCGGAGGTGCGGCCAACGGTCATGCCGGGCATGCCACGGTTGTTCGACAAGGTGTACGCCTCGGTCTATGACAAGGTGAACGCCGGCAGCGGCATCGAGCAGCGGCTGTTCCACTGGGCCGACCGCGTCGGCCGCCAGCACCTGCGCGAAGGCGACAGCGCCGGCTTTGGTCCGCGAGCCGAGTACGCACTGGCCAAGCGCCTGGTGCTGGACTCGGTCCGGAGGAAGATCACCGGTGGGCGGCTGCGCTTCTTCATCAGCGGCGGCGCACCCCTCAATCCCGAGGTGGAGGCGTTCTTCTGGATGCTGGGAGTGCAGATACTGCAGGGTTGGGGGCTGACCGAGACGACCTCGGGCGCCACCTCAAACACCGAGCACTACCACCGCTACACAAGCGTCGGCAAGGCGCTGCCCGGGACCGAACTGCGCATCGCCGCTGACGGCGAGATTCTGGTCAGGGGTCCGGAGGTGATGCGTGAGTACTACCGCGACCTCACCGCGACAGCGGAGGTTTTCGAGCATGGCTGGTTCAAGACCGGCGACATCGGCCGCATGGACGATGACGGGTTCCTCTTCATTACGGACCGCAAGAAGGACCTGCTCAAGACATCAGGCGGCAAGTACGTGGCACCGCTGCTGCTGGAGACCAGGCTGCAGTCGGATCGCTACATCCAGTCAGCGGTACTGATCGGCGACGAGCGGCCTTTCGTGACGGCGCTGATCGTGCCCAACTGGGCCAACCTCGCCAAGGACAAGGGCCTGGTGGCGAGCGCCGCCGAGCTGATCAAGGACAGCCGTGTGCTGGCGATCATCAAGGAGCACCTCGATCTCTTCAACAAGGAGCTGGCGAGCTTCGAGACGATCAAGCACTTCAGCCTCATCGCCGAGGACTTCACGGAGGCGCGTGACGAACTGACGCCGACACTGAAGCCAAAGCGGCGCATCATCCGCGACCACTATCGCGAGCTGATCGATGAGATGTACGCGGTGGCCACGGCAGCCCATAAGGCGGCGCTTGCCGCGACCGAGGACCCCCCTCGGGCAAGGATGCCTGAGGCCTGACGGGGAGGAGCAGCGCCGCGCTCAGTGCGCGGCGCTTGGCACCTTGGTCCTGGTGGCCCCTCGGGGCCGGAGTGACCGGGAGCGACGGGGCTTCGCGGCATTCTTGTTGCGGATGGTGGGCGGAGTCTTCTTGATGACCGCCAGCCCCCCGACCAGGTCGCGGAGTTCGGCCTCGATCAGCTCAACAATCCGCTCCGGGTCGGGCACCAGCCCCGCATCACCGACGACGCCGACGCGGACCTGGCCTGCGTAGGTGGCGATGCTGATACCAAGCCCGAGCCGCCCCGACACCGGGGCCCAGAACATGACGTCCCGGATCCTGCGGCCGCCCATGTAGCGTGGCGCCTTGGGCCCCGGAACGTTGGTCATCGTAAGCGATGCTTTCTCTCCGAAGAAGTTGATGAACGCGGGTTGGAGCCATCCCGGCAGGCTGCCGAAGAGAGCCAGCACCACCAGCGAGGCGTCGGCCAGGTGGGAGCGCTTGGCCTCTTTCATCAGCCTCTTGACGTGCCGCACCCGGTCCTCCACCCGCTCCGGCTGGAGCGGCAGTTGGACGTACAACAAGCCGAAGACGTTGCCCAGGTCGCCGGCGAGGTCGAGTGGGCGCAGGTTCACCGGCACAGCTGCCCGCACCAGGGCCTGGTCGACGTCGACGTCCCGGCCGGCCAGGTAGGCGCTCATGCCACCCGCGACCGCGGCCATCATCACGTCGTTGAAGGTCGCGTCAAACGCCGTGGCCACATGCTTCAACTCGCGCAACGACAGCCGCTCCGACCAGGCCGCGCGCTTGGATACGCCGAGGCGGCCCTTGAGTACGGTGTGGCTGTCGGGCGATGCGACGGTGAGCTGGGCGGTTGCGGCGCTGGCGGCAAGGGTGGTCTCGGCGAGGCGGACAGCGATGTCCGGATGCCGCACGGCCGTGCCGACCCCACCCAGCAGCTGGCGGCCGACCCCGGCGTGACGTCCGTTGGACTTGCCGGTGGCATCGGATCCTGACCTGGCACTGCCCGGGTGTTCATCTGTGAGAGACCACAGGACATGCATCAGCGCGATGCCGTCGGCCATGCAGTGGTGGATGCGCGCCAGGACCGCTGAGCCCGTACCAACGCCATCGATCAGGTGCAGCTGCCAGGGCGGCTTGGTGAAATCGAGCGGGGTGCTGACCAAATCGCTGATCAACGCCTGCAGCTGGTCTGGACCACCCGGCGCGGGGACCGCGACGCGGTGAATGTGCGACCTGAGGTCGAAGTGCTCGTCCAGCTCCCAGACCGGCGAGCCCATCCGCAGGGCCGGCTCCACCACCCTCATGCGGAAGCGCGGAAAGCCGTCGAGACGCTGCTCAAGCACTGCCGTCAGGTCCTCCAAGGCCAGGAGCTCGTCAAGCAGCAGGAGGCCCGACGACATCATGAGGTTGGTCGGGTCCTCCATGCGGAGCCAAGCGGTGTCGACCCTGGTCAGGTTCTGCCTTGTCTTGCTCATTGCCACCAACCTCCATGCGCTCGCCGGATGCGGACGTGCCTCCGTCTCACATGGCCATCGTGCGTGCATGGGTGTGCGACGAACAGCGCCGATCGTCCCTTTGTCTGAGGGCTCCTTGGGGAGCCTGGCCCAGAAGAGAGGATCCCAACGGGTCGCCCTCAGCGCTGACTGGGGGCGGACCCGAGGGGGCGCCCGGTGCTCCGGGACTCCAGCTTCCGGCCCGCGAACGGCAGACCGAACAACGGGCACAGGACACATGCGTTGATCGCGCCGCCAACTGCGATCTCGGCGCCTAGACATCCCACGGCCGCAAATGTCAAGCGGCAATGGCGGATTCTCCCCAGGCCACCACTTCTGAATAGTTTTGCCCGTACCTAAGGCAGCCATGGAGGAGGCCAACGAGGCGGTTGCCGAGCGCGCGTAGCGCCTGGTGGTGGTTGGCACCGTTGGTGCGACGAGTGTCGTAGTAGCGCCGCGCGCCGACGGAGTGGGTCAGCGAGCAGAACGCCCAGAGGTAGGTGGCGTCGGCGAGGTGGCGGTTGCGAACGAAGCGAGCCAGTACCACCTTCTGGGTTCCTGACGCTTTGGTGATGGGCGACGTGCCGGCGTAATTTTTGCGACACTTTGCGTTGGCATACCGATTTCGGTCGTCGCCGAACTCGGCCAAAACCCGGGCGCCGAGGACTACTCCAAGTCCAGGCAGACTGCGAATGATCTCGGCGTCCGGGTGTGCCTCAAAAGACGCGGTCAGCTCCGCCTCAAGATCCGAGATCTCGTCGTTGAGGGCGCGGATGACCTTCACCGCACCGGAGACGATTGCGCCGAAAGCCTGGGCTACAACGGCAGGAGCTTCCAGCTGTTCTTGGCGGAGCTGCTGCTGGATGGCCGCCGACTTTTCGTCGAGGTTGCGCTGCAGCCCCGCCCTTGAGAGCGCCGACCGGATCTGTGCCCTCGACAGCTTGCGGCCTGCGGCCGGCGTGGGCGCGGTGGACAACAACGCGACGGCCATCTTGCTGTCGAGGTCGGTGCCGAGGATCTCGAGCGCGGCTGGGTAGAACTCGCGCAGCGTATTCCGGAGCTGGTTGGCCTGGCGCTGCCGGGCCGCGATCTGGGCCTGGTGGGCCCTGGCCAGGACCCGGACAGCCAGGGCTTGCTCGGAGTCGCCGCGGACCTGGCGATGGTTGTGCCTGTCCGTGCGCACGAGGTCGGCCAGCAACTTGGCATCCGCCTTGTCCGATTTCGCTCGCGAGACCCCATGCCGCTCCCGGTAGCGGCTGACCGCCAGGGGATTGACGGCGTAGACCTGATACCCGGCGCCGATGAGCGCGCCCACCAGCAAACCTCGGTCAGTCTCGATCCCGACCGCCACCTCGCCCGGCTCGGCGTGGTCGGCGACCAGCGCGTGGATGCGCCGCACGCCCTCGATCCCCTCCGGGACCCGTGCCTTCTCGAGTCTGTTTCCTTCGCTGTCCAGCAGGCAGACATCGTGATACTCCTCTGCCCAGTCGACTCCCAAAAAGACCACCGCTAACCTCCTGCGTTTGGGATGGATGAAGTCAGCCATGAGGAGCTCCGCAACAACCTAATGGACAAGTGCTCAACTGGCACGACATCCCACCAGTGCTCAGGTCTCCTCACCGACCAGCGGGGGCACGGTCTAGGCTTAGGGCTTGATGCCCGGCTGACCAGAGTGCTCACCCGCCAGCGGCTGCCAGACGACTTTTCCCCATCCAGGGGAGTTGTGCAACCCCCTCCCCGGACCCCACCCCATCTACTACTACGATGTGACAGGGATGACGGAGAGACCCCGGGGTTCATCCCCCCATTAGATGACCACAGCCAAGGCCACCCAGCCGCTGAGGAGCATCATCCCGGCCAGCGCCACTAGGAGCCCGACGACGACCCGGCCGACCCGACCGGCGGGGCTGGCGAGTCGGAACGCGATCATCACGCGGCCGCTGCCTCGGGGGCGCCGGTACTCCGCCAGTGTCACCGTGATCCCGGCCCGAGCCGCATGTCCAGCCCATCCTGGTAGCGGGTGATGTTGCAGTTGATCAGCATCTCGATCTCGCCTGGGTCGATGGCGGCTCTCTGCAGGGCCTCGCGCCGACCCCACCACATGGCGAGAGTGGACCCCGGTCAACCGCTCGAGGTCGATGTGGGGGTGGTGTGCGGCGCTGCCGATCAGCTCGACGCTGCTCAGCGTCGGCTCTGGTATCCGTACGCCGATGGCAGTGAACCGGCTGGTGAATACGCCACCACGGTGGCCACCTCAGGGGAGGTCTCGGCGATCATCCAGCGCTGTGAGTCTTCGACCTCTTCGCGCGCCTTGGGCGCGCCGTGGCGCAGGAGCCTCCTGAGCGTGCTTAAGGTTGGCCTGAACGGAGGGCCCTCCACTAGTGTCCTGAGTCACTGGAATCTTTCCGTTTGGCCTTGGCCATGATGTCGTCG
>OCZT010000549.1_pt1 | contig 37513 bp, 42 predicted proteins | sample 1539031 | NCBI WGS metagenome assembly OCZT01 (sample SAMEA3539308, study PRJEB22396) | soil metagenome | biome: tundra; feature: field; material: soil | place: USA | collected 2010-05 | depth 0.15 m
ATGTCCGTGGTGCCTGACGAGGTTCGATGACTCATCTTAACTTAACTAAGTATTAATAGCGCGCCGGTCGGGGTTCGCCGCGATCAGGCGGATACCCTTGCGGTCCCGGTCGCGGCCATTTCCCGAAAACCGGAACGCAGCTTGGCAGTTCGAATCAGCTCTGGGGCTTGAGCTGCTCAAGCAGGGAATTGAACGCGGGGTCGTGCTTCAACCCGTCGAGATCGGGGTCCTGCCTCATCCAGTCAAAATCCGTGTAACCGAGCTGCACCGCCTGGCGCAGCGAGCGGATGGCAGCGGCCTTGCGCTTAAGGAGCGCGAGGCTGCAGGCGAGATTGTAGTGGGCCGTGGCGTTTTGCGGCAGCAGCCTGACCAGCCGCCGGTCCATGCGCAGCCCGTCGGCAATGCGCCCGTGCTTGGTGTAGAGACTGCCGAGGAGCTCGACCACCTCGGTGTAGGCCGCGTCCCGCTTCAACACGGACTCGAAGAACCGCATTTCGTAGTCGGGATCGTCGGCCTTGGCCATGGCGGGTTCAGGAGGCGCGACGGGGGCAGGTGCCGGTCAGCCGCCACGATTCGCAGCGGGCGCTGACCTGCAGGCGCTGGGAGACGGGCGTCAGGCCGAGTTTGGAGGAGACGGTATTGCCATACCACTCCATGAACGGGGCGCTGATCTCGAAAATCCGGTCGCAGTCGAGGCACACCACCTGCGCGACCTGGGTGCTGCCGCCCTCCTGGTTGGGATGGTAGAATTTCTCGCCGGTGCCGATGTCCACCTCGCGCAGCAGCGCGCTTTCGGTCATGATCGGCAGCGTGCGGTAAACCGTCGCGCGGGAGACGGAATCATCGATGGCGCGGGCATAATCGAGCAACTGCTCGGCGGTGAAATGGTCCTTTTGGGCAAACGCCGCGTCGAAGATGGCGAGGCGCTGGTTGGTCACGCGCAGGCCCTGCTGGGCGAGGAAACGTCGGAACTTGTCACGGGCCGCGGAGATGCTCACGGGGCGACTGTTTGAAGCGGGATGCGGCGTGTCAATGCGTTCGTGGACGACGCGGCTTGCGCGCCGCCGACGCGTGAGACATCACCACGCGAGCATGATTGTCGGCGTCCATCCACTGGCGGGCTTTGACAAGCTCCTGCATTACCGCGTGCCGGAGGCCCTGCGCGACACGATCGTCGCGGGCTCGCTGGTGCGGGTACCGGTGCTCAACTCGCTGCGGCTGGGCATCGTCGGCGAGATCGGTGCCCCCCGGGACTTTCCGGTCGAAAAGCTGAAGTCCGTCGCCCAGGTCATCCATCCGTTTCCGGCGCTGCCGCCCGACCTGCTCGAACTGGCGCGGTGGATGGCGGGATATTATGCCTGCGGCCTGGACAGCATCATCGAGGCGATGCTGCCGGCCGCGGTGCGCAACGGGGCGGGGCTGAAACAGGAGAAGCAGCTCGCCGTCGTGCGCCGGCTCACGACGGAAGAGATCGCCGTCATCGAAAAACGCGCGCCGCAGCAGGCGCGACTCTACCGCTTCCTTGCGCAGCAGTTCCGGCCGCAGAAAAAGTCACTCGTGCTCAGCCGGCTCGGGATCACCGCGGCCGTCGCGACGGCGCTGGTCAAGCGCGGCGTCGTGCGCGAGGAGACGCAGCGGGTGGAGCGGGTGGCCTACACGGATGACTTTGCGGCCGGGGAACTGGTGGCCTCCCAGCCACACGCGCCCAACGCCGAACAGGCCGCCGCCATCGCGTCGCTGGACCAGCAGCTGGCCGCCGGGAAATTTGGCGTGTCGCTGCTCCATGGCATTACCGGCTCGGGCAAGACCGAGGTGTATTTACGCGCCATCGACCGGGCGCTCAAGGCGGGTGGTGGGGTGGTTTTTCTCGTGCCCGAGGTCGCGCTCACCCCGCAAACCGTGGCGCGGTTGCGCTCGCGGCTTGAAGCGATCGCGCCGGATCACCGTTGCGTGGTCTGGCACAGTCATTTGTCCGAGGGTGAGCGCCTCGACGGCTGGCTGGCGCTGGCGACGGGCGAGGCGCGCGTGGTGGTGGGCGCGCGGTCGGCGGTGTTCGCGCCGGTGCAGAATCTCCGGCTCATCGTGGTCGATGAGGAGCACGAGCCGGCCTATAAGCAGGACGAAACGCCGCGCTACCATGGCCGGGACGTTGCGGTCATGCGCGCGAAACTTTGCCGCGCCGTGTGCCTGCTCGGCTCGGCCACGCCCTCGCTGGAGAGTTTCGCGAATGCCCAGGCCGGCAAATACCGTCTCCTCGAGCTGCGCGAGCGCGTCGACGCCCGCAAACTGCCGCACATCGACATCGTGGACCTGCGCATCGAGGCGTTGAAGCAGCGGGCCATGCCGGCCCTGTCGCGCAAGCTGGTCGACGCCATGCACGCGCGGCTTGAGCGGCGCGAGCAGACGATCCTGTTCATCAACCGGCGGGGCTATTCGTCGGCCATGCTGTGCACCAAGTGCGGCCATGTGGAGGAATGCCCGCATTGCAGCATCGCGCTGACCTACCACCGCGCGGACGAGACGCTGCGCTGCCACCTGTGCGGCGAGCAAAAGAACGCCCCGCTGCGCTGTCCGCAGTGCGGCGCGCCGGAAATCCGCTGGCGCGGGCTCGGCACCCAGCGGGTGGAGGAGGCGGTCCGCCGCATGGTGCCCCGCGCGCGGATCGAGCGCATGGACAGCGACACGATGGGCAAGAAGAACCGCTTTCGCGAAGTGCTGTCGCAATTCCGCGCGGGCAAGATCGACGTCCTCATCGGCACGCAGATGATCGGCAAAGGCCTCGATTTTCCCAATGTCACGCTGGTGGGGCTGATTGACGCCGACATCTCGATGCACATCCCGGATTTCCGGGCGAATGAGCGGACGTTCCAACTGCTGGTGCAGGTGGCGGGCCGCGCCGGGCGGGGCGACCGGGCCGGAGAGGTGATCGTGCAGACGTTCACCCCGCAAGCCTCGGCGGTGCAGTTTTCCCGCCACGCGGACTATGCCGGGTTTGCGGCGGCCGAACTGGCGTTGCGGCGGGACTTTGATTATCCGCCCTACCGCCACCTGATTCACCACTTGTTTCGCGGGCCGAACCCGGAGAAGTTGAAATTTTTTGCGGAGCAATGGGCGAAACTGGTGGAACTGACGCTGGGCAGCCGCGTCGAATTGCGCGGACCCTCGCCGTCGCCGATCGAGAAGATCAAGGACGAGTATCGGTGGCAGCTTTGGTATTTCACGAACTCGGTGACGAAGGTCGTGCCGGACCTGGCGAAATTGCGCGCCGGCTTCGCCTGGCCGGACGACATCACGCAGGTGCTCGACGTCGATCCCGTGAACCTCGTGTAGGCCCCGCGACGGCTTAGCAAAGTTACGTAGGGCTTTTGGGTGGCCACGCACTCCAGCTCCGCCCATCATTGTGAGCATGGCACTCATTGGACCTACCTTTCCGCCTTGGAAAATGCCGCCGGAGGAAGCGGAATTAGAACCGGCGGCGCGGTCGATCGTCGCGCGGCTGCGCGTGATTTCCCTGGTCGTCTGGGTCATGTGCACGGTGGCGGGTGCGGTCATCGGTGCCAGTTTTGCCCTTGGCGCCCTCCACGAAAGCGACATGGCCAGCTGGTATAAAATGGCCCTGGTCGTGGTGGTGTTCTGCAGCGGAGTGGTGGGGTGCTTCATTGGTTACCTCGCCAAGGTTTTCATCGATTGGGCGCGGCAGGTGCTCGTGTTGCTGGGACATGTCGCCAAGAAGGGGTAAGCCCACTGGGATTTTGCAGCGTGCACTCCGGATAACGGGATGGCACTTTGCCGAAGGTTTGCAGTGCAGACTTTCGTTGGGGATAACCTGGGACTCGTATGAAACTTTATTTCATGGGCATCTGCGGGACGGCGATGGGCAATGCCGCGCTGCTGGCGCGCGCGGCGGGCCACGAGGTGCTGGGCGCCGACACGGGCGTCTATCCGCCCATGAGCACCGTGCTGGCCGATGCCGGCATCACGCTCCTCGAGGGCTATGACGCGGCCCGGCTGGCGAAGCTCGCGCCCGACCTCGTCGTCATTGGCAACGCGCTCTCCCGCGGCAATCCGGAGATCGAATGGCTGCTCGACTCCCGCGCGCTCGCGTTCACGTCGCTGCCCGCGATGTTGCACGATCTCGTGCTGCGGTTTCGCCGGAACATCGTCATCGCCGGCACGCACGGGAAGACGACCACCACGGCGCTGACGGCCTTTTTACTGCGTGAGAACGGCAGCGATTGCGGATTCCTCATCGGCGGCGTGCCGGTGGATCCCCCGGTGGGTAGTCACCTGGGTGCGGAGCAGGCACCGTTTGTCATCGAGGGGGATGAATACGACAGCGCGTTCTTCGACAAGCGGAGCAAGTTCATCCACTACGCGCCGCACATCGCCGTGCTGAACAACCTCGAGTTTGATCACGCGGATATCTTTCGCGATCTCGCCGACGTGCAGCGGACATTCACGCACCTCACGCGGATTGTGCCGCGCAACGGCTGGATCCTGCTCAATGGCGACGATGACAATCTCCGCGCGCTCGGCCCATTGAGCTGGACCCGCGTGGCCCGGGTCGGCACCGGGGACCGGAATGACCTGCGCATCGTCGACTTCGCCGAGGTGGGCACCACGGTTTCGTTCCAGCTGCTCTGGCAGGGCAAGTCGTGGGGCGAGGTGACCTGGAGCCAGCCGGGGCTGTTCAACGTCCGCAACGCGGCCATGGCCGCGCTGGCGGCGGGCCTGCCCCTGTATCCGGAGGATCCGACCCGTTTGAAGCTCGGACCGCTGGCGCGGTTTCGGGGCGTCAAGCGCCGGCAGGAGCTGCTGCTCGACACGACGAAGCTCAAGGTGATCGAAGATTTTGGCCATCACCCCACCGCGCTGGCCGAGACGCTGCATGCGCTGCACAACCGTTACCCCGAGGCACTGCTGACGGCGGTGTTCGAGCCGCGCAGCAACACCGCGCGAACCAAGATCATGCAAGCCGGTTTCACGCGGGCACTGGCGACGGCGGACGAGGTATTTATCGGCGCGGTCAGCCGGGCGGACAAATTGAAGGAGAGTGAGCGTTTCGACGTGGAGGCGGTCACCGAGCATCTCGACACGCAAGGCATCCACGCGCACACCGCGGCGACCAACGCCCTGTTGCTCGAAAAATTGACCGCCACCGTCCTCAAGCCCCAGGACAAACCGCAGGTTGTGGTGTTCTTCACCAACGGCTCGTTTGACGGGATCATTGGCAAATTTGTCGAGCAAGCCAAAGGGTAGGGCGAGTCCTCCGGACGAGCCGTGATTGGAGGCACCTGTGTCCGCCGAGAACTCACTCCCAAAGCGTCGAACCCTCCACCACATCGCTCCGCCGTGGGTAAAGGACGGTTCGCTTTACTTCGTCACGATCTGTACCGAGTTGCGGGGTCAGAACCAGCTTTGCCGGCCTGATCCCGGATTGAAGCTCCTGGAGTCGGCGGTTCGCTACCACAATGAGCAGCAATGGTGGCTGAAGATATTCCTGCTGATGCCGGATCATGTGCATGCCATGATCGCGGTTCTGGGCATGGGTTCACTTTCCGCGGTTATTCAGGTGTGGAAGGCTTACCAAACTACGCATCTGGCGGTAAGATGGCAGAGTGGTTTCTTCGATCACCGTCTGCGCTCCGATGAATCGGAGGATGCGAAGACCGATTATATTCGTCTTAACCCGGTGCGCGCAGGGCTGATCGATCGGGCGGAAGATTGGCCGTATTTTTGGCCAAAACCGGAAGATGGCGATTAGTGGTACGCGGAGCGGAAGCGGCTCATCCGGAAGATTCGCCCTACCTTCAAGACGCCATACTTTCAATCCCGCTTACTGCGCCTGCTTCGCGACCTTGAATTCGGCGGGCTTCTGGCCCTTGGGCAGGGCAATCAGATCGTAATCGTGGTAACCCGTGATGGCGACATCCACGAACTCACCGACAGGCAACTCACGCGGCACGTAGACGCGGCCGTCAATGTCGGGCGCATCGGCTTCGCCGCGGGCGACGCCGGGCTCCTCGACGAGAACTTTCAGCGTATCGCCCACGCGGCTTTTGCTCACTCCGGCGGCGATTTCCCGCTGCAGCGCCATGAGCCGGTGCCAGCGGGCCTCCTTCACCTTGGCCGGAATCTGGTTTTCCATCTTCGCGCCGCGCGTGCCTTCCTCCTGCGAATAACGGAAGACCCCGAGCCGCTCAAACTTGGTCTCGCGGATGAAATCGCAGAGCTCGGCGACGTCCGCCTCGGTCTCCCCGGGAAATCCGACGATGAAGGTGGTGCGCACGGCGATGCCGGGAATGCCAGCGCGAATGCGCCGGATGAGATCGCGGATGTAATCGCCGCTGGTCTCGCGCTGCATGCGCTCGAGCATGGCATCGCTGATGTGCTGGAGCGGGATATCGATATAGCGGGCGACCTTGGGGCAGGCGGCGATCGTCTGGATGAGCTCGTCGCTCCAGTGCGCCGGGTGCGTGTAGAGCAGGCGGATCCAGAAGTCGCCCTCGATGGCGTTGAGCTGGTGCAGCAGGGTGGTGAGCGCGGTGCCGCGCGTGGAATCGACGGGCGTGCGTGCATTCGGGCGCTGCTCCCACGTGTCCATGCCGAAGAACGTCGTGTCCTGCGAGATGAGGTTGAGCTCTCTCACGCCCTCCTTCACCAGCTGGCGGGCCTCGGCGACGACGCTCTCGACGGTCCGGCTGCGGTGCCGGCCCCGGATCTGCGGGATGATGCAAAACGTGCAGGGGTGGTTGCAGCCCTCGGCGATCTTGATGTACGCAAAATGCCGGGGCGTGAGCCGGAAGCGCGGGGTGTCGAAATCGGGGATGAAGGTCGACCGCGGAGTGACAAAATTCTCGGGGGCCGTCGACGGCGCGCGCTCCTTGGCAAAGAGGCCTGCGATGATCGGCGCAACCGAGGTGATCTGATCGAGGCCGATGAACGCATCCACCTCGTGGGCGAGTTCGCCGGACAGATCCTTCGAGAAACGCTGCGCCATGCAGCCGGCGACGATGAGTTTCTGCTCCTTGCGCCGCTTTTTCAGGCCGCGGTTCTGGTGCACCTCGAGGATGTGGCCGATGGACTCCTCCTTCGACGAATCGATGAACGAGCAGGTGTTGACAATGACAACATCGGCCTTTTCGGCCTCGGGAATGACGACCATGCCCGCCTGGTGCAGATGGCCGATCATGATCTCGCTATCGACGAGATTCTTGGCGCAACCGAGGGAGATGAGGCTGACCTTGATCATGACGGAAGGCTGCAACAGTTTGTCATTCTGAGCGGAGCGAAGAATCCAGTTAGATTGCGCGGCCAGCTTCGACACCATCCAACTGGATTCTTCACTTCGCTCAGAATGACAATCGGGTTTGAAGCTGGCGCTAATAAAAAAGACCGCGGCGCGGGCCGCGGTCGGGAAAACAGAAGCAGGGCGCAGCCGGTTACTTCTTCTTGGCCGCGAGCTTGGCGCGGGCATTGCGACGCTTCAGATAGGCGGCACGGCGTTTACGTTTGATGATCTTATTGAGTTGTTGACCCATGGTAATGTGGAGTGAAGGGACAGCATCCCAACCGGGACGGGCGAGTCAAGTTTCCACTCCAAGAATCGAATTTCCCTCGCGCCGCCAGCGATAGACGAGCGGTTCGCGGGTCCGGTCGAGCTGCTTGTACAGCGCGGGATCGGAGCGCTTCAGGAGCGTGAGCTCGGCCAGGCCGGTCGCGTCGCAGTTGAGGACGCGCGCATAGGGTTTGAAATGCTCGGGCCGGCCGATCACGCGGGAGAGGCCGGGCACCGGCGCGGGGCGCGACGACCGGTCGAGGGCGAGGAAACAGTAGGGCAGGCTCCGCAGGTCGATCCCGGCGCGCTGGCCGAATTTCACCCAGTGGGAGTTGGCGAAGATCTCGCTGGGTGGCGGCGCAAAGTGATGACACCAGTGGCGCTCGTTGCCGGGCTCGAGGATGGGGCAGGCCTGTTGGTGCGTGCAGGGTGCGACGAGTTGAAATTGCGGGTGAAACTCCTCGCGCAACGCGCCCAAGGCGCGGCTGACGGCACGGGTGCCGGGCTCGACCCAGAGCACCGACTCGGCCCGGGCGACCAGCGCGCGCAGGCCGGCGAGGGCCGCGGGCGGGAGCTCGTTCAACACGTGGCTGATGACGAGCAGCCCGATGGATTCGGTCGAGGCGAGCAACCCGGGCGTGGCTTGGGCCACGCGCAGCGCCGGGAAGGCCTGTGTCGCGGCATTGGCGGCGTAGTCGCACGCGGCGGGCGAGTGGTCCCACACCGACAGCGATTCAAACTGCTCCGTCCCAAAAAAGGAAATGACGCGCCGGCCAGCAACGCCGCTGCCGCAGCCCCAGTCGAAAACGGAGCGGGATGATGGTGCCCACTGCCGCAGCTTCAGCTCGCGCAGCACGTGGTCCCATTTCCAGCCGATGCGCTCGCCGTAGGTGAAGTCGTAGCTGGCGAGGTCGCTGGCGGATTTCCAATATTGACCGTCTGCGGTGGCATTTTCCAGGAAGCCGGCGCGCAACCGGTCCAAGGCCGCCCAATCTAGATCTTCCCAAGTCATGACCGGGGGAGTTTGTAACGTATTACGTTACAAACGGGATTGGGCTGCTGCGTCATGCGACGAGCGTTACGCCGAGATGGGCGGCGAGACGCTGGGTGCGGATGCCGTAGAAGGCGGCGAATGCCCGCAGGTGGGACGCGGCGGCGGCGTCGCCAGCCGGGCGGGTCTTGATGGCGGCGATCATGAGATTCCTGGCCGTGTGCTCCGTGGAGATGAACTCGAACACCTTCGTGCGGTACCCCGCCCACTCGAGCAGCTGGGCGCGCAGCGCGTCCGTGACAAACTCCGCGTGGCGCTCCTGGAAAATGCCGTGACGCAGCGCGTCCGCGAGCACGGGGGGCGCGCTAAGCTGGGGCCGGAGCTCCTTCTGGCAGCAGGGCGAGACCACCAGCAGCGTGGCGCCGGCCGCGATGCCCTTGGCCAGCGCATCGTCGGTGGCGGTGTCGCACGCGTGCAGGGCGATGAGGATGTCGACGGGAGTTTCGATTTTCGATTGGGGATTTTCGATTTGATAGGAATCAATCTGACCGGCGGTGAAACTGAGATTGGAAAAGCTGTTCTCGCGGACGACCCGGTTGCAGAGATCGACCAGCTCCGGGCGGGCCTCGACGCCCTGCACGACGGCGCGATCGCCGAGCAACGCCGCGACCGCGAAGGTGAGGTAGCCCTTGCCGCTGCCCATGTCGACGACGCGGAGGGATGGGGCTGAATCAAGGCCCGCCTCGGCGACGAGGTGGGTGATGACCTCGGAGAATTTCTGGATCTGGCGGAATTTGTCGGCCATGCCCTCGCGCGGCTGACCGCGACCATTGGTGATGCCGAGCGCCGCCAGCCACGGCGCCTTGGCGGAGATGGGGTGCGCCTTGGTGCGGTCATGGGCGGCGGGTGCCGTCGCACGCGGGGCGGCTTGCTTCACGTGCAGCCGGGCGGTGCCGTCGGGCTGGCATTCAAGCTGGGCGATCTGGGTGTCGGTGAAGAGATGCGCGTCCAAAAAATCGGCGCCAATGAGCGGCTCGAGCTGCGTGAGGGCGTCGGCAGGCAGATGATTCTTGGTGATATCACGCGTGGCGTGACGCCAGACGAAGGCGAGGTGCGGGCCGGATTTCAGGACCACCGGACGGACGAGCAGGTTTTGCAGCGTGGCATCGCGGCCGCGGTGTTTACCGAGGGTGAGCTTGGTGAGGGAGCCACGGCCGAGGGCGGTGCGGAGAAGGTCGAGAAAGCGATCGCGGGCGGGGGCAGGCATGGATCAATGAAGCGAAATGGGTTCGACGTAATAGTCGAGCGGCGTGCGGCGCCACCAATGGCCATTGCGCGCTCGCTCGGCGGCGTCGGTGAAGCGGTATTCGAAGCGGATGACGCGGATAAAACGCGGCGGCGCGCCGGAAAACGGATTGCGGGCGAAGGCGGCGAGCACCTCGGGCGTGCCGCGGAGGAGATGCGCGCAGAGCGTGAGGACCCACGGATTCTGGTCCGGCGACTCCAGTGCGGCAAACCAAAGCTGCCAGTCGAGCCGCGGTTGGAAGGGTGCGACGAAATCAGGACGGCGGGCCAGATCGCCGGGTTTGTGCGGAAACTCATAGGCGAGCCATTCGCGGCCGTCATTGCTGCCCTCGATGATCAGTTCGGGCCGGGTCGTCGTCATCACCGCAAACAGGCCATAGTTATTGAGGCTGCGGAACGGGCCCACCACGCGCTCGACGGCCCAGTAGGCGGACGGCAGCCCCGCGCTGCGGGTGAGACTGGAGGAAGCCTGAACCAAGGTGAAGAGCGCGACGAAAATCGCGACGGGCGCCAGGAGCCAGCGGGGGACGCTGCGTGCGGACGAGACGGCGGCCGGGGGCCGACGGAGCACGCGCGCCCACCAGGCATCGTCGAGACAAAGCACGCAGAGCGCCATCGTGAGCAGGTTAAAGAACGTGTAATTACCCGTGAGGAAAATGAGGACCATGAACCCGGCGATGAGCAGCGCGGCGAGATGGCGCAGCGCGCGCGGGGCGAAGATCAGGAAGGGCACCGGCAGCTCGATCAGGAACATGATCGCGCAGGAGGCGCGTTGAAACCACTGCGGGAATTGATGGACATACCAGGCGAAGGCGGTGGGCAGCGGTTGGGTTTCGTAGTGAAACGCCAGGGCCGTCAGATTCCGCCAGACGGGATCGCCGCTGGTGAGCTTCACGGCGCCAGAGAGGAACATGAGGCGAAAGAGCAGCCACCAGAGCAGCCAGCGGGCGACGCGCGGGGGTTCAATTCGGCGCCAAAGCGGGCTCAGCGACCAAGGAGCCAAAAAGATGGCGAGCAGCGTGGTTTCAAGGAGCAACGCGTCCCACTGGAAACTGAAAAATATCTGCCCGGCGGCGACGAGCGACAGGTAGCACGCCCACAGCAATGTCAGGCACAGCGCCGGGGCGACGCCGGCAAACAGTAGCAGCGACAGGGCGATGCCGGCGGCGCAGAGCACGTGCAGGAATCGATCCGCGCCGAAAACCCAGCAAAGGGAGGGAAGCTGCAACCAGGCACCGGTTCCGAGCTGGGTATGGACAGCCTCGAAATACCGGGCCGCCGGGAGCAGGCCGTGCGGGCCGATGAGGCCGCCAAACTGCATCCAGAATGAAGCGAAGGCAATGAGATGGATGAGCGCCAGCAGGCGAAGAAAGAGCCAGGCGGCGAAAGCGAAGCGGTCCCGTCCGCCCGGGACGGGCCCAGTGGCTCCGTCTGGATAATCCATGGGCGCACTCTGGCCGTTTGCCGACGGCAGCGCAACGCCGCGCTGCTTACGGCAGGAACTCGGTCGTCATCACCTGTCCGGCGGTGAGTTTGCCCTTGGGCAGGATGTCGAGATCCTCCAGCTGCCGGATCTGGGTGGTGTAGCGCGCGGGATCCAGCCGCCCGATCTGGGCGGGCCCGCCGCCCGGGCCACGGCCGGTGACGAGTTTCTCGTCGATGATCATCTTGCGGGAAAACGCCATGAAATCATCGGTGTTGTTCGTATTGGCTTTTTTCAGGGCCTCATGGGCGGGGGTCGGGTCACCCTCGACGTAGTCCTGCCAGCCGTGAATATAGGCGCGCATGAAAGCCTTGAGCTCGGCCGGATGCTCGCGGGCGAATTTGTGGTTGGTGATGAGCACGGCGTAGGCGCGAAAACCGGCGTCCCACGTCGAGAGGAAGCGCGGCATCTGTCCGCCGGCCTTCACGATGTGGTAGGGCTCGGCGATGAAGTAGCCCTGCTGAATGGCCTCCTTGTTGCCCATGAACGCGGCGACGGAGAAATTCTGCGGGACGATGGCGACATTGAGGCCATATTTCTTCTGGAGGAACTTGAGAAAGGCCCACTCGGGCCGGGCGATGATGGTCTTGCCCTGCAGGTCCTCAAATTTGTGCACGGAGCTGGCGGCGTGGACGAGCAAGCCGGACGGGTCGTCCTGAAACACCGCGGCGACCTGGACAATGGGGAGGCCCTCGGCCTGCTGCAGAAGGGTGTTGGTGCTGTCCGCCTGGCCGATGTCCGCCTGGCCGGTGGCGATGCGGGGCATGACAAACGCGTTCGGGCCGCCGGGGACGATGGTGACGTCGAGGCCCTCGTCGCGGAAAAAACCGCGGGCGAGCGCCTGATAGAAGCCGCCGTGCTCGGGCTCGGCGACCCAGTCGAGTTGGACGGTGATTTTGGCGAGAGGTTGGTCGGCGGCGAAGGCGGCGGCCGGCAGCAGCAGGGCGAGGGTGAGCAGGCGGAGGTTTTTCATGGGAAAATCAGCCCGAACATTTCACACCGAGTGGCGTGAAATGTTTCGCCCTTGCAGGGCCGACTTTGTCGGGGCTAACCGCGACGATGTCGCTCTGTCCCGCCGGGCGGCGGGACAGACGGATGTTTGTTTCAAGCAATGTTCGTTCACAGGGCGAAAGATCCGGGTCAGTTATCGCTGCGCTCATAGGAATCGTGCCAGTGGTGCAGCGCGAGCCAACTCAGGCCGAGCACGACGGCGACAAAGACAAAGCCGAGCACGCAGGTGACCGCCGCGGTGGCGAAGAGGGCGGGGTATTTGGCCTGGCTGGAATAGATGATCGCCTGAAAGCCGAGGCCGCCGCCGTCGCCGGCGGAGCTGCCGGCCGTGTAGTCGCCGACGAGCGCGCCGATGGGCGCGAGCGTGGCGGCGATCCGCAGGCCCGTGAAGAAATACGGCAGGGCGGCCGGCACGCGCAACAGGAAGATTTCCTGCGGCCGGCTGGCGCGATACATGCGGAAGAGCTCGACGAGGTTGCGGTCGGTCGAGACGAGGCCCTGGGTGGTGTTCACGACCAGCGGAAAGAAGCAGATGAGAAAAGTGATGACGACGACGCTCTTCAGGCCCGGGCCGACCCAGAGGATCAGGATGGGGGCGAAGATGATGACCGGGATCATTTGCAGCATCATCAAGTAGGGGTAGAGACTGGCGCGCACGAGGGAGGAGACCGAAAGGGTGAGCGCGAGGACCGAGCTCATCGCGATGGAGAACGCAAAGCCGAGGAGCGCTCCTTCTCCCGTGTTTAGGGCGGCCCGGCCCAAGTCGGCGCCATTGCGCTGAAAGGCTCCGATGATCTCGCCGGGCGTCGGGAGCAGGAAACGCATTTCCTCGGCCATCGAGAAGCGCACGGCATACCAAATGGCGATAAAGAGCACGCCGGTCGCGGCGGGCAGCAGGATATTGAGGAGACGCTTGGACATGGTCAGCGATCAGGCGGCGGCGGTCTCAACCGAGCGCAGAAGGCGGGAAACCTCGGCGACGAGGTCGTGATACTCGCGCGAGAGCCGGGTGGTTTCGGTGCGCGGATAGGCCAGCGGCACACTGACCTCGGTGTGAATCCGGCCGGGACTGGCCGACATCACGAAGATGCGGCTCGACAGAAACACCGCCTCGGCGACGGAATGGGTGACGAAGAAAGCGGTCCAGGCCTGCTGCTGGCGGATGGCGAGCAGCTCTTCGTTGAGATGCTCGCGCGTCATCTCGTCGAGCGCGCCGAACGGTTCGTCGAGCAGGAGGAGCTTGGGGGAGAGCGAGAGGGCGCGGGCGATGGACACGCGCATCTTTTGACCGCCGGACAGTTGCCGCGGGTAAGCGCCGCCACGGTCCTCGAGCCGCACCAGTTCGAGGACGCGCTGGGAGGTGATGCGCCGCTCGAGGGGTGGGACGCCTCGCAGCTGCTGGGGCACCTCGACGTTGTGAGCGACTGTCAGCCAGGGTAGCAGGGTCGGCTCCTGAAAGACGAACGCGAGTTCCGCGGCGGCCTGCTCGGGGGTCCGGCCGTCCACGCGCAGCGCGCCGCCGGTCAGCGGACTCAGGCCGGCGATGAGACGGAGCAAGGTGGATTTGCCGCAGCCGCTCGGGCCGATGAGGCTGATGAAATCGCCCGCCTGCGCCGTGAGGTTGATGCGATTGAGCACCACCGGCCCATCGCCATAGCGTTTGGTGACGTCGTGGAGTTCAACGATGGGCGTCGCAGCCATTGGCGCGGGAAGTTAGGCGGCGGCGGAGCGAGCGCAACAGCTCACTTCAACTTTGCGAGCGACGCTGTGGCCTGGGCGAAGGCCGGATCGAGCTTGAGGGCCGCCTCGTAGGCTGCCTGGGCGGCGGCGCGATCGCCGCGTTTCTCCGCGATCACGCCAAGGCGCCACTGCGCGGCGGCGTGGCTGGGCTCGCCCTTGCCGGGTTTCAGCTCGAGACACCGGCGCAGGGCCTGTTCGCCGCGGTCCAGCCGGAGGCCGGTCTGGGCGGCAGTGCGTCCGATGGAGTAAAGCGCGATGTAATTGTCGGGTACTGTCTGGAGCAGCTTCTCGAAGACGGCAAAAGCGTCATCGTATTTTTTCTCGCTGATGTAGAGCTGCCCGTAAACGGCCGCGCCCATCACAGGATCGCGCTGCTTGATCTCCGCGGCCTGCTCGTAGGCCTTGCTCATGCCGCCGCCGACAAAGGTCGGCGCCTGGCGGTAAAACGAGACGAGGCCGTTCCGGGCCGGGAGGTTGTCGGGATTGAGCGCGACGGATTTTTCGAGCGCGGCCTCGCATTTCCGGGCGAGGCCCAGCTGCGAAAGCAGCCCCGCCTTGTCGATGGCCCGGCTGTACGCGTCGCCGAGGTCGGCAAAATAATCGGAGTTGGTCGGAGCGAGCGTCGTGGCCCGCTCGAGCTGGCGGATGGCCTCGTCCTCGTCGGAGCGGCGGATGGCGATCATGCCGAGATAATAGTGGGCCTCGGCGTTGTTGGGCTCGGCGGTGGCGATTTTTTCGAAGGCCTCCCGGGATTCGGGATAGTGCTTGGTCTTGAAGAGGGCGATGGCGGCCTCGTTGGGCGACGCGGCGCGCAGCAGCGCGACGGAACAGGCGAGCAGAAGCAGGAGCCGCATTTTCATGGGACGAGACAGACAATCGCCGGGAAAAGTTTCCCGGGGCGACACAATTCACTCGTAGCGCAGGGCGTCGATCGGGTCGAGCAGCGAGGCCTTCCGGGCGGGGTAGAAACCGAAGATCATGCCGACCGCCGCGCTGAACAGGAAGGCGACCACCACGGCAGTGGGCGAGACGAGCGTGGGCCAGCCTTTCCACTGCGAGACCAATTCGGACGCGCCGATTCCCGCGAGAATGCCAATGGTGCCGCCCAGCACACTGAGCACAATGGCCTCCGTGAGAAACTGGAGCTGGATCTCCCGCCCATGCGCGCCCACGGCGAGACGGATGCCGATCTCGCGCGTGCGCTCGGTCACGGAAACGAGCATGATATTCATGATGCCGATGCCGCCGACGATGAGCGACACGCCCGCGACGGCGCCCAGCAGGGCCGTCATGGTGTCCGCCGTGGCAGTCGCGGCCTGGGCAATTTCCACCTGGCTGCGAACGGTAAAGTCGTCGCTGCCCTCCGACGTGCGGTGCCGCTGCCGGAGCAACGCGACGATGTCATTCTGCGCGAGGGTCATCGTATCGGGCGACGACGCCTGCACACTGATGGAGCGCAGCATGGTCTGCTTCGAGACCCGGCGCATGGCGCTGGTGTAGGGCACAATCACGAGATCGTCCTGGTCCTGGCCCTGCACGGAAAGTCCCTTGGCGGCGAGGATGCCCACGACCTTGAACGGCTGGGCCTTGATGCGGAGCGTCTGGCCGAGGGCGGAGCCTTCCGGGAAAAGCTGCGTCGCGATGGTCTGGCCGATGACGCAGACCTTGCCGACGCTGCGGACATCGGTCTCGGAAAACATCGCGCCATCGGAGAGCGGCCAGACGCGGATGGTCAGGTAGTCGGCGCCCTCGCCGAGGATCTGCGTGGACCAGTTCAGCCCGTTGGCGAGAATCTGCGCGCTGGTGCGGACCTCCGGGCTCACGCCGACGATGGTCGTGACCTCGCGTTTGATCGCCTCCGCATCCTCCACCGTCAGCGTGCCGGCGCCAAAGGCCCCGGAGCGGGCGCCGCCCTGGTTGAAGCTGCCGGAAAATACGAGCAGCACGTTTTCCCCGAGCGACGCGATCTGGGCCTCGACCACCGATTTGGCCCCGCTGCCGATACTGACCATGGCGATGACGGCGCCGACGCCGACGATGATGCCCAGCGCGGTGAGCAACGAACGCAACACATTGCGCCGGAGGGCGCGGAGGGAGACGATCAAGGTGGAGCGGAGGCGCATGGGCGGGAGGGCAGAGGTCGGGTAGGGCGGCGAATGCTTACGCGATGAGTTTGGCGGCGGACTCGGCTTCGCGGAGCTTGGCCATTTCCGTCTCGGCGTTGGAACGCTCGGCGACCTGGACGTCGCTGACGACGCGGCCGTCGCGCATGATGAGGTTGCGCCGGCAAAAGCGGGCGATGTCGAGCTCGTGCGTGACCATGACGATGGTGATGCCCTGCGCGTTGAGTTTTTGGAACACGCCCATGACCTCGACCGCGGTCTTGCTGTCGAGGTTGCCGGTCGGCTCGTCGGCCAGCAGCCCCTGCGGATTGTTCACGAGGGCGCGGGCGATGGCGACGCGCTGCTGCTGGCCGCCGGAAAGCTGGCTAGGAAAGTGATCGGCGCGATCCGACAGGCCGACGATTTCGAGACAACGCTCGGCGCGCTCCTGCATCTCGTGGGTGGTGACGCGCCGCCGGCCGTAGAGCATGGGCAGCTCGACGTTTTCGAGCGCAGTGGTGCGGGAGAGGAGATTGAAACCCTGGAAGATGAAGCCGAGTTTCTCGTTGCGGAGATCGGCGAGCTCGTTGCGGTCCAGCTGGGAGATGTCCACGCCATCGAGCAGGTAGCGCCCCGACGTCGGCCGATCCAGACACCCCAGCGTATTCATGAGGGTGGATTTGCCCGAGCCGCTGGCGCCCATGACGGCCATGAACTCGCCCTTGTGAAGCTCGAGCGTGACGCCGCGGACGGCGTGCACCTTGACCTCGCCGGAATCGTAGATCCGATGGATGTCCTCGAGTTTGACGACGGCGGCCATGCGCGGGAGCGGGACGGGGACTTCAGAAGCGACGCTGGCCGCCACTGAACGGATTGGTCGCCGGTGCGCCGGGTTTGGCCCCAGGAATGATGGCGGAGGTAACCACTTGATCGCCTTCCTTGAGTCCGTCGAGGATTTCGGTGTTGGTGCCGTCCGTGATGCCCAATTTGACCGTGACGGCGTCAAGCCGGGGCGAGGCGGGATCCGACCGGTTGAGCGTGTAGAGGGTCCGGACGACCGGCGCATTGCTGTCACCGCCGCCGCCGAACCGGCCGGGGGGGAGCTCGATCCCGCGTTCCTTCGCCAGCTCCTTGATGCGGGCGATGACCTCGGGGGTGGGCGGGCCATTGCCGCGCACAAAGCCGGCGTCCCGCATGAGCGCCTGCAGCTGTTGCCGGCGCTCCTCCTCGGTCAATGGCTTGGCCGCGGGCGTGGCGGGCGAACCCGCCGTCGCGGCGGTGGCCGGTTTGGCCGGCAGCAACGAATCGGGGATGCGAGCCCGCAGCGCGCCGTTGGCGATCTTCAGCACCCCGGCATGGTTGGCGATGGTGATGGAGACGGTGGCGGTCATGCCCGGCTTCAACTTCAGGTCGGCGTTGTGCACGTCGATCATGGTGTCGTAGACGACCACGTTTTGGGTCGTCTTGGGTGAATTGCGAATCTGGGAAACAACGCCGTGGAATTGACGATTGGGAAAAGCGTCGACGGTAAAGGTGACCTGCTGCTTCTCCTGGACGTTGCCAATGTCGGCCTCGGAGATGGCGGCGTCGATCTGCATGGTGGTCAGATCATTCGCGATCTGGAACAAGACGGGTGCGCTCAGGCTGGCGGCGACGGTGTTGCCGACATCCACGCTGCGCGAGATGACGCTGCCATCGATCGGGGAGTAGATGGTGCAGCGGGAAAGGTTGATCTGGGCGGTGTCGTGGTTGGCGCTCTGGATTTTGACCTGGGCGTCGGCCTGGGCGAGCTGGGCCTCCGCGGTATCGAGGTCGCTCTGGGGGATCAGGGTCTGCTTGAAGAGCTCGCGCGAGCGGTCGGCGTTGGTCTTCATCAGCGCGTAGTTGGCCTTGGCGTTGGCGAGCTGGCCGTCCGCTTGATTGAGGGCGGTCTGGTAGTTGGCCGGATCGATTTCCGCCAGCACCTGGCCTTTTTTGACGGGCGAGTTCCAATCGACGTAGAGCTTGGCGACGTTGCCGGATATCTGGCTGCTGACGTCAACGGTGGTGACCGCCTGCAACGTGCCCGTGGCGGAGACCGTTTGGATGACGTCGCCGCGGTTGACGGCGGCGGTGGTGTATTCGGGGGCCTTGTCCGCGCTCTGCCGCCAGAAATACCAGCCGCAGCCGGCGGCCGCCACGAGGATGACGAGGAACAGAATCAGACCGCCTGAGCTCTTCGATTTTGCCATGGATGCGAGAGAGTATGCCAGTTTCGGACATGGGCAACCCAAACTCACGCGGAACGCGGAGTCGAGTCATGCCAACGTGTGCGGGATGAGACGCAAAATCCGCCCCGAAGTTACGCGCAAGTGGGCCGGGGGATTTTTGTTTCGAGGCGCCGCTCGGGTCCGCCGGCGCGGCGGCCTTCGGCGCAGCGGGTGTCCTGAGTCAGGAGCAGCCGTAGGCTCTCTTCAACGCGGCCGCGACATTGGGCGGCACGAAATGCGAGACGTCGCCGCAGTACTTGGCCACCTGCTTGACCAGCGAGGAGCTGGTGTAGCTGAACTGCTCGTTGGGCATCACAAAGATCGTTTCCACCTCCGGCTTCAGATGGCGGTTCATCAGCGCCATGTTGAACTCAAATTCGAAGTCCGACAGCGCCCGCAGGCCGCGGATGATGGCGTCGGCTTTCTGGGCGATGCAGAAATCGACCAGCAGGCCGCTGAAGGGCGTGACCGTGACGTTGGGGAATTTCGCGAGGTTGGGCTGCAGCATTTCGAGGCGCTGTTTGGTGGTGAAAAGCGGGCTCTTGTCGGGATTGTCGGCGACGGCGACGGTCACGCGGGCAAAAAGTTTGGCCGCGCGCGCGAGCACGTCGAGATGCCCATAGGTGATGGGATCGAAGGTGCCGGGATAGACGCAGTGTTGCATGGCGGGGCGGAAACCGCAGCTAGGCAGGAAAATCGCCCGGGGGAAAGCGGAGAATGGCGGGGGCCGCCGGATGCAGTTCCATGATTGCCATGCGAAACCCGGCGCGTGCATAAGTTTTGCTTCGTCCGCATGAACCTGCCGAACATCATCACGCTGTCCCGCATCCCGCTGATGTTCGTCATTGTCGGGTTTATGTATTGCGACCGGCTCGGCGCGGCGTCGGCGGCGTTCTGGCTCTTTATTGCCTGTGCGGTCGGCGACTGGCTCGATGGCTATATCGCCCGCAAGCGCAATATCGTGTCCACGTTCGGCAAGCTGATGGACGCGCTCACCGACAAGATCATGGTCGTGGGCCTGGTCATCGCGCTGGTGGACAAGCACGAGATTCCGGTGCCGCTCGCGCTGATCACGATGGGGCGGGAGTTTCTCATCACCGGCATGCGCATGGTGGCGGCGTCGAAGGGCGTGATCGTGGCGGCGGACGGCGGCGGCAAGAGCAAGACGGTGACGCAGCTCATCGCGCTCGGATTCCTGATCGGCGCCCCGATGGTGTCGCGCGACTGGGCGTATCTGGTGCCGTTGCTCGACCTGAGTCAGTTTGTGGAATACGTGTCCAAGACCGGCCTCGTCGTCTTTACCATCGGCACGTTTCTGGCGGTGTGGTCGGGCTGGCGCTATGTCGTGCGTTACAAGGACGTGGTCTTCACCGACGCGGGCCGATGAAACTGCAGCAGCCGATCTGGCCGCGTTTTTTGCCGACGCACGTGGTATTGGCGCTCGCCCGGCTGGGGCCGGTGGGCCGCCGGCTGCCGGCGCCCGGCACGTGGGGTTCGGTGGCGGGGCTGCTCTACTTCACGGTGTTTTTCTACCCGCTGGGTGCGGTGGCGACCGTGCTGCTGAGCACGCTGACATGTTATCTGGCGGTGGCGCTGTGCGGCGAGGCGGAGTTCCGGCTGGCGCGCAAGGATCCCGGCGAGGTAATTCTCGATGAGTTCGTCGTAATGCCGCTCTGCTTTCTGGGCTGGCGCTTGCTCGCGGCGCCACCGGCGGGCGTGGGTCCGTGGCCGGCGTGGGCGGTCTTTCTCACCGGCTTCGCGCTGTTTCGTCTCTTCGACATCTTGAAGCCCTTTGGCATCCGCCGGCTGCAAGACCTGCCCGGTGGCTGGGGCGTGGTGGCGGACGATGTCGCGGCGGCGCTCGCGAGCTGCGCCGTGATGCACGTCGCGAAGCTGGTCTGGCTGCACTTCGCGTAATAGGCGGCGCCTGAAAACTTGCAGCCGCAGCTACTCGCGGCAGAGCCCGGTCGGCCCACGGGTCGATGGGCGCCAACTTTACGGTTTGCTGCGAGGCTTGTAATTGAACTCCACCCGCACGCTGCCGCTCGCACCCAGCTCATGCCCATCCGGGCCCCAGATTGACCATCCACCGATCGTTGCGGTCAGCCGCGTGTGGCGGCCCTGCCACCGAGTCAGAGGAAACACGATTGCGGGCCGCAGACCAAAGACCTGGTGATACTCGTTGCTGAGCAGCGCGGTGGAACTGTAGCTAGCGGTCAGCAGGGTCTGGAATTTCTTCCAATCGCGCGAGAGACCACCGGAAACCGTGAATGAATTCGAGTGGAGCTGGTTGCGACCGAAGTTGGAAGGGAGCTCGGTGTGGGACAGCAGGTCGACGCCCAGCGTGCTGTACCCCACCAGACCGCTATCTGGAACCAGGAGCTTTGAGACCGCGACATAGGGCACGATATGCCGGTAGCCGTCAATCAGATCGAGCGGGGGCCGGCTGAGCGGAGTGATGAAATCCACGCCCGTGCTCCACGTCATTTCGGGGGAAACAGGCTGGGCCTTGGGAGAATCGTATTTGAAGCCGATGACAAGCCGATCCAGGCCGTAGCCCGCCGACCCGGCCAAGCCGTGCGTGAAATAGCCTTCGAGCTCTGCACGAACATCAAAATCCTGGTCAATCTTGGCCCGGATACCCAGAGGGACGCGCATGTAGTCCCGGTGGATAAAGTCGCCGAAGTGCGGGCTGCTATAGAATTGAAAGACGTCCTTGGGCATGAAGCTCGGCATCCCGAACCGGGAAAAATCCGGCAGGCGGTCGAGTAGCTCGCCCAGATTGGAAAGTGAAGTCGCCTGGGACGGCACGGTGGATTGGGCCGAGGCCACGATCGCAGTCAGGCTCAGACCAAGCGTCAGGCCGATGAAACGGAGGAAGGGTCGGCAGTGCATGGCCAGGTCAGGGCAGGATCTGCAGGTTTTCAGCGGGCAGCTTCACGAGCAAGCCCTGTTGCAGCACATCCACCGCGAGCACGACGCCCTGCGGATTGTCCGGATCGTCGACCAAGCCTTCGAGCCCGCGCAACGGACCGGCGATGATCTTCACGCGGCGCCCCCGGCTGAGCAGCGGCCGCACGCTCAATTCATAGCCCGAGGCGACAATCGCGCGCACATCCTGGACCTGGCGCAGGAAGCGGGCCTCATCCTCGATCGCAATCGCGCGGGCGACCAGATCCTGCTGGAAGATGCGCGCCTTGCGCAGGGGCGACACCTGCACGAAGACGTAGCCGGCGAAGAGCGGCTTCGTGAATTTTTTCATCTGCTGCGCGTAGCGGCGCACGCTCGTGATGAGCGGCAGATAGTGCGGCAATGCCTCGGCCGCGAGCAGGGCGGCCAGTTTCTTTTCGCACCTCGGCCGGGTGTGGCAAACCAGCCAGCGTGGTTCCGCCAGGTCGATTTCCGCCAGGGCCATTGAGGATTGAACCATAAAGGTCAGACCTTCGCGAGGCGGCGAAGTGCCAGCAGATAGCCGGGAAATCCCCGGCCGCTGATCATCGCGACGCAGGCGCCGGCCGTCATGGAATGACGGCGAAAGCTCTCCCGCTTCTTGATATCGGAAATGTGCACCTCGACCGCGGGCAGGCCCGTGCTCGCCAGGGCATCGCGCAGGGCGATGCTGGTGTGGGAATAGGCGCCGAAGTTAACGATGAAGCCGCTGATCCCGCGATCAGCCTGACGATGGATCTCGTCCACCAGCGCGCCCTCGTAGCTCGACTGGAAAAACGTCACGGCGAGCCCCAGAACGCGGGCCTCGGCGCGGATTAGCTTCTCGAGGTCGCGCAGCGTGGCGGTGCCGTAGATCTCCGGCTCGCGCTTGCCGAGGCGGTTGAGATTGGGGCCGTGCAGAATGGCGATTTTCTTCATGGGGGGTGAGGGGAAACTGGCTGCGCGGGATAACGTCAAGCCCAGCCTGCCTGAGTTCCACGGCACTTAGAAAGGGTTTTCGGTGGCGATGAATTCCCAGGGCAGGCGAAACTTCTTGGCGAGTTCCGCCGCGAGCGCCTTCACCGCGTGGACCTCCGTCACATAGTGGCCACAGACGTAGAGGTTGAGCTTTTCCTCCTGCGCCCGGTTGAAATGCTCCTCGCGCAACTCGCCGGTCACGAGCGTGTCGACGCCGGCCGGGAGGAGCGCGGGGATCGCGCTGCTGCCGCCGCCGCTGCAAAAGGCGACCTCGCGCGGCGCCGCCGAGCCGTATTCGATCGCGATGACGCGCGGGTAGAGCGACTCGAGTCTCGCGCGCAGGGCGGCGCGGGTGAGCCGGCTGGGTGCGATGCAACCGATGTCGCGGCCCTCGATGGGCAGAAAGGTGCGCTTCGGCTTGAGTCCGAGCTGGCGGGCGAGCAGGGCGTTGTTGCCGATCTGCGGATGGGCGTCGAGCGGGAGGTGGTTGGAATAAAGCGCACAGTTGCCCTCGATGAGCGCGGTGACGCGCCCGTAAACCGGTCCGGTGAGCGGCCGCGGCATGTCCCAATACATGCCGTGGTGCACGATGAGAAAATCCACCCCGGCGGCGACGGCGCGCTGGAAGGGCACGAGGCCGGCATCGACGGCGGCGCCGATCCGGGTGACGCGGCCGTCATTCGCGACCTGCAGGCCATTGAAGGCGCCGGGGAAATCCTTGAACTCCGCGCAATGCGTGCGGCGATCGCAGTAGGCGACGAGGTCAGTGAGCTTGGTCATGGCTGGGGCCGATCCGGCAGCTATGTGCGCTAAAGCCCGCGCCGAAACTCACGAGCCAAAAATCACCGTCCGGACCGGGCCGCGACGACTTGAGCGTCTCCTCCAGCGCGAAGAGCACCGACGGGCTGCTCATGTTGCCGAAATGGTTCAGCGTGCGGGCGCTTGCCTCGAGCGTATGCGGCGCGAGGACGGGAGCGACCGCCTCGAGCACATCGCGGCCGCCGGGATGCACGACAATCTGCACGACGGGCCGCGGGCCGCGATCCGCCCAGAGCCGGCCGACGGCGCCGGCGGCGAGCTCGGGCACGGAGCGGTGGAGGAGATTGCGGAGCTTGCCGTCGCGCTGCTCAAAGCGAAGTTTGTCGCGCTCGGCGGGCAGGTGCAGGGTGTTGAAGTCGGACGCGCGCAAACCCGCCGGGCCGGGGGTGGACCGCCAGATCGTGGCCGCCGCGCCGTCGCTGAACAGGCAGGCGCTGATGAGCACGCCGGGATCGTCATCGAGGTAAAAAGCGGCGGAGCAGATCTCAACGGCGACGCAGGCCACGGTGGCGTTGGGTTGCGCGGCGAGGATGTGGCTGGCGGCCCGCAGGGTCGGAATCGCGGCGCCGCAGCCGAGCCCGACCAAATCCTGCAGGAACGCGTTGGTGCGCAGGCCGAGCTGTTCGGCGACGTAGCTGGTGACGCCCGGGCAGAGATAGCCGCTGCACGTGCAGATGAGCAGGGCGTCGAGCTCCGCGGGCTTGACGCCGGCTTGCTCGAGTGCGGCGGTCAGCGCGCGGCCGGCGAGCTTGGGCGCCTCGGTGCGGAAGGCGGCGTTGAGCTGATCGGCAGTCAGGTCGAAGACGTGCTCGATGTTTGACGTCGCAAAGTGGCGCGTGGCGATGCCGTGCTCGCCGCGCAGGATGGTCTGCAGGATGAGCATCGAGCGCTTCTTGAGCCGCTGGCGGACGTTGGAACGCTGGGCGATTTCCCAGCACTCGAGTTGCGTGAACGTTCCGGGCGGGACGGCGGTGGCGAGGGCGTGAAGATGCATTTAGTGGAGCAAGGCGTAGAGCGGGCGCAGCGGCAGGAGCCGGGCACGGTTGAGACTGGAAAGCCAGTGCTGTCGCTGCGGCTGCAGGAAATACGGGTGCAACACCGCGGCCGACGCAAGCCGCAGCCGGAAACGCCGGCGCAGGCGGACCGCGATGGCGCGGCAGGTGACGGGCCAGGTGGATTCGCCGCGGACATACGCGAGCAGCGGATCGAGGACGGCCTCCGCGCTCTGGAAAGCCATCGCCATGCCGTTGCCCGTGAAGGGAGGAATCATCGCGCAGGCATCGCCGAGTTGAATGCGATCCGACGCCGCGACGCGCCGATCGAAACCGACGGCGGCGACGGCGCAGAACGACGCGGGGTCGAGTTCCGCCGCCGTCAAACGATCCGCCAGGGCGCCGAGCCCGGCCGCCTGCAGGTAGCCCAGGATCAAGTCCGGTCCGCGCGCGCAGAGTTCGCGGCGGCGGAAGAGTCCGCAGACATTCACCCGGCCGGACTCGACGCGACTGAGCCCGACGTAAGCCTGGTCGCCGAGATGCAGCTCCAGGTCGCGGTCGGGCGCCAGGCCGAGCACGTGGATTTTGAGGCCGAGCCAATTGGAGCGGCTGCGACGCCGGCCGGTGGCGAACACCCGGCCGGCGGGTGTGGAGGTATCGGTCAGCCGTGTGTGCACCTGAAGATCTCCGCCGGCGGCGGTGAAGGCCGCCGCGAGCCGGGCATCGAGCGTGAAACGGCTGACGCCCAGGGCGGGCGAGGGCAGGCGCTGCACGCGCGCCGGCGTGTCGCGCATGAACCATGCGACCTCGCGATGCTGCAACGCATCGGCGAGAATCGGTCCCAGCCCGAGCCGGGCGATGGTCGGCGAGGTGAGGCCGGTGATGAATTCACCGCACACGCGATGGCGCGGATAATCGCCGGCCTCGAAGATTGTCACCGGCACCCCGGCCCGGCACAGGGCGGTGCCGAGGGAAAGTCCGGCGAGTCCGCCGCCGACGATTTCGATGCGTGGGGGAGCGCTCACGGGCGGCGAATCGCGATCATCCGGTAGGCACCGAGCGTGGTCGTGGTGCACCGGCAGACCCATTCGGCGGAATCGAGTCCGAGCGCGCGCGGCAGTTCGTCGCCGAGAAAACCGGCGGCAATGCTGACATGGGCATCATGCATGCTGACATGATTGGCACCGAGGAGCGGTCCGAGCATCCGAAAGTAAACCTGCGACATCCGTCGGCGCGACGGTTCGCACGCGAGGATGACCCGGGCATCGCGGCGCAGCAGGGCGCCAAGCGCGGCCAGCTCCTCGTCGGAAAACTGATGGAAAATCAAATTGCCGATGATCGCGGCATAACTGGCGTAGCCCGGAAAGAGCCGGAGGTCGGCTGAGTGCCACGCGCGATCGGCCGGCCAGCCCTCGGGCCGGGGCCAAAGATCGAGTCCGTCGACGGGCACCTGGCGGGCGGCGAAGCGGAGGCCGAGTTCCCCGGTGCCGGCGCCGATCTCGAGGGCGGTCTCGCCGGGTCGCAGCAGCGGCGGCAGCGTCCGGGCCAGCCAGCGGTGGTTGCGCATGAGGCGGTTGATGTACCGCAGGTCGCGCCGGTTGTGCGCCGCATCCGGGTGCTCGGGGTGTAGGGAATCGAGAAGCTCGGGCTGAAGTGCGCGCGTCATGGGCTGAGAGGAAGGTTGCCCGACCGCATCCGGGTGTCCAGAGTTCCGGGGTTTTATATGGCAAAGACCTCCCTCACTCCCGTTGACCTGATTGCCGAGGCGGCGGAAAAATTTTCCGGCCGGCCCTCGTGGGACGAGTATTTCATGGCGACCGCGGTGCTGATGTCGACCCGCTCGAACTGCGAGCGGCTGCACGTCGGCTGCGTGATCGTGACGGGCGGTGCGCGCAAGAACCGCCTCGTGGCAGCCGGCTACAACGGCTATCTGCCCGGCACGCCGCATGTCACCCAGGTGCGCGACGGCCACGAGCAGGCGACGGTGCACGCCGAGCAGAACGCCGTGGCGGACGCCGCTCGGCGCGGCAGCGCGGTGGAGGGCTGCGTGGCCTACGTGACGCATTATCCGTGCATCAATTGCGCGAAGATCCTGGCCGCCGCGGGGATCGCGGAGGTACGCTACCGGCTGGACTACATCAATGATCCCCTCGTCGCGCCGTTGCTGGCCGAGGCGGGGGTGAAGATCCTGCAACTTTAAAGAGTATTCCTAAACTCCGGATTCCCTTTCCTGTCATTCTGAGCGTAGCGAAGTCTGGCCCGCAGGGCTGGTTTGACATCCAGTGAGATCTGGTTGCGGGCCTTGATATCGTCCGACTGGATGACAAACTCGCCTTCGGCTGAATTTCACTTCGTTCAGAATGACAGTGTGAGTTTGAAGTCACTGCCCAGACCTGATTCCTCATCCCCATGCGCGAACGCCGCAAGAGCACCAAGCAAAGCATCGCCGGCTCGCTGCTGCTGGCGCATCCGGCGATGAAGGATCCGAATTTCCGCCGCGCGGTCGTGCTGATGTCGGCGCACAACGCCGACGGTGCGATGGGCGTGGTGATGAACCGGCCGCTGGGCAAACGGTTGGGCGAATTGAACGGGGAGTTTGCGCTGGGGCCGCTGGCGGGCGTGCCGGTGTTCACGGGCGGTCCGGTCCAGCCGAAGCAGCTGCTGCTGGTGGCGTGGCAGACGCGGGATGACGGTTTTCAGCTCCACTTTGGCATCGAGCCCGACAAGGCCGGTCAACTATTGAGCGACGGGAACACGCAGCTGCGCGCCTATCTCGGCTATTCTGGCTGGTCGCGCGGGCAGCTCGAAAACGAGCTGAAGCGCAACACGTGGGTCGTCACCGAGATCCCCGGCGATTTGCTCACGCAGCCGCAGGATAACTCGCTCTGGCAGAAAGTGCTCGGTGGAATCGGCGACGAATGGCGGCTGCTGGCCGGAGAACCCGACGACCCGAGTCGGAATTGACGGCGCGCGGCCCGTTGCCTTGTCATCGCGAGCCCGGCATTGCCGGGCGTGGCGATCCAGCCCCGCGATCGGCTCGGGGCCTTGAGCTTGTCGAAACGGCTGGATTGCTTCGTCGTCCCGCCAGAGCGGGACTCCTCGCCATGACAAAAGAGGGGGCATTGGCGGCCGGACATTTCAGTTGACAGGGGTAGGTGCGCGCTCTGTTTTGACCCCTTTTATGAAAGTCGTTTCCTCGATCAAATCCGCCAAGAAGCGTCACCCGGCCTGCCAGGTCGTGCGCCGCAAGGGCAAGATCTACGTCATCAACAAAGTCGAACCGCGCTACAAGGCGCGGCAGGGCTGATTAACCACCCATTCCCGTGAAAGCCGAAGGCCATCCCGCTCTCAACAACGTCTGCTACCTCGATATCGGTACCGGCCGTCGTTACCTCACCCGTTCCACGATGAAGTCTGCCCGCAAGGAGCAGATCGACGGCGTGGAATACTTCATCGTCCCGCGCGACGTGACGATGGACTCGCATCCCGCCTACACCGGCGAGAAGCGCCTGGTCGACACCGCCGGCCGCGTGGAGAAATTCACGTCGAAGTTCAAGCGCACCACGGCCAAGAAGTAAGCCCGCCGGCCCTTCCGTCGGTTTTTCAGCCCTCCACCCGGAGGGCTTTTTTGTGGGCTACTGGTCCGATTGATTTCGTCGGTCACGGGTTCGCTCGCGCTCTTTTCTTCGAATTGTCATTCTGAACGAAGTGAAGAATTCACTTGGACAGAATCGAAGTGCGTGGGGGGCTCTCACTGGATTCTTCGCTACGCTCAGAATGACAAGATAGGAGGAACCTTTTTTGTTGCCCGACGCTTGGTGGGGCTGCCTGTGTGGAGCGTGGCCGCGACCAAATTGATCTGCCTGGACTGCGACAGCACGCTGAGCGCCATCGAAGGCATCGACGAACTCGCGCGCGTGCGCGGGCCGGACGTGTTCGCCGAGGTGGAGGCGATGACCAACGCCGCGATGGAGGGTCGCGTGCCGATCGAGAGCGTCTTCGGGCGCCGGCTGGAAATCATCCAGCCGCGGCGGGTGGACGTGGCGGCCGTCGGGCAGCGGTATGTCGAGACGGTGGAACCCACGGCGCGGGCCACGATTGCGGAGTTGGGTAAGCGCGGCTGGACCCCGGTAATCGTGAGCGCGGGTTTCACGCAGGCGATCCAGCCGCTGGCGGATTATCTGGGCGTGGCGCGCATCGAGGCGGTCGAGCTGAACTTTGGGCCCGACGGCAGCTACCGGGGCTATGACGAGACGTTTCCCACGACGCGCGTGGGCGGCAAGGCCCACGTGCTGGCCCGGCTGCGGCGCGAGGCTCATCCGGAAAAGACGGTCATGGTGGGGGACGGCGTGAGTGACCTGGAGGCGAGGTCCGCGGCGGATCGTTTCATCGGCTTCGGCCGGTATGTCGTCCGGCCCCGCGTCAAGGCCGAGGCCAGCGCCTTCATCATGTCGCTCGCGGAGCTGCTGACGATATTATGATGTCCCCGGTTTTCCTGGCCATGGGTGCGGTGGATCTGGTCCCGCCGGTGCTGCTGGCGCCGTTCGGGCTGCTGCTCTTGCTTATCGCCGTGATGCCGCTCACTCCGGGGCGGGCGAAGCATTGGTGGGCGCATAATTATCCGTTCGTGTCGGTGGGCTTCGCCGTGCTGGTCGGCGGTTACTATCTGCTGAAGGTGCCGGCGGGCGGCGCGATCCTCGGGCATTCGCTCCACGAATATGTGTCGTTCATCGCGCTCATCGGGTCGCTCTTCGTCGTCGCGGGCGGCATCCACCTGCGCGTAAAAGGGGAGGCGACGCCCGCGGAAAACGTCGCGTTTCTCCTCGTCGGCGCGGTGCTGGCCAACGTGATCGGCACGACGGGCGCGTCGGTGGTGCTGATCCGCCCGTGGATCCGGATGAACAAGATTCGCGTCAGCGCCTATCACGTCGTTTTTTTCATCTTCGTCGTCTCCAACGTCGGCGGCGCGCTGACGCCGATCGGCGATCCGCCGCTGTTTCTCGGCTACCTGCGCGGCGTGCCGTTCTTCTGGCTGATCGAGCATTTGTGGGCGCAGTGGCTGGTGACGGTGGGCCTGATCCTGGCCGTGTTCTATGCCTTCGACCGGCGGAGTTTCCGGCACATGCCGGCGCCGGTGCGGAGCGAGGTCGCGCTGCATCACGACACATTCAAGCTCGAGGGACTGCCCAATCTGGGGTTACTGGCCGTGATCGTCGGCGGGGTGTTTTTGCCGGAGACTTACTTCATCCGCGAAGCCGTGATGCTCGCCGCGGCGGCCGTGTCGCTGGCGATCACACCAAAGGAGATTCACGCGCAGAATCACTTCGCTTTCGGGCCGATTCGGGAGGTCGCGTTTCTATTTCTCGGGATTTTCACGACGATGATGCCCGCGCTGAATTATCTCGAAGTGCATGGCAGCCAGCTCGGTTTCACCCGGCCGGCGCAGTATTACTATGCCACGGGCGGACTCTCGGCGGTGCTGGATAACGCGCCGACCTACGTGAATTTCCTCAAGCTGGCGGAGACGACGTTTGTGGACGAGACCGCGCCCGAACAGGCCGAGGGTAGCGGCAGCTACGATCAGCGGGCGGTGAGCGTTCTGGTGCGGACGCACGCACCGATCGTCGCGGCGATCAGCTTGGCGGCGGTGTTTTTCGGCGCGATGACCTACATCGGCAACGGGCCCAACTTCATGGTGAAATCGATCGCGCAAGGCGCGGGCGTGCACTGCCCGGGTTTTTTCGGCTACATCTTTAAATACAGCCTGCCGATCCTCCTGCCGATCCTGGCGCTAACCCAGTGGCTGTTCATCTAGCGGGCGCGATTGCAGGTTGGGCACGACGTCCGGATCGCGCCCACTGGCCCAAATCCAATGTCACCTATTAAGTGACATTCACATTTTGAGCAGCGCGGGCGACGGATGGGACGGCGGGGGAGCGATGTCACTTAATAGGTGACATTCAAATTCTGGGCCGGCGCGTCTATTCAAGCCAGGCGGCGGCCGTCCCGGACGGCCATCAGCCAGGCGAGCAGCTGCAGCGTGCGCTCGGCGTCGGGCATCTGTCCGCCCCCTGTCCGCCCCCGGTGACGAACGCGTTGATCCGCTGCCGGGGCAGACCCAGCAGTCGTCCGAGGTTGGCCTGCTGACCGCGTTTGTAGAGGTGGGGGCGTAACTGGGCACGCAGCTCGTTCCAGAGCGGAGTGTGCTTGCCGGGTCGAAGGGTTGCGCCGCCAGGGGCATGCGGGCGGGCGATCTGGAACGCCCGCGATGACTGTTTCGCCATTTCCACCGCGGCATCGAGAATCGCTTCAGCCAACGCCATGGGGAGTCGGAGCCTGGGGTCAATCGGGAGGGAGGACATGTCACCTATTAAGTGACAAACGACAGGTGGTTCAAGCCGGGTCCCGCGCAGACAGATTCCATGCTTTGTCACTTAATAGGTGACAAAGCGGATTGAGGCGGTGCGCTGCACTGGGCGACGGGCCCGGAAGGATGTCACTTAATAGGTAACAAAGCGGTCTGGCGGGAAGGGAGAGGACCGAACACGCACGCGGGCGGGCCCTCGTTCGACAAGGCGATGGCGGAAAATAGCCTGGGCCACCTATTCACCACAAAGGTCAGGGGCTGACCCATTCCTCAGGGTCGGTTTGGCGCCATTGACCGCCACCAGTGTGCCCAACGCCAGGGACGAGCCGCGCGCGGCGCGGGGGCGCGGCGCCTTCCTTCCCGTGGCGCTGACAATGACTCGCAGGAGGACACCGGCGGCCAGCAGGAAGGAGAGGACGGAGACCGAGACGATGGCGGCTAATTTGGAGCTCACCGCACTGGCGTTGACTGCCGACTGGTAAAGCGAGGGGCTGATGAGGCCTTTGCGGTGCAGGAAGATGAAGGCATCGGTAGTCACCCAGACAAAAGCGGCCAGCGCAGCCAGGATTCCCCCGACCATGGCCAGGTGATACCCCACGGTTTTCCAGCGCGCCACACTGCTGCGACCGCGCGCCGTCAGGTACGCCTCGCGCGCGGGCATCACCGCGACCAGCAAGATATAATAAAAACCGCCAAGGCCTGTTCCGGGAAGTCCAACTGTCATATTAATGTCCTTTTTCGTAAACGGTCAGCGGCCGGCGCAGGACAAATTCGGCCCACAGCGCGCGCAGCATGAACAGGCCGTTGACGATTCGCAGCACGAAGAAACTCGGCAGGCTGGCCAGCGCCCGGCCGGTTTCCCGGCGTTGCGCCGCTTTCAAAAGCACCGGCACCATCACGGCGGGCAAATCCACCAGGTAGCCCAGCAGGAAGATCGGGCTGACGAAGATCACGAGCAACGGCAGGATGAACAGGGACACCACCGAAGCCATCGAGGCGTCCCACATCGCCACCATGATGGTCGAGCGCAGGAACGGCTCGTGGAGCACGCCGCGCCAGTGCAGGCGGACATTCTGCAGAAAACCGTGCGACCAGCGCCGCAGCTGCTTGCTCATGAAATGATAATTTGTCGGCTCAATTGGATAGCACACCGCCTCCGGCACAAACCGCACGCCATGGCCGGACTGATAGAAGCTCCACGTCAAATCCATGTCCTCGGCCAGCGTGCGCCGGTTCCACCCGCCGTTGGCCTTGAGCACGTCGGTCCGGTAAACTGAAAAGCAGCCGGAGGAAATCAGCGGGCGTTCGTAGTAATCCTGGATGCACTTGTAGAAGCTGAACGCGAATAGGTATTCGATGTAGCGGCCGCGCTCCCAGAGCGTTTTGACGTGGCGCGGCAGGACAAACCCGGACGCGGCGGCGATGGCCGGGTCGTCCATCGCCGACATCAATTTCTCGATGGCGTCGCGCGCCAGCACCGTGTCGGCGTCAATGGCCATGGTAAATCCGGTGACGACATAACCGAGGGCAAAATTCTGCGCCCCGGCCTTCGATCCGGTGTTTTGCGGCGGGCGCAGGACCGTCACGCCCAGGTTGCGGGCCACGTCGCCGGTGTCATCGCTGGAAAAATCGTCGATGACGATGATTTCGTCGATGGGCAGCGACTGGGCCTTCAGGCTGTGAATGGTGTCGGCAATGCTCGCGGCTTCGTTGTAAGCCGGGACCAGGACCGTGAGGCCCGTCTTGATTTGCGGGCGACGGGGTGGAGGCTCCAACGCCGGTTGCGCCCGCGTCACGCGGAGGCCTTGGTCCTGCCTCGCTGGTTGGCGGGCGAGCTGGTCAGTCCCCAAGGCTGCTGCTGGGTAATAATCGAATTTCATCGGGTAGGGCGAAGGCCGGTCGGTTAGGTGCGGCTCATGGGCCTCTTTGCGTGCATCAAGCAGGAATGCCCAGTCTTGGCATGGTTTGCCAAGAGGACGAAGGAGAAGGCATAAAGCCTAACACCTAAGACTCAACACCGTTCAGCAGGCCGCCGAATGATCATTCCCCTCGCGACTTTTGGCTCTTGCCGACGGCTTTCTGGATTTGGCCGACGAGCTCTTGGGCGCGGCCCTTGGCCTCGAGAAGGCGGCTGCGGGTGACCTTGCTGACGGCGACCTTGGTGTCACCTTTGACGATATTGGCGGTGCCGCGGGCGCGATTGGTGGTGCTGGCTTTCATGGGATGGGGGTATACGAGGTTGGAGTGCGATGTCGCACACACTGACCGAGCGATGGCCGAGGTGTTCCGGAGAGGCCGAATTGGCCGAAAGGGCAGTATCTCGGCTGGCGTGGCCAGGAGTTCAGCCAGCAAGACCCCCGGATTGCGTCCATTAGGCCAAAGCCAATGTCATCTATTATGTGACATTCAGAATTTGGGTGGCACCGCAGAAAGGTGGAATCGCCGGGAGCGATGTCACCTAATAGGTGACATTCAAAATCGCGGCCGACGCGGTAGATTGCTCAAGCCGGCCGGCGGCTGTGCCGGACGGCCATTAGCCATGCGAGCAGCTGCAAGGTGCGTTCGGCGTCGGGCATCTCACCGCCGCCGGTGACGAACGCATTGATCCGCTGCCGGGGCAGGCCCAGCAGTCGCGCGAGGCTGGCCTGCTGGCCGCGTTTGCAGAGATGGGGTCGTAACTGGGCGCGCAGCTCATTCCAGAGCGGGGTGTCCTTGCCGGGCCGGAGGGTTGCGCCACTCGGGACATGCGGGCGGGCGATGCGGAACGCCCGCGATGATTGTTTCGCCATCTCCACCGCGGCATCGAGAATCGCTTCAGCCAACGCCATGGGGAGCCGGAGCCGGGGGTCAACCGGGAGGGAGGACATGCACTTATTAAGTGACAAACCCCAAGTGATTCAAGCCGGAGCCGGCACATACAGTCTCCGAGCATTGTCACGTAATAAGTGACAAACGGGATTGAGGGCGAAGCGTGGCGTTGGGCGATGGGCCCGGAAGAGTTGTCACGTAATAGGTGACATACAGGATTGCGGCTGTGCGTGGCGCTGGGCGACGGGAACGGGCAAACGTCACGTAATACGTGACAACGGGATTGGGGCGGAGGGTGGGGCCGCGCGCTTGGCTCAGGGCGATGTCACGTAATACGTGACAAACGGTCTGGATGGGGAGGCAGGGGTTGGCGGGGCAGGTGACTTTGCGCTGCGGGCTAAGCGCTGCGGAGGATGCGGTGGGCCGGGCCCGGGCTATTTACTTTTGGCCATTTAGACCTTCTGCTCGGCCGGACTTCCCTGATGGCCGCCCCTGATCCAGCGCCTGCCCGCGATTCGTTCACGCTGCGTTGGGACGTGCTTATGTTCGGCATTTACGTTTTCGCCGTGATGCCGCATGCCACGGGCATCCAGGCGCATGAGTGGATCGGCGTCGCGCTGGTTCCCATTCTGGTGGGGCATTTGCTGCTCAATTGGAACTGGATCGTCACCACGACCCGGCGGATGTTTTCTGCCCTGTCGGGCGAGGTTCGCTTCAATCACATCTGGGATGCCCTCCTGTTTGTCATGTTTGTGCTGGCGACGGCTTCCGGCCTGTTGATCTCCCGATTCGTTTTGCCCACGCTGGGCATCGCTCCCATGGGCGATGGTTTCTGGAGGTTTGTGCATACGGTCAGTGTCACGGTCTTGACGATGATGCTCGGGATTCACATCGCACTCCATCTGCGCTGGGTTCTGACCCGACTGAAGAAGGCGCCCGGGTTGGCGCCGAAGACTTCAAGGAAAGAGGAGCCATGATCTACCTGCGGCGCGCTTTGCTGATCCTGCTCGCGGCGGTTGCCGTCACGGTGGGATTCATGCAGCTGGATGGAACGACCGGGGCCCGGCGGATGCGCGGGCGCGAGCAAACGCGACCGCTTGCGCGGCTGGAAATCCGGCGCAGCCGAAAGCAGGATGAGCGGCCGCTCAATCCGCCGCAGTCCCGGCTCAAACTTTACACGAGGGGCTTGATTGAAGTGGTGGTGCTGGAAATGGGCCTGCCGTGCGCGGCGACCCTGGGCCTCCTGGCCTACACGCGACGCCGGCGATCGAAGGCAGGGAATTTGGATCGAGACGGAAGGCTGCAGGCCCTCAGCTCGAAGCCATAAGCCGACGCCAGAGAGCTGAACCGCCATCGCCGAGCCTGCGGCGCCGCGAACAGCTGAGAGCTTATCGCTTACCGCCTTTTGCCTACCGCGCTCCGGTGTGCTTGAGCGTGCCGTGGCAGCGGGGGTAGGTGGAGCAGCCCCAGAGCGAGCGGAACGTGCCCTCGTGCCAGACCATGGGGGCCTCGCAATTCGGGCAATGATGCAGCTCGGGATTCAGGATCTCATTGAGTTGCTGGGTCATGAGCCGCGCCAGCGCCTGCGCGGCGAGTTCCCCGCCATCGACCAGCGTGATGGCGTGTTTTTGCGCGGCCTCGGCGGCGGACGTGGCCCAGCCGTGCAGGGTGTAGATCACGCCGCGGGTGGCCTCGAACTGGGCCATGCCGTTGAGCAGGTCTTGAATGACGGCTTCCTTCACGACGCGCGTGCGCCAGTGCTTGCACTGCACGAAAATCCGTTCGCTACCCCGATCCGCGATCAAATCCACTCCGCCATCCGGCCGGGCGCCGCCTTTGCGCACCACATCATAGCCTTCATTGCGCAGCAGCGCCGCGCAAAGGCGCTCGAACTGGTACCAATCAATTTCGCCCAGCGCCGTGAGAATGGACTCGGCCGTCCAGAGGTGCACCGGTGACAGAATGTTCGCCGCGGCGGAAAACATCGGGAAAGGCGTGCCGGACACTGGCGCGCCGGGGAATACGGGCGGAGTCCAGCCGGGAGGCCGGAAGGGCGGACGGGAACGCGCCTCCGCGGACTTGCGCTGCAGTGTGCGGGCCACGAACGCGAGCACGAGGACACCCGTGCCCGTGAAAGCGAGGGACCCGGCGAGGTCGCCGCCGACGCTGAAGGCTTTGGTCAGACCGATGCCGCCGATGACCAGGACCACCAGCCCGAGACACAGGAGCCCGAGCTGGACCGCCAGGTCCGCCCCGTCGATTGCGTGTTCGCGTTTACGCCATGCCATGACTCTGAGTGTGCAGCGTCACGCGCCGGCGAACAGCCTTTCGACTACCGGAAACACGGTAGCGAGCCTTACAAAAGTTTTACACGGAAGCCTGAGGCGTGGGTGTTTCAGCCAGGCAGGCGAACGAAGCCCCTGCGGCCTTTGTCACTTATTAAGTGACAAATAAATTTAGTTTCTAAGAGGAGAATTGGCGGAGCGTGGAGAGTTTGCCACTTAATAGGTGACAAACATGCCGGCACACTGAGCCTTTGCCTGCGGGTTGCTCAATACTTCACTTCGCGACCGCGGGGATCGAGGCGGGGCGATCGGGTGGGCTCGTTTGCCCTCCTCCCATTTGACCTCTGGGCGCGCGAAGTCGTGATGCAGGCTGTTCTGGCAACCCAACCCCGTGAAACCATGAAAGCCTCGTCCTTCTTCGTCTGTGTCGCGCTGCTGGTGGCCGGCAGTGCTATCGCTCCGGTCATGGGTGCCCAGGCCGGGCCGGCCGGTAAGCCCGAGACGCCGGCGGTTGCGAACGCAAGGAGCGCAAAGCTCACCGAGCTAAAAAGACAACAGGCGGCGAACGAGGCCGAGATCCAGCGCCTGCGAGCCAAGGTCAAGCAGGACGCCGACCTACGCGTGGCGCACGCTCGGCAGGCCAAAACGCCGCAGCCCACGGATTCGCTTTCGGAGATGGGGTCTGCTGATCAACTGAAGATGCAGCAAATGATGGAGCGGAAAACCAAGTTAGAGGAAGAGATCTCCAAGATAATGAAGGAGGCCTCCGATGCTTCCAATACGCTCACCGGCAACTTGAAATAGTGCGCTGGTTCAGCCTGGCGATGGCGGGATCAGCCCGGTCTTCTGCCGCGTTTTGGCCCGGTGGTACAGGGCCAGGATGCGTTCGGGTTTGATTCGCCCGGCCACGCGCGCGGCGAGCCCGGCTGGGCCGGCCACCAGCAAGTCAGTCGCCGATTGAAAGCCGGCGTCCAGCAGCGCCGCGGTCTCGTCCCAGCTGGCCTCGAGCTCATGCAGGCGCTGGAGCGACCGCAACCCGGCGACGAGCTGCGGGGACGCCGGGACGCCGCGAAGATCCGCCAGATGGGTGGTCGCATTGAGGTTGGCCGTCACGATGTCGAAGGCCGGGTGGTCCCGCAGAAACTTAGCGACGCCGTTGAGGGCGGGGAGCTGCGCCAGCCGGCTCCCAACCGCCAGGTGCGCGGCGAGGGCGGCGGTCGGGAACTGTTGCTCGACGCTGGCCGCCAGCGCGTCGGCGTAAGCGGCAGGGGTGATCGTCATCCCGTCCGGTGTGCCATGCGTATAAGCCAGATCGAGCCATTCCTCGGGCCGGAGCGCCGCCAGGGGGTCCAGCGTACCTGTTTGCTCGTGAGCGAGGAGGCCTTGGAGCGCGCGCGTCAGGGAAAGGTTACCATGGGTCAACGCTCCGAGTCGCAGGGTGCGCGCCGCCCGAACCGCCGCCTCGCTATTGAAGTCGGGCAGTTCGCCGATCCCTTTGACCAGCTGGGGGTCGTCGAGGCGCAAGTCGGTCGCCGCAAACGCGAGGGCGCGCTGCTGAGCCGGACTGAGCGGAGCCGGCAAGGTGGCGAGCAAGTCACCCCAGCGGGTGGAAAGTTTTTCCGGTTCCGATTTGTCGCCGGTCTTGGCCATGCCGCGCAGGATGAGAAAGGTGGAAGGAAGAAGAAAGAATTAAGAAGTCTGAGTGGCCCGCCTTCGCCGAGCCTTCGCCAAGGCTTCGGCGGGCAGGCAAGATGGAGGGCAGGCTAATTCAGTCGGACGTCGACGAAGGCGGCTGGTCGCGCCCTAGGGCCGGCGACGGCGGAAACCCGGCTTGGTCACTCACCTAAGCCGTAACGATGCAGTGGCAATGGAGCCGCCGTTTGGGAAGTGAATGGTG
>OCZT010000551.1_pt1 | contig 37457 bp, 31 predicted proteins | sample 1539031 | NCBI WGS metagenome assembly OCZT01 (sample SAMEA3539308, study PRJEB22396) | soil metagenome | biome: tundra; feature: field; material: soil | place: USA | collected 2010-05 | depth 0.15 m
CCACACACATAACATTCGCTGTCATTATAACTTACCTGTTCAATCTTTCTTTTGAAATACTCAATTGAATCCACAGGGTTACCATTATAAATAAGATATCCGCCGGTATCGAGGATAATCAGCTTATCAAACATCTTAAATATCTCAGATGATGGTTGATGGATCACAATAAACAGAAGCTTGCCTTTGCGGGCGAGTTCCTTTAAAAGGTCAAGAATGTTTTCTGAGTCACGCGATGATAGACCCGATGTCGGCTCATCGAGGAACATAATTGCCGGTTCACGGATAAGTTCTAGAGATATGTTAAGCCTCTTTCTCTGTCCTCCGCTTATTTTCTTATTCAACGGGCTGCCTACCTTCATATCCCTTATTTCTGAAAGCCCGAGGTTTTTCAGAACACTGTCCACTCTTGTGATTATCTCTTCTTCTGTAAGATTATCAAAACAAAGTTTGGCATTATAATAGAGGTTTTCAAAAACAGTAAGCTCTTCAATTAGAAGGTCATCCTGAGAAACATATCCGATCAGCCCTTTTATTTTTTCTTTCTCCTTATGTATACTAATGCCATTTATCAACACTTCCCCTTCGTAAGGCTCAGAAATGCCGTTTAAAACTCCCAGAAGTGTAGATTTTCCTGCACCGCTGGCGCCCATTATTCCCACCATCCTGCCCGATTCTTCCTTGAAACTCATATGATGAATACCCACGGTTCCACTTTTGAACCGGAATTCAAGATTATTTACTTCATAAACTACTCTCGATGCTTTGAACTCCTCTTTGAGGAATTGCATTGTTACATCCCAATAATAAATTGGAGTTATTTTATATCCTTTAATAGATGAACCCTGGCTGAAAGGATATGCTTTGTCCTCCTGAAGCAACTGTCCATTCATCGAAAGTTCGCCGGAACCAATAAACCTTACAAAGTATTTATTTACAGATGGCACAAAAAGTATCCATATATGCCCTTTCAATAAATCTTTATATGCATGCTTGGCCTCTTTGTGGTCAAATTTTTTAATTCCGTTAATTATTAAAAGATCGGGGGTTGCCGGGACATTTGTAAATGAATTCAGAACGAAGCTTTCAATAAATTTATATTCCTCAGGGGTAATGTTTAATCCTTCTGCAAGAGTACTTATAAAACCAAGCTCAAGAGAACTTACTTCCTTTCCGCCCGTTTTGCAGAATTCAAGTGCCTGCATTACTACAACTATTCTCTGTTCCTGATCGAGCTGACCCTGTTCGTTGATCTCTTTACAAAGCTTCCTGATCCTGATTGCTATGGCTCCTTCACGTCTTTCTGTACTGCTCTTTTCAAGCTTTTTCCTGGCTTCTTCAAATTTTTCATCATACGTGTAGAGATATTTACTTACCAGTTCCTGGTTCAATAAACGTTTGAGAAAAACCTCAACAACACCTCTTCTTTCTTTGTCGTTACTCTGAGGTTTTGCAATTATCGCAAATAATTGCATAAGGGTTTCCAGGATCTTCTCACTCATACTGCATCACATAAATAATTCCAGCTTTGAAGATATGAAATTAGTTATTCGGGACAAAGAATCCTAATTAATGTTTTTTGGTTTAATCTGATTGTTTGTCTACCCAACCCGATGCTGAAGGCGTCAAATTCTAATAACAACAATCACATCTGTGCTTATAATTCGGCGTAGTTGTCCAACACCAGCGGTATTGAATTCCATTGATTAAGGCTAATTTATTAACGTTCGGTACTCTCCGGCATTAATCTGTTGTATGGGATGGAGATCTATCTCTTCTTGTTTTTCTTCTCTACCGAATAACCAAATTTTCCGATTAACGGTCCTGTCTCGTAGTATTTCCCATGTGAATAGCAAATAGGACCTGCTTCATTTAATTTAAAGAGACCACTCTTCTCGTCAATATATTTTTCATCAGCATTTACGGCAACTACCTCTGATATAAACATGTGGTGAGATCCGAGTTCTTTTATCTCTTTAACAACACATTCAATATTTACAGGTGATTCTTTAATCAAGGGCGCTTTTAATTTTGAAGCCGGAACAGGAGTCAATCCCATTTCAGAGAACTTTTTATGATCTTTTCCCGATTTCACACCACACCAATCAGTGGCAAACGCAAGTGATTTTGTTGTCAGGTTTATAACAAACTCACCATTCTTCTTAATAATATTATATGAATGACGCTCCGGCCTCACAGAAATATAACACATTGCCGGATTTGAGCAGATAGTACCTGTCCATGAAACTGTCATAATATTATACTCTTCTGGAATAGATCCGCAGCTTACCATCACCGCCGGTAAAGGATAAATCATCGTTCCGGGTTTCCATAAAACTTTACTCATAATTCAGAATTTGATTCAAATATAGCTCTAAATTTCTTTTAACCGCAAAGCACGCTAAGAGGGCGCAAAGTACGCAAAGTCAAAGCATTATAATTCAGCTCTTTGCAATCTTTGCGTAAAATCTTTGCGACCTTGGCGGTTAATGGATTTCTTTTTTTTAAGGTAACTCCATTGCCACATTGACATAAAATGCTGATAATAAGATGTCAAAACGACAATAAAGTCGTATTGATAATAACTGGCAGCAATTTTGCAGACCGGTATTCAAATATAATATTATGAATTTAAGCAATTTCACATTAAAAGCTCAGGAATCTGTTGATAAAGCATTCAATATCGCTGCTGCAAAAGGCCAGCAGGCAGTTGAATGTGCTCATATTCTCAAGGGGGTCATGAGCGAAGCAGAGAGTATCACAAATTTCCTTTTCGGAAAGATGGGAGTCAATACTTTATCCCTGACAAAAGAGATCGATCAGCTTATTGATTCATATCCAAAGGTTAGTGGTGCTGAGTCCTATGTATCTTCTTCAGTATCAGAGGCATTCAGAAAGGCAAATGACCATGCTTCACGAATGAAAGACAAATTCGTTTCATCAGAACATCTGCTGATGGGTATTCTTGATACTGAAGACAGAACCGCAGTGATTCTTAAGGATAACGGAGTAACCATGAAAGAGTTGATTGCAGCTGTCAATGAACTCAGAAAGGGAGCAACTGTCGAAAGCCAGACCTCAGAAGATACTTTTAATTCATTGAACAGGTATGCTATAAATCTTAATGAGAGGGCACGTTCAGGAAAACTCGATCCGGTTATCGGAAGGGATGATGAAATCCGCCGTATATTGCAGATACTGACACGTCGCACAAAAAACAATCCGTTGTTGATCGGGGAACCAGGTGTTGGCAAAACAGCTATCGCCGAAGGCCTGGCTCACAGGATAATAAGGGGAGATGTTCCGGAAGATATTAAAGCTAAGATAATTTACTCTCTTGATATGGGCGCTCTTATTGCCGGAGCAAAATATAAAGGGGAGTTTGAAGAGAGATTAAAATCGGTTGTGAATGAAGTTATAGGATCAAACGGGGAGATAGTTCTCTTTATCGACGAGATTCATACTCTTGTAGGTGCAGGTAAATCCGAAGGAGCAATGGATGCAGCCAATATCCTGAAACCCGCTTTGGCAAGAGGTGAGCTGAGAGCCATCGGGGCAACAACATTAAGTGAATATCAGAAATATTTTGAAAAAGATAAAGCCCTTGAAAGACGTTTTCAGGTTGTAATGGTTGATGAACCGGACAGGGCGGATTCCATTTCAATACTGAGAGGTATACGTGAGAAATATGAAACACATCATAAAGTTATTATCAGAGACGAAGCGATCATTGCAGCAGTGGACCTGTCCACAAGGTATATAACCGACAGGTTTTTACCCGATAAAGCAATCGACCTTATTGACGAAGCAGCGTCCAGGTTAAGACTTGAAATGAATTCAGTACCGGAAGAGATTGATGAAGCGGAAAGAACGATAACACGGCTTGAAATTGAAAAAGAAGCCGTAAGGAGGGATGGTGATACAGTTAAAGCAGAAAAAATCTCTCGTGAACTCGCTGATATGCAATCGAGAAGAGATGGACTGAAAGCCGACTGGAGATCTGAAAAAGATATGATTGAAAAGGTGCAGGTTAAAAAAGAAGCCGTAGAATCTCTTCGCTTCGAAGCTGACCAGGCCGAGAGAAGTGGCGACTATGGAAAAGTGGCTGAGATACGGTATGGGAAAATCATTGAGCTCGAAAAGGAAATATCAAAACTGAAGGAACTTATCGAAAAGAAAAGAACCAAAGGATCCCTGATTCAGGAAGAAGTCCGATCGGAGGATATCGCAGCTATAGTATCTAAATGGACCGGAATTCCTGTATCGCGGATGCTCGAAAGCGAAAAAGATAAGTTATTGAAACTAGAATCTGAATTACACAAAAGGGTAGTAGGACAGGACGAGGCTATAACAGCTGTTGCTGATGCGGTCCGCAGATCAAGAGCCGGATTGCAGGATCAGAAAAAACCTTTGGGTTCCTTTATCTTCATAGGAACCACCGGTGTCGGAAAAACGGAATTGGCTAGGGCCCTTGCAGGGTTCCTCTTTAATGATGAAAACCTGTTAACACGTATAGATATGTCAGAATACCAGGAGAGACATTCGGTATCAAGACTTATTGGTGCACCTCCCGGGTATATTGGATACGACGAGGGGGGACAACTCACTGAAGCTGTCCGGCATAAACCGTATTCTGTGGTACTTCTCGATGAAATTGAAAAGGCACATCCCGATCTTTTCAATCTTCTTTTACAGGTGCTCGATGAGGGAAGACTTACTGATAACAAAGGCCGGACAATAAATTTCAGGAACGTTATTATTATTATGACATCAAACCTTGGATCAGAGCTGATAAGGGACAGGATGGATAAATGGAATAATAAAATGCCTGAAAAGGAAGAGGAACTCCTCAGAAAAGATATATTTTCATTATTAAGGAGAACACTTAAACCGGAATTTCTTAACAGAGTTGATGAAATTGTAATGTTCAGACCTTTAAATAAAGATCAGATAAAAGAGATTGTGAAAATTCAGCTCAACAATATAGAGCATATGCTTACCGATTATAATCTTAAACTTATTGTTAAAGAGGGTGCTCTTGACTGGTTGACGGAAAAAGGTTATGATCCCCAATTGGGAGCAAGACCAGTAAAAAGGCTGATTCAAAAGGAAATAGTCAATGAATTATCAAAAGAAATTATAGGAGGTAATGTTACAAAAGACGACACAATTGTTGTTGATACAAAGAATGATCACCTTTCTTTCAGTAAGGGAGCAAAGTAAATTGAGAATTATCTGAACGACCTGATACAGGTATCAATATCGGAGTAGATTTGAAAAACTGTATGAAGGTGAAGTGTCTCGAACAATTCAGTAACTCTGGGTTCCGGATTAGCAAATTTCAGTATGCCGTAATTGTTCCTGGCTGCTTTCATTATTGACAAAAAACAGCCAAATCCTGAACTGTCAATATATTCAACACCCTTAAGATCAATTATTACTTTTGAATTAGAATTGTCAAAAACTTTAAGAATCACTTCACTTATTTCATCGATGATCAGAGCATTTATTTTATTGACAGAGAAGGATATAATATCTATTTTATCCTTTTTTTCAATATTGATCATTCAATTCCCTTTTAACCTGTCACTGATTAAATCATCAAGCTCCCTGATCGCCTCCTCTGTCTCTCTTTTAAATCTTTCCAGATACTGTTCGTATAATTGAGATTCCTTTCCTTCCCTGGCCTGAAGTTCAAATGTTTTTAACATACCTGCCATCTCAGTCATCCCCATTATGGCAACTGATGATTTTGCTTTGTGAGCGAGCAATCCCAGCGAAGTATAATTCTTTGATGCCAGATAGGATTTCATCTCATTATATATTTCGACCGATTGTTCCTTAAATATTACGACTATTTCATTAATGATCCCGGGATCTCCTCCTGATACAGAATCAAGATATTCCATGTTTATGAATTTGTAATCCATAATTTTAGAGAGATAAAATTTTAAAACACTGTGCAAAGAATTTTAATCAAATATAATAAAATTTTGGTCTGCCAGGGTACAATTACCCCCTTATTAATAATGGAGGTTTTTTAGATAAAGGAAATAAGTGCTACTTTTATAATTATTAAAACCAGACGTTATGCGATTTTTCCTTAACTCACTAATAGCTGTGTTTCTTCTGGGTTCCTTAGTCCTGGATGCTCAGACAGATGTGTCCATCCATCGGAAGGAATTCAAAATTAAGACATCAGGATTTGAAGAGGCATGGAAACATGTGGTTAATGGAAATGCTTACTACGGTGAAAAAGGTATCTGGTATAACGATGCATATAATGAATATTTACAGGCCCTTATATATAATAATACAAATGCTGAGTTAAACTATAAAACAGGTGTATCGGCTCTTTTTTCAGACAAAAAAGAAGAAGCAGCCGGTTTTTTTTTGAAAGCTATCGGACTAAAGAAAGATGTTGCTGACGATGTTCTTTTACTAACCGGAAGATCACTTCAGTATTCCGGAAGATTTTCTGAAGCCATCGAAAAATTTACCGGGTACCTGAGTTCCCCCGGGAAAAAGACTCAAAAGAATATTTTACTTGCACGTGAGTGCATTCAGGAATGTAACTCTGCTTTGATTATAACAAAAGATACATTGAGAATTTCTATAGTTAATATCGGGCCAAATATAAACTCTAGTTCGGATGATTATTCCGAAGTCTTTACATCTGATGGGAAAACAATTTATTTTGCCTCAAGAAGGGAGCTTCCGAAATCAGGTAAACGTCATCCCGACACAAAATTTGATGAAAACATATTTATTTCACGGTTCAACAATGATTCATGGGAACAAGCAACTTTAGCCGGAAAAAACCTGATCACAAAGTACTGTGAAACTCCTCTTTTTGTCAACTCAGCCAATAACATGCTCTATGTTTATACCGGTTATACAAATAATGGTGATATAAAGGTGTCATTAAATAAGAAAGGTATCTGGAAAACTCCCGAATCTATTCCATACGGGATCAACACCAGAGGATCCGAAACCTCTTTTACATTCAGTCCTTCAGGAAACGAAATTTATTATGTCTCAGATAAGGGGAAGGATAATATCGGCGGAAAAGACATCTACTTTATAAAGAAGATAAGCGACCGGAAGTGGTCAAAACCACAAAATGCCGGGAAGATAATTAATACAATCTATGATGAGGAGGCAGTTAGATTTTCAAAAACCGGAGACACTCTTTTTTTCAGTTCCAGGGGTCATAACTCAATCGGTGGATTTGATATCTTTTATAGCATAAAAAATAAGTCTGGCGCCTGGGACACTGTAAAGAATTATGGTTATCCCGTAAACACGCCCTGGGATGAAATCTTCTATTATCCTTCACCTGTTGATGACAGCTCATTTTATTTTGTTTCGAATCGTAGTGGTGGATTCGGTGGATCAGATATATACCAGGGAAAGATACTGCCGCCGAAACCTGTAATTGTAACACCTCCTCCACCTAAACGTGATACTGTGATTATAAGGGATACTGTAATAGTTGTAAAACAAGCTGCCCCGACATCTCCGGTTACACCAGATATTCAGGCAGTATATCTCATTGGAAAAGTCAAAGATTCCGAATCGGGTGAACCGGTATTAGCAAAAATTGACGTCAAGGATATTTCCACCGGCGATGTTATCGCAACTACTGCAAGTTCTGATGCGGATGGCAGTTACAGGGTGAAACTGCCGGCAAAGAAATCTTATTTTATTGATCTGCATGCCACAGGTTTTCTATCAGATATGAAACGAATAGATGTTCCTGAAAACTGGTCCAAAGAAGTCTATAATCTTAATATTGAATTGATTAAAGTTAAGGTGGGAAAGAAAGTCGTACTGAAAAACATCCTGTTTGAAACCGGGAAATCTATACTTACAGCCGGTTCACATACAGAACTGGATCATTTATTGAATATTATGAAGGAGAATGCTCAGATGAGAATTGAAATATCAGGGCATACAGATAAAACAGGAAGTGAACCACTTAACTTTAAACTTTCGGAAGCCAGAGCAAAGGCAGTTGTTGAATACCTGGTTCAAAGAGGTATCTATCGTTCACGAATGGAATTCAGAGGTTATGGTTCATTGCAGCCTATATCTGATAATGCCACCGCTACCGGACGGGCTAAAAACAGGAGAGTTGAATTTAAAATCCTTGAATTCTGATAATCATCAGATTTTTTAAGGAAAGTATTTGTTTGCTTTGCGAATTCCACAAAAAGATGATGGATACTGTTTATTGTTTAAAATTATATTTTAATGAAAAATACTGCTTTTATTAAATTTCACCAGGATGCAGGCGCCAAAATGGTTCCTTTTGCCGGTTATAATATGCCCGTAGAATATTTTGGAATTACCGAAGAACACATTACAGTCAGAGAGGGAATCGGGGTTTTTGATGTTTCTCATATGGGAGAATTCTGGGTTACGGGTCCATCTTCTCTGAAATATCTTCAATATATAACCACAAATGATGTCTCTGCCTTGTTTGACGGGAAGATACAATATTCATGCTTTCCGAACGGTAAGGGAGGAATTGTTGACGACTTGCTGGTATACAGATATAATCCTGAAAAATATCTTTTGGTAGTAAATGCAGCGAATATTGAAAAAGACTGGAACTGGTGTGTGAATAATGCTGAAAGGTTCGGCCTGAAAACCGGTAAAGAACTTATTAATGACTCAGATGGTATAGCCCAGCTTGCCGTCCAGGGACCATTAGCTCTGAAAGCCATGCAGAAGCTCACTAAAACACTTGTGGAAGATATGGAATATTATACATTCAAGGTTCTGGATTTTGCAGGAATCAAAGATGTAATATTCTCTACTACAGGCTATACAGGTGCCGGAGGATGCGAGATATATGTTAAAAATGAAGACGGACCTAAACTCTGGAAAGCCGTTTTTGAAGCTGGTAAAGAATTTAATATCAAGCCTATAGGCCTTGGTGCCCGAGATACATTACGTCTGGAAATGGGTTTTTGCCTTTACGGAAATGATATCAATGATCAGACATCGCCAATCGAAGCAGGACTAGGCTGGATAACTAAATTTATCAATGGCAAGGATTTTATTGATAAAGCTCTGTTACTTAAGCAGAAAGTGGAGGGAACACAAAAAAGACTGAAAGGGTTTGTTATGATGGAAAGGGGTATACCACGTCAGCATTATGAGGTTGTAAATGTCAGGGGAGAACAAATAGGCGAAGTAACTTCAGGAACAATGTCTCCTATGATGAAGCAGGGAATTGGAATGGCATACATGAATAAAGGTTACTGGAAACCTGATACAGAAATATATATCCGTATCAGGAATAAAGACCTCAAAGCAAAGATCGTTAACCTGCCTATTTATAACAAAAGCTAAGAAATGATCTAATAATCATTTTATGTCTTTTAGAAAAACTCTTGGTATCAACTTTGTGCCTTTGTGCCTTGGTGGCCAAAAAAATAATGCCACCAGGACACCAAGACTCTAAGAAGCACCAGGGAAGAATACCTGATATGAGTAAAAGAAAACTGGAAACGTGTTTTTCACCGGCACTGTTTGAAGCCGAAGGACACGCAAATTCAATTGTAGTAATTATAGATATACTTCGTGCATCATCAGCCATATGCACTGCTTTTGCAAATGGTGCGGTTTCAATAATACCAGTTTCAGAGATAGCTGAGGCAAAAGAGTATAAATCAAAAGGTTATCTTGTAGCTGCCGAACGTGACGGTTCTGTCCTTGATTTTGCTGATTTCGGGAATTCCCCTTTCAATTTCACAAAAGATAAGGTGTGTGGCAAAACCATCGTTTACAGCACTACAAATGGAACAGGGCTGATAAACCTTACACTATCGGCTTTTATGACAGTTATTGGATCTTTCCTCAATATAGCAGCACTGGAACGATGGTTGGTTAAGCAGGACAGGGATGTCCTGTTACTATGTGCAGGCTGGAAAAACAGATTCAATATTGAAGATACTGTCTGCGCCGGAGCAATTGCAGATATGCTTCTGAGAAGCAATTGTTATACAACTATTTGTGATTCAACGCTTGCAGCAATTGATCTTTGGTTGCTGGCATCTCCCGATCTGCCAGGATACATTGAAAAGGCAGCACAGAGATCCAGGTTGAGAAACAAAAATCTGGATGATTGCATTGAATTCTGCCTTACACCTGATTTTACTGATAAAATTCCTGTAATGAAAAATGGCGCTCTTGTTGCTGATATTTAAATATTGCAGGTAAGAGTTAAATGACCAATGATATAATTATTTATATATTTTTGTAAATTACAGATTCATAATTATCTATTATTAATTATAAAAAGTTCTTTATGAAAAAACACAATTTTTATGCCGGTCCCTCAATTCTTCCGCAGTATACAATTGATAAAACGATAGAAGGAATAAAAGAATTCGCAGGCTCAGGTTTATCCATACTTGAGATCTCTCACCGTAGTAAGGAATTTGTTGCTTGCATGAACGACACAATTGCACTTTTTAAAGAATTGCTCGACATACCTGCAGGTTACCAGGTTCTGTTTCTGGGCGGTGGAGCAAGTTTGCAGTTTGCTATGGTCCCGATGAATATGATGAACACGAAGGCAGCATATCTCAATACAGGTGAGTGGGCCGGGAAAGCTCTTAAAGAAGCAAAGCTTTTTGGTGAGGTAGTGGAAGTTGCATCTTCCAAAGACAAGCTATTTAATTATATTCCAAAAAATTACACAATTCCATCCGATGCAGATTATTTCCATATAACAACTAACAATACAATATACGGGACAGAGCTTAAGAAAGATATTAGTGTGAAAATACCTCTTGTTGCTGATATGTCATCTGATATTTTCAGCAGGCCTGTTGATATTTCAAAATACTCTATAATTTATGGTGGCGCCCAGAAGAACCTGGCTCCTGCTGGGATGGCTTTTGTCATTGTAAAGGAAGATGTTCTTGGGAAAGTGGCCCATCCGATTCCGTCAATGCTCGACTACCGGATACATATTAAAGGTGAATCGATGTTCAATACTCCTCCGGTCTTTACGGTCTTTGCCGCACAACAGACACTAACCTGGCTGAAAAACCTTGGTGGTGTGATAGCCATTCAGAAGAAGAATATTGAAAAAGCAAAAATCCTGTATGATGAGATTGACAGGAACAAATTATTTGTACCTACAATTGCTGACCCTGAAGACAGATCCCTCATGAATATATGCTTTGTCATGGTTCCGGAGTATAAAGACCTTGAAAAACCATTTGCCGATTTTGCCAAATCAAATGGCATGCTTGGTATTGAAGGTCACCGCTCAGTAGGTGGCTTCCGCGCTTCTACTTATAATGCTCTTCCAAAAGAAAGTGTTCAGGCTCTGGTCAATACAATGAAGGAGTTTGAATCAAAGAATTAATTAATCAGAATATTAAGTGATGCAGGTGTCTTTGTAGTCTTAATGTTTAATAAAACTTCATTATGAAAGTACTTGTAGCTACAGAAAAAGCATTTGCTCCGGTTGCAGTCAACCAGATTCGTACAGTAACTGAGGCAGCAGGTTTTGAGCTTGTTATGCTCGAAAATTATAAGGATGTTTCGGAACTTCTTTCGGCGGTAGCAGATGTTGATGCCTTGATCGTCAGGAGTGATCTGGTTACCTCTGAGGTAATTGAGAAGGCGAAAGAGTTAAAAATTGTGGTACGCGCAGGTGCCGGTTATGATAATATTGATCTGCCTGCATGTACCGCTCACAATGTGGTAGCAATGAATACTCCGGGACAGAATGCAAATGCTGTTGCTGAACTGGCGTTTGCACTTATGCTTTACCAGGCTCGCGGTGGATTTGTTGGTAAATCCGGAACTGAACTCAGGCGAAAATCAATCGGAATTCATGCATTCGGAAATGTGGGGAAACATGTTGCCGAAATTGCAAAAGGATTTGGGATGGATATTTACACTTTCGATCCTTTTGTTATGGAGAAAGACATAAAAAAATATGGCGTTAAAGTCTGCAATACCACAGATGAGCTATACTCGAAATGTCAGTATATCTCCCTGCATATGCCCGCAAATGATAAAACCAAAAAGTCAATTGGTTATCAACTCTTGAAGAAAATGCCTAAGGATGCAGTACTCATCAATACCGCAAGAAAAGAAATAATTGACGAAGAAGGCCTTCTTAAGATATTTGAAGAAAGACCCGACTTCCATTATCTCGCTGATGTTGCACCGGATTGCGCTGCATTGTTCGAAGAAAAGTACAAAGGCCGTTTTTTATTTACATCAAAAAAAATGGGAGCTCAGACAGAAGAAGCAAATATGTACGCATGCTTGGCTGCTGCCCGGCAGATTGTAGATTATTTCAAGACAGGGAACGAAAAATACAAGGTAAACAAGTAATACTTAATATTTTATAATAAATGGCAGTTATTAAACCTTTCAGGGGGTTAAGGCCCCCTCGTGCTCTGGTAAAAGATCTGGCTTGTCTGCCATATGATGTGATGAATACTGATGAAGCCAGAAAGATGGCAAAAGGAAAAGAGTGTTCACTCCTTCATATAACGAGATCGGAAATCGACCTTCCCGCAGATATTGATACTCATTCAGAGCAGGTATATAACAAATCGGTTGAAAATTTCAGGAAATGGCAAAAAAACGGCTGGCTGGTTCAGGATGAATCACCGCATTTTTATATTTATGCCCAGACAATGAAAGGGCGTACCCAGTATGGAATCGTAGGTTGTGCATCAGTAGACGACTACCTCAATGGCATTATTAAGAAACATGAACTTACCCGCCCTGATAAAGAACAGGACCGTATGGTGCATGTCCGCATAAATAATGCAAATATTGAACCGGTATTTTTTACTTATCCCCAGGTAAAAGAGATTGATGAGATCGTTGATAAGATAGTAAGCTTGGAAAAACCTGAGTATGATTTTGTTGCAGAGGATGGTTTTGGACACCATTTCTGGGTTATTAAAAAAACGGAAACAAACAAATTGATTGAAAAACTATTTTCAGAAAAGGTTCCATATACTTATGTTGCTGATGGCCATCATAGAACAGCCGCTGCTGCACTCGTAGGGAAAGAGAAGCGAGAAAATAACCCGTCCCATAACGGAACCGAAGAATATAACTTTTTCCTGGCTGTGCATTTCCCTGTTGACCAGTTACAGATAATAGACTATAACAGAACTATTAAGGACCTGAATGGTCTGACCACTAATGAATTGTTAATCAGGTTGGAATGTGGTTTTATTATTGAGGAAAAGGGAAGCAAAACATATAAACCTAAGAAGCTTCATAACTTCGCAATGTACCTCAATGGAAAATGGTTCAGCCTTACTGCAAAAGCGGGCACCTATAATGACAATGATCCGATAGGTGTCCTTGATGTAATGATACTTACAAATCAGATACTCAGTCCGATACTTGATATTCAGGATCTCCGCAGGTCTAAACGTATTGATTTTATCGGAGGAATCCGTGGTCTTAATGAACTTAAAAAGAGGGTCGATAGCGGTGAGATGAAAGTGGCGTTTGCACTTTATCCGGTATCAATGAATCAACTAATTACAATAGCCGATTCAGGTAATATAATGCCTCCCAAATCAACCTGGTTTGAACCAAAGCTCCGTAGCGGACTGGTTATTCATCTGCTGGATTGATTTGAAATTATTAATTTTTATGTTGTAAATCTGAATAAGCAATTTCTTGGTGACCTTTAAGCCCTTTGCGGTTAATGTTTTCACTTTTCATTATTTTTATAGTTTAATATTTGTCAAGAGATGTCCGATATTGCCGGAAATATACACTTCCTGAAATCACAGATCCCCTCATCTGTCAAACTTGTCGCAGTATCGAAAACGAAACCGGTAAGCGATATTATCGTGGCTTATAATACAGGACAGCGATATTTCGGAGAAAACCGGGTTCAGGAACTTATGGATAAAAAAGATCTTCTCCCGTCAGATATTGAATGGCATCTCATTGGTCATCTTCAAAGCAATAAAGTAAAATATATAGTACCATTCATAAGTATGATACAATCCGTTGATTCATACAATCTTTTAGTTAAAGTTAACTCAGAAGCATTAAAAATTAAAAGGGTTGTCGATTGCCTGCTGCAGATTCATATAGCAACTGAAGAGACAAAATTCGGATTTTCTATGCAGGAACTCAATGAAAATATGAAATCAGAGAATATATCTAATTTGAAAAATATAAGGATCAGTGGTGTGATGGGAATGGCTACATTTACATCTTACAAAGATCAGGTTAAGAAGGAATTCGGATACCTGAGAGATTGTTTTCAATCGCTTAAAGACAATTACTTTAAATCAAGCGATTATTTTAAGGAAATCTCTATGGGAATGTCGGGAGATTATGAAATTGCTGTGCAGGAGGGAAGTACAATGATAAGAATTGGAAGCCTGATTTTTGGTGAGAGACAACATCAAGAATAAGAAAATACAATTCGTTATCTTGATTTTAACTATGTGTATCTATGTGTTTCCTCTTTTGCACTCTGTGTAACAAAAAATATGAAGAACTTATTCAGAGTTACACGGAGAAGCACAGAGAGCAGCAGAGAGAAGCAGGTTATCTTTCCAGAATCGCAATTAATTCCAGTGTCAGTTCCTTCTTTTCTTTAATTTGGGAAACAGGGCTTTCCTCAAGCATCTTCATAATTTCATCTTTTGATGCCTTGCTTAATTTATGAACTGACTCTTCGATAACTGTGAGACATTCAATTGCAGTTATATAGTCTCCCTGAAGAAATACTTTTGCCAGATCAGGAGAATAATCTGAATAGTTGAGTCCCGACTGCCAGCACGATGATATTAACATGCTGATTGTATCTGATTTCCATTGTTTCCTGATTTCCTTTATAATTTCCTGACAAGCAGCCTGGTCCTTCAGATCATTCATAAAGCCCGCTATGGTTTTTCTGATTGAGAAATCATCGGTCCTTTCATAAAAAGCAGTAAGCAAACCTATCGCACCTTCAAAAGGCTTTTCCTTACGAAGCAATTCAATTGCTTCATTTATAACAATATTACTATCTTTATTAAGTATTTCATCAAGCTCTTTAATTTTCTTCTCTGATTTTATCATTTTTAGGAATTTGAAACAAAGTTAGAAATACCATCAATTAGTTAAAGAGGTTTTTGAAAAATAAAAATATTATACTAATTTAGTCGTGAAATAGGTTTGACAATTAAATATTTATATCATGAATAAAAAATATGGAATTTGTTCAAAAATTCTGATAGTAGTTTTAATGTTTACCAGTCTGCTTATAAGCTGTAAGTCTGGGGGTACCAAAACACCCAAGGAAGAAGTAACTGTAAGTGTTCCAAAAGATAAAGCAGCTGTGGTAGAGGATATTAAGCAGGCAGAAAAAATATTTAATGCACTGCCTTCACCCCTTGAATCAGCTATGCTAATTAAATCTGCTGGCGCAAGGTTTGATGAAGCTTTACTCAATCCTGTTGGTAATGTAAATAGTTATGTAACTAATAAAAGTATGGCTCTGAATCTGGGAATTTATACCTGCGATTTAAGTTTTGCCAGTTTATACGAACAAACGCAACTGATTATTGATTATATGAATGCCGCCAAAAAGATGGCTGACGGACTGGGTATCCTTAAGGCAATTGAGCAGTCACAGATTGACAAACTTGAGGAAAATATAAATAACAGTGAAGTTATTATGGAGATTGTAAGCGAAACTTTCATGAATTCTAATTCATATCTCTCAGATAATGGTCAACCGGCAATTGCAGCTATGGTCCTTGTAGGAGGATGGTTCGAGGGGTTATACATTTCAACTCAACTTGTTGATATGAAAGAATCTAATGGCAATAAACTTGTCGGCAGAATTATTGATCAGAAACTTTCAATCGACATACTTATAAATTTACTTGAGAGTAGCAAAGGAAATCCGGCAGTTGATGACCTTATAGTTCAGGTTAAAAAGCTGAAAGTGGTCTTTGACAAGATCACAATCACAACCTCAAAAATCAGACCGGAGTTTGACAAGACGTCAAATACTACAATTCTCAAGTCAGAAATAAAGACTGATATGACACCTGAAGTATTCAAAGAACTCTCTACAACAGTTTCTGAGATTAGAAAGACATTCGTAAATAACTAACCCCATGAGAATACCTAGAATAATTCCGATACTGACATTGCTTATAGTTACAACTACACTTAATGTAGATGCTCAGTGCAAAGCATTCGCTAAAAAAGTTTGTATCCCTGAGTTGGGAGCATATACACATGATGGTAACTATCATGCTGCAATACTTGTTGAAGGTGAAGAGGCTGAATTGTATAAAACATTTTACTCCGATATGGAATACAGAGTATCAATTTGCGGAGAAGATAAACTCCCGGAAGTAGAATTCAAGGTACTCGATGCAAATAAAAATGTACTCTATTCAAATAAGGATGCGAACTATGCTAAAACATGGGATTTCAAACTACAATCAAGTCAGCAGCTTAAAATTGTGGTTAAAGTAAACTCATTTAATAAACCCGCTGAAACACCGGCAAGTGGTTGTGTTGCAATAATGTTCGGGTTTAAAATAAAAAAATAAAATATATTAAATAATTTTTATTTATAGGGACGTGCCGCGACACGTCCCTACATCTTTTATAAATGTTTTATTTTAGTTTCGGTGCCAGATATCTGCCTGTGTATGATTCTTTACATTTAGCAAGATCCTCTGGTTTGCCCTCAAAAACAACCCAACCACCGTTTTCACCTCCCTCGGGCCCGAGATCAATAACCCAGTCGGAACTTTTTATAACCTCCTGATTGTGTTCAATCAGTATTACGGAATGTCCGTGATCGACCAGAGCATTTATTGATTTAAGAAGTTTGTTAATGTCATGAAAATGCAAGCCTGTTGTAGGTTCGTCAAAAATGAATAATATATGTCCGTTGGCTCGTTCCTGACTAAGAAAATAAGCCAGTTTGACCCTCTGGCTTTCACCACCCGAGAGAGTGCTCGACGACTGTCCCATTTTGATATAACCCAGCCCTACATCTGAAAGTGGCTTTAACTTCTCGATGATTCTCTTTTCATTTTTACCTGGATGTTCATTGAAAAAATCAATTGCTTCATCTATTGTTATCTCAAGCATATCATAGATATTTTTCCCATGATATTTCACCTCGAGTATGTCTTTTTTAAACCTCATTCCTTTGCAACTCTCGCATGTCAGTTCCACGTCTGCCATAAACTGCATTTCAACCCGTATTATCCCTTCTCCCTGACACTCTTCGCATCTTCCTCCTTCAATATTAAAAGAGAAATGTGACGCTTTAAAATTGTTCTGAACCGAAGCCTGCAGTTCAGAATACAGTTTCCGGATTTCATCATAAGCCTTAAGGTAGGTAACCGGATTTGATCGGCTCGATCTCCCGATCGGATTCTGATCAACCAGTTCAATCCCTGTCAAGCCTGTTGTGTCGCCACTAATCTCCCTGAACTGACCAGGTTTTAAATTGGTTCCGTTAACCCTGTCAGACAATACCTTATATAATATATCTGAAACAAGACTTGATTTTCCCGACCCGCTTACTCCTGTCACAGCAGTTATGGTGTGAAGAGGGAACTTTACATCAATTCCTTTCAGGTTATTCTCCCTTGCACCTTTGATTTCGATATAACTGTTCCATTTCCTCCTGGCTTTTGGGACAGGCACAACTAACCTGCCACTAAGATAACTTGCAGTTAGAGATTTATTTGCTGTTGTCAGATCGAGCCCGCCCTGGTAAACTAACTCACCACCCAGTCTGCCAGCCTCCGGTCCCATATCAATTATTTCATCGGCAGCTCTTATTATCTCTTCTTCATGTTCCACAACAAGAACAGAATTGCCAAGATCTCTGAGCTCTTTCAATACCGTAATCAGAAGGTTTGTATCACGGGGATGGAGGCCAATACTGGGCTCATCCAGGATATACATCGAACCTACAAGATTACTGCCTAAGGATGTCGAAAGGTTTATTCTCTGGGATTCCCCTCCTGAGAGCGATGATGAAAGTCTGTCGAGGGTAAGATATGGCAGGCCGACATCAATCAGGAACCTCACTCGGACTGTTATCTCTTTAATTAGTCTTTCAGCAACTTTGGAATCTGTTTCATTAAGCTCAATTGCAGAAAAGACCTCGTACAACTTTTCGACAGGTAATGAAACGAGTTCCTGTATTGTTTTTCCTGCAACCCTTACATATCCCGCCTCTTTACGTAATCTCGACCCTTTGCATTCGGGACATATAGTTTTTCCACGGTAACGGCTTAATAGGACCCGGTATTGGATTTTAAATTTTCTCTCCTCAAGATGCTGAAAAAATCTGTCTATACCATAAAAATATTTGTTTCCTTTCCAGAGAAGAGTCTTCTGTTCATCTGTAAGCTGATAAATGGGCTTATGTATAGGGAAATTGAATAATTCAGCATTGGCAACAAGCCTCTCTTTCCACTTTTTCATTGATTCACCTTTCCAGCAAACAACTGCATCCTCATAAACAGATAGGTTCTGGTTAGGGATAACTAGATTTTCATCTATTCCTATAATCTTACTATATCCTTCACAAACCGGACATGCACCGATCGGATTATTAAAACTGAAAAGATATTCCGATGGCTCTTCAAAGAGTATCCCGTCTTCTTCAAACTTATTCGAGAAACTTTCCCTAATCACACCATTATCACCAGGTATAACTACCTGACAATATCCTTTACCTGTCAGGAATGCCGTTTGAGCAGAGTCGGCAGCCCGGCTGAAACTATCAGCATCGTGATTTATTACAAGCCTGTCGATTACAATATTTATCTGTTGACCTGGTTTATATTCACCTAATGATTTCAACTCATCAGTTTTAATGAGTTCACCATTAGACTCGATCCGGTTAAATCCCTGTTTTTCAAGGAATGTAAAATATTCCGATACATTAATGTTCTCCGGTATCTCTGCGGAGGAAGTAATAATTACTTTGGTTCCTTCAGTAAGCGCGGAGAGAAAATCAACTATATCATCAACACTGTGTTTCTTGACTTCTTTCCCCGATACCGGTGAATATGTCCTGCCGATTCTTGCAAACAGAAGTCTCAGATAATCATATATTTCCGTAGAAGTTCCAACTGTCGATCGTGGATTTCGTGAATTTACCCTCTGTTCAATCGCAATGGCAGGAGGGATGCCGTTTATAAAATCAACCTCAGGTTTATTCATCCGGCCAAGGAACTGGCGGGCATAAGAGGAAAGACTTTCAACATATCTTCTCTGTCCTTCAGCATAAATAGTGTCAAATGCAAGAGAAGACTTTCCTGAACCCGATACTCCTGTTATAACAACAAGTTTATTTCTGGGAATTTTCAGACTGATATTTTTCAGATTATGTACCCTTGCCCCCTTGATTTCAATCCAACCCTGCATACCAGATCCTTTCTAAATTGTGTTAAAATTCTGTTAAAGCTCAAAAGTAATACTTTCAAATCAAAAAATTTATTTTCTTTGTATTACCAATCGTTAATAACTAAAAACAGACTGCCTATAGAAGATCTCTACTCTAGTTAATTAAAAGAGAGAGTTATGAATAAAATGATTTCCGATTATGACCTGATTCTGAGGTTCATAAAAGGTGAGCAGTCATGTTTTGAAAAGCTAATCCACCGCCATAAGAACAAAGTTTTCGCATATATAAGTCTTTATATACGCGATCAGGCTCTTGCTGAAGATATCTTTCAGGATACTTTCCTTAAAGTGATTCAATCTGTCAAAGCGGGTAAATATTCCGATAACGGAAAATTTATTTCCTGGGTGATGCGTATTGCTCATAATCTTATTATTGACCATTTCCGCAGAATCAAGCAGATGAATACTATTTCAAACGACAACTATGAATCTGACCTGTTTAATTCAAAATCTTTTGCTGAAGACAATATCGAAGATGATATGATAAAACGACAGATTCAGAAAGATGTCAGGAATATGATCAGCCATTTGCCTGATGATCAGAGAGAAGTTGTAATTCTTCGGCATTATGCCGGATTAAGCTTTAAGGAAATCGCTGACATAACCGATGTCAGTATAAATACTGCTCTTGGCCGCATGAGATATGCCCTCATTAACATGAGGAGAATAATGGTCGAGAAAAAAATCAGTCTGACTCTTAATTAAACAGGTATTTTTGTTTAGCCTGAACATATAAATAATTAATTATGCAATAATATATATTCCGGGGCGTTTTCATATAAATTGAAAACATGAAGCCTATGGTATTAGTTTCTACTCCTTTTATCACATTCCGGGATATCAAAATTAAAGACATAGATCTTATAGAAGATGCTTGGGGCTTAAACAATGAATTCTGTGATGTGATTGACCTACTCCGGCAGATAAATGAAGTTCCGGGGAGATGTTTGACAACGAACCTGATAAAAAAGATCAGGAAAATAGTTTAAAAGTTCAAAAAGAACACAGGAAGAATTCCTGTGTTTTTTTGTAGATATGAAATTAAAATAATATCTTTGTGATATTAATATAATATCATATCCTATGAAAAAAGAATTCATTGTAAAACCTATTACGGGTTATTTGGCCGTGCTGATGGCAATTTTATTCATCGGTGGCGCAATTGCCGGATTCGTCTACGAAATGATCTTGCCCGGCGTAATTCTCATTTTACTGTTTATCTTAACTGTTATTGGATTTACAGTTGTATATCCAAACGGATCGTGCGTTATGGTTCTATTTGGTGCATATAAGGGTACAATCAGGGAAAATGGATTCTTCTGGGTCAACCCTTTATATATTAAGAAACGGATCTCACTCAGAGCCAGAAACTTTAACAGTGATCCAATAAAGGTTAATGACAAAATTGGTAACCCTATCAAAATCGGACTTGTGCTGGTTTGGAGAGTTGCAGATACATATAATGCGATATTTGATGTGGATGATTATAAACATTTTGTATTAGTTCAAAGCGATGCAGCTCTGCGTAAGCTAGCCGGACTTTATCCTTATGATAATTTTGAGGATCATGATGCAGTTATCGCCCTCAGGAGTGGAGGAGAAGAGGTAAACAATGAACTTGAAAAAGAGATAAGGGAAAGACTTCATATTTGCGGCATAGAAGTGATTGAAGCGAGGATCAACTATATAGCATATGCAGAAGAGATCGCGAATGCCATGTTAAGAAGACAACAGGCTTCAGCAGTTGTGTCTGCACGCTTTAAGATTGTGGAAGGTGCAGTTTCAATGGTCGAAATGGCTCTTGAACAACTATCCATTAAAAATATTGTAGAGCTTGATGAGGAGAAGAAAGCTGCTATGGTAAGCAACCTGATGGTTGTCCTTTGCGGGGATAAAGACGCTACACCCATAGTAAACACAGGAACTTTGCATTCGTAAAATGAGTGAGAAAAAACCATTTGTTCTCAGGATCGACACGGAAAAACTGAAGTCTCTGGAGAAATGGGCTGCCGATGAATTTCGCAGCACTAATGGTCAAATTGAATATATTCTCGACCAGGCTCTTCGAAAATCAGGCAGATGGAAATCAAGGTCAGAAAACATTAAAAAGGAGGAATAATGGACGAAATATTAAAATATACCTGCCCCAAATGTGGCAATAAAGAATATGAAATTGGTGAAATGTGGACAAAAGGAAGCATTTGGACAAGCATGTTCGACTTTTATAACAGGAGATTCACCTTTGTTTCTTGTAAGAAATGTTGTTACACGGAATTATATAAAGTTCCCAAGAAAAAAATCGCTGAGGTAATTAACTTTATGTCAGATAGAACGCGCGTTCACTGATTAATAAAGTATATGGAATGGCAGGCAGCAATGCCTGCTGTTTCTGTTCTCAGACGACTTGGTCCAAGATGAACCGGGAAAAACTCACTTTCAACTGCAGAATCAATCTCTTCTATACTGAAATCGCCTTCCGGTCCTATCAGTATTATTGCATTCTCATTTTTAGTATATACATCTGATATCTTATCTCTTTTGATGGTCTCATTACAATGTGCAATCATCCTGATTCCTTTTAAATCCTTTGTTATAAATTCTTTGAACCTGCTGGGTTCATTCAGTACTGTTTTAGTTGTTTTTAGCGATTGTTTCATTGCCGAGATTATGAGATTATTGACTCTTTCGCTCTTTATTCCCGGCTTTTCAGTATTTCTGCATATTATTGGAGTAATCTCATCAATACCTAACTCAACGCTCTTTTCTACAAACCATTCAAATCGTTCGGGATTCTTTAATGGGGATATAGCAATGTGAAGGCTGTAATTTCTTTTTTCGAAATCCTTTATTTTCCCTGTAATATCAATAGTACACTTATTTTGATCCGGGTCGCTGATGATTCCATCATAAAGATTCCCTTTGCCGTCTATCAGCCGGACATTGGCGCCTCTAGTCATTCGTAATACCCTGATTAAATGCTTTGACTCTTTTTCATCAAGAGTGTAAGTATTACCAATTATATAAGGCGCATAAAATATCTGCATAGTAATTAATTTGTGTAAAATTAGCTAATTTGGGTTTATCTTTGCGCGACTTAGTGAAATCCTTTAATTATGAAGATTGGCCTTATTTCAGATACACATGGATGGATTCACCCAAGGCTTTTTGATCATTTTGCAGAATGTGATGAAATATGGCATGCAGGAGATATTGGCAATATTGAAACAGCTGATAAACTGGCAGGCTTCAAACCCCTGAAAGCTGTTTACGGCAATATTGATAATGACCTTATCAGAAGAATTTATAAAGAGAATATGATTTTCATGGCGGAAGAAGTCAGGGTTTGGATTACTCATATTGGGGGGTCCCCAGGGCATTACGACAGGAAAATTCTACATGCATTAAATGAAAATCCTCCTGATCTCTTTATCTGTGGACATTCGCATATTGCGAAGGTTATATATGATAAGAAAGCGGGATTTTTATACATAAATCCTGGCGCTGCAGGGTATAATGGGTTTCATAGATATATGACTGCAATAAGGTTTCAGATAGATGGAAAAAGCATTCACGATCTTGAACTGATTGAGCTTGGAGAGAGGGCCAAAATCATTTTACAAGACCATTAAGGTCCACGGAATTATCTTCAGCTTTATTATCCGACATCCTTTGAAGGAACTTGGTGAGCCGGTCACCCACTGCGATCATATATGAATAAGGAACCTTGGCCGTTGATTCGGGGTCTTTCCTTTCATTCATTTTCGTCTTGACAATAATTGTATTATAGCTGTTGTTTCCCGACTGTGTCATCATTAAACCTTTGAAGTAAGAAAAATAATACCATGTAGATTCATCTGCTTTAAGGTAGATATCGAACATATCGCCCGATCTTCTTCGCTGAATCTCAATATAGCCGTCTACATAAACATTTACAGGTTGGGGTCCTATAAATCCGATGCCGATTTTACCACTCGATCGGAAAGATGATGTAGATTCATTCCAGAATAGTTTTACATCATTGAGCAGGAGTTTGTAATTAAATTCTTTTGGCAGGTTCTTTGATGTGCCAAACAGATCCATTTCTTCCTTTAACTGTGATGCAACATTCACTCCCATAAGATCCTTCATCCCCTTGTTGTTCAGATCTGAATTTAAATTAACAGGTTTAAGGGAAGGCATCATCCTTATCTCATCTGCCATAACTTTCAGGGCCTCGGTTGAGAAATGAAAATCAAGGGCAAGGATAGCATCAATGTTAACTTTCCCCGAATCGATAGATTGGATTACTTTGCCTGCGCTCGTGAATTTTACAAGGTCAAGTTTTGCACCAAAATTGATATTTCCTTCTCCCGATAATATGCAGTAATTTTTGTCGAATGCAACCATATTTCCGGAAAGTGTCTGATCAATAAGCTTTTCGCGGGAAGCTATTAAGTATCTGCCTTTTGCCTTTTCATAGTAAAGCCATCCATTTGAATTTACGAGAGCAATATCGGTCCAGGATTTTTGTGCAGAAAGGAAAGCCGGATAAATTTGAGAGGAATCAATGTTTATGAAAGATCCTGAAAAAACGAGATTGTCATTTATGTCTCTCGGCTTGTCGCTGACCGGAATCATAACATTTTTTGGATCGATCCGGGATTTGAATTTAATTGTGTAACTCTCAAGCGTTTTACAGTCATTCAAGACTCCTGCAGCTCCTGTAAAAATAAGATTATCAGCCCTTGCTGAGAGTACAACATCACCTGTAAAAGTGAAAGCAGGATTTAACAGAAAGTTTTGAGATTTGGGTATATAGCCTCTGGCATAGGTCGTTGCCGTATCGACCTCCAACGCCGGGAAATTAATATGCTGGATCTCCTTATCTTCATTCACATAATCGTAGGTGGCACTGCCGGTATATCTTTTGTTAGATTCAATATCAATCTTTGCAGAATGCAATATATGCCTGTGGTTCAGAGCAATGATAGCGTTTTGCATCGTCTGGATTTTAGCTCTCCGGTTAATTACTATCTTACCGTTTTCAGGTTGGATAAGTGCATCAGCAATGTGAATATAATTTATGTTATCCGCTTCAATATATTCCTGGTCAAGGTGATAACTTCCTTTCCAGGATGAAAAAGCGACCGTATCGGAAATGTTGTTTGTTGCAAAGAATGTTGGCTTATCGAGTCCGGCGAAGTCAAGCTTAAGGAGTTCATCAGTTGTTAAAAGAGGAGTATTCGACTTTCCCTTTTGTTCCATACTGAGCACACGGTTTTCCATATTGTATGTAAAATCTGTCATAGTACAGATATACTGTATTTCGGGGAATTTTACGACTGACGAATCGGTATTCAATCTGAAATGTGCCATCTTATGATCAAAATTGATTTCGGTGTTGGCATTTTCAGCAATAAATGAGTATCCGTTAGTGGAGAGCGATTTAAGTGTATAATCAGCTGTATCGGCTTTAATTGCACTGGAAGTAAAACTGAAAAGTTTTGAAGTGATCCTCGAATCGGTTAAATTAATTATGCCAGTTCCATTCAATTTTGAAGGTGACATACTTAAACTGCCATCAAGGGTTGTTCCGTTCTCAAACATATTAAATGTCTTTCCGGTGGCAACGGTTGCTATATACTCATCTTTTTTAGTCAGCCATTTGATATCAACATCCTGACTTTTAAGTATAGGGAATATCCCTGAGCTGTCTTTTTCAATATTGAAAGTCGACGCATGAGTGATCATTGAGTCGGGGAAGAATTTAAACTCATCCGACATTGTTGTGGATGTTAAATGTTTCATGGTCCCACTTCCTACAAGTCCCTTATTACTCATACTCAGCGCATTGTATAAAACCCCCCTGTTATCATAGATTTCGATTCCTTCGGGAGGGATAGTCATGTTAAAACCCAATGAATTATTTTCCTGTATAACCAGATATTGCCGCATCGGTTTGAGTATATTTCCTCCCACAAATTCTCCCGACAGCTTCATATCCTTGTTTGAATAGTGATCTATATTTTCATAGGTGAAAGGATCAACCTTAAAGTAGAAATCCTTTTGTTTATAAACACCCTCGAGGCCGGCTATCTTATCATAGAAAATATATGAGTTAGTCGTAGCATTTATGATCGGATACTGTTTAAGGCTTTTTAATCCGGATTTGTTATTCGGATCGTCGATATAAAGTTCTGCAGTTCCAAGCTGTATTAGATTGTCTACATTTTGGATAATTGGATTTCCCAGCTTATCCCTTTTCTCTGTCTCCACTGAAATTTTAAGGGAGTCGATTTTTTGAAGCCTGATCTTAAATGTGTCATAGCTGAAAAAGAATTTGTGCCCGAATACCTTAAAAAGACCAGCTTCAACAACGCCGTCAAAACTAATATCTCTGTTTTTCCCGATTGTGAGTTGTTTATTATAGGGATAAATTGCAACCCTCTGAGAATCGCTAAGCAGAAAACCGGATACTCCATTGATTGTCAGTCCGTATTTTTTCAGGTCAAGAATGGCATTATCAACGGGAGCTTTTGTTTCACTTATTATATTTATGATATCATAGTCCTTTATCTTCGCAAATGAATCGAGGAAGTCTTTCGTCTTTTTCTTTATTGTGATTTCGTTATTAGTACGATTGTAGTAAATAAAACCCTTGTTGGCCATATCGATGCATAAGCCTGTAACTGCCTCCACAGGCTTGTTCAGCCATCTGGCAAATTCCTCGACCGGGAATGTCTCGGAATAGTACCATTGCGCAAATTTTGTCAGTCGGTTAAGCGGATGGTATTCATCGAGTCCCATCAATTGCAAAAAGTAGTCAGAATTGAAGAAGGAGGCTGATTCAAATTGTGCCTGTCCGAGAGAGGCTCCTCTCGCATGTGAAAGGACAATCTTCGATTCGTTCATATTCCATGATAAATATTCGAAATACATATCGAGGTTGTGAAAGGAATCGAAATAGGGGCTCTTCGAAACGGGGTTATTAGTCCGGAAGAGATTTACCTGTTTTGTTGCAGCAAAGTATGAAAACCCCAGGTTTGAATGATAGATTGAATCATTACCAAGATAAAGCGACATGGCAGCTTCCTGGCAGTTTAAACCGTCTTTTGAGAAGAGAAACTCTTTTGAACGGATTCTGAGATAAAGAGTATCATTTCTGAAAAGAGTGATTTTCGCAGGGATCGCATTTTCCCCGGTTCCTTTAACATTTGCTCCTTCAAATGTTAATCCACCCTCATAATTAACTCCTTTGTAAATGTTTTTAATCTTAAATTCTTTTTTATAAGTCTCAAATTGGGGATAGTTAGCTTTATCCTTATTGATAAAGGTGATTGCCTGATCGGCAAGTAAACCCAATACCGGTTCTTTAAAATAGGTAGTATGTGTGAGTCTTGCAGAATCAACAGAGAAACTGCTTTTTGTCATATTAATAGAATAATCATTGAGTTCAGCAAAAACATCTTTACGGGAATATCCGGCTTTTTCCCAGGTAACGACACCCTTGGTACCCCTGAATTCTAGTAATTCCGGATAGTATTTTCCGGTGACATTATACAGTTCAGTACTGTCTTTTTGTATGTAACATGTTAATGTAGCATTTGAAATAGTAACATATATAACGGTATCATACAAAAAATTAAGAGTACTGTTTTTTACTTTCCATTTAACACTTCCTGATTTGAACAGAACATTCTCTGTGACCATCAAACTGCTATTCTTAAAATATCTGTCGATGTAGTCATTTGTAAACATCTGATTAAATGCTATTCCACTCAAACCATTGAGCCAGTTTGTTATAAAAGCGATGTCATGTTTATATTCGATGAAATAATTAAGGGTTACAAGAAAATCATTAAAGTGGGGAGATGGTCTCATTTGTCTCGATGAGAGTTGGCTTGAAACATTGATTATTTTATCCATCGTTTCAGAGCTGAAAGCAGTGCTGTCCCATCTGGAAAGAAATGTATTAAGGTTAGCAATCTGATCAGGATTAAGGTTTGGCCCCATAAAAGCTGTTAGTTCCACTCTGAACTTTGAACGATCTCCTGAAAATGCCGATTTGGTCTGGGAATGCAGAACACCAGGAATTACTGCGAGTATTATGAAACTCAGAAAAACCAGCTTTTTTAACATGAGACTAATCTTTTTGTTTTTTACCCTACAGTCTTTTGGCCCCCCAACCCTCCTAAAGGGGGGCTAATTTTCTGTATTTTAAGAAATTATCTAGAAATTACCGAATTAGTCCCCCTTTAGAGGGATGGCCGCAAAGCGGACAGGGGGCAATCCTAAAAAGCTTCCACAATTGCTATAAAATCCTCTTTTTTAAGAGCGGCACCTCCTATCAACCCTCCATCTACATCGGGTTTTGAAAAGATTTCTGCGGCATTTGATGGTTTGCAGCTTCCTCCATAAAGAACCGGAAGTTTTTTAGCGCAATCATTGCCGTATTTCTCTTTAACAAGGTCGCGGATATATTTATGCATCTCCTGAGCCTGCCCGGGTGATGCAGTCAATCCTGTTCCAATGGCCCATACGGGTTCATAGGCGACCACAATCATAGCCATCTGTTCTTCGGTCAGACTGAATAATCCTTCTTCCAATTGTCTTCTGACTATAAGAAAATGCTGTCCTGCTTCTCTTTCTTTTAATACTTCACCACAGCAGAATATAACTTTTAATCCACTGTTAATTGCAAGTAATGTCTTCTTATTCAGAAGTTTATCGTCCTCGTGATAGAAGGTTCTCCTCTCGGAATGTCCGATTATAACATACTGAGCACCTGTACTTTTAATCATCCAGGCAGAAACTTCACCCGTATAGGCTCCGGATGCTTCAGTTGCACAATTCTGAGCTCCAAGAGCCACCTTCCCGTGTTTAAGAATTTCAGCCACACCAGCAAGATGTATAAAAGGCGGACATAAAATAACAAGCGCTTTTTCCGAAGGGGTTTCCTTAAAATACTTCTCAATTGACCCCGCGAATTTCAGACCTTCTGCCAGATCCATATTCATTTTCCAGTTACCGGCAACAATCTTTTTTCTCATATAAATCAAAGTTTTAAATTGTAATAATATTTAAATGTACAAAAAAACGGGTACTTAAAGTGATCTGAGGTTTCGAGTGCCTAAAGTTGAAATGTAAATTATTTGTTTACAATTAAAAGTTTGCTAAACCACTCCTTTCCCGGAACATTTGCCCACGACCATTTCCCGATAATTATACCATTTTTAATCAGAATGTATCCGGGATTTGCCCTTACCATTGTTTTCAATGTAGTCTCATCAGCTGAACAGAAAGTTAATCCGTTCCCATAACTTTTCACCTCTTCTGTTCCTGAAGAGGTCAGAACATAAAAGCTAATTCCGCTGGCTATACAATAATTGCCAAGTTTGAATCCGTCGGATAAAGCTTTATGTCCTGACTCAGCAAGTTTTTTTGAAATCATTAAGAAAGTATAACCCTGATGCGATAATATTTGTTGAGTAAGATCCTCACCACTCAATGATGTAATTATAAAGTCGTGTATTGGAGGTTTGTATCCTCTTTTTATAAGAATCGATTTCTGATCAACAAACTTCCAGGTTGAATCATTAGCCGGATAATCATTAATATTGAAATCCTTTTTGATCCCGTTTTTTTCATATATAAAAGTTGTCCTGTACTCATCGACAGGTACACCGTCAGGTACAATCATTTTATCAGAAATTTTTACACCTGTTTTATATGGAAGAAAATCGATAACAGGGAGATACATCAGGTTTGCGAATGAAAAAATTATGAAAAGAACAATAGCTGTGAATATTATAACCCATTCGGTCGTTTTGGCAAAAAGCCTTTTAATTTGATTTCTTCCTGTATAAAGTACTATCAATAAGAACACTAGCACTATATTTTTTCCGAATGTCTGCCAATTGGTAAGATGAATTGCATCGCCGAAACATCCGCAATCTGAAACCGGATTTGTAAGTGCAAGAATGAAGGTGATCGGAGTAAAGATTGCCAGAAGGATCATAACACCCCAAATTCCTGTTTTATACCTCAAACCAGTAAATATTGAGAAACCTGCAATGAATTCAGCAGTAGACAAAAAAATTGCAAGTGTAAGACTCAGGGTATTAAGAAACCCAAGGTGAAATGCCTGAAAATAATCATGAAATTTGTAAGCTGAGCCGAGAGGGTCAATTGCCTTTACTACTCCGGAGAAGATAAAAACCAGACCTATGGTTATTCTGCTTACAGTTCTTAAAATCTTCATTTCAGATAAGCTTTCTTTTATTGAAAACTTTTACAATAAGGTCGAATATTTCAGAAGGCGTTAGCATCGCACCTTTACTGTTACTGCAGTCAATAACTGCAAGATGGTCATCCGATTCTGAAACTCTCAGATAAATATCCCTGACCTTTTTCTGAAATACCATACTTTCTTCGTGGATATCCCTTGTACCGTTAAGATAATCCCTGTCATTTCCTGTTCGTGCCTTTGTTAAATTGTTTTCAGTAAATGTAAATGGAACATCGAGAAAAATATTAAGGTCGGGTTTCGGTATTGCAAAATGGTTAAACTCTAGAGACAAAATCCAGTTCATGAGCTTATCCTGTCCTGATACGTCGTGCAATTTGGCACACTGATAAGCTATATTGGAATAAGTATATCTGTCAAGCAGGACTATCTTTTCTTCTGATAGCCAATTGCTTATTAAGCTTGATGCATCCTTTCTATCGCCAGCATATAGCATTGCCACCAGATATGGATCAACATCATTCAGGGAACCAAATTCTCCTCTTAAAAACCTTGCAATAAGCTCGCCGAAGTATGGGGTTTCCGTTCTTGGAAAGTGCAGATATTCACAGTTATATCCTTTTTTTGAAAAAAAGTCTCTTAACAATTTAATTTGTGTTGATTTGCCGGCTCCGTCAACCCCTTCAATAACAAAAAGCTTCATCATTTAATTGATTTCATTCAGTACAAATGTAATAACCACCGGGCAAAGATGGAAATGTATGGAGGGTTTAAATAATAATTTCATTAATTTCGGCTATTCTTTAAAACTATGTTTCCGGAAAAACCCAGATATATAAACACGGGGGGCAAGTTGCTTGACCTTGAGATTCCCAAAGTTATGGGAATATTAAATATTACACCTGACTCTTTCTATAAAGGGAGCCGCTATAATACTGATGAGGATATACTCAGGGCAGCAACCAGAATGTTGGAGGATGGGGCGGATATTCTTGATATCGGTGGATACTCCTCGCGCCCGGGAGCCAAAGATATCACTGCTGAAGAGGAGAGTATTCGTGTTTTAAAGGCTATTAAACTGATAAGCAGGAACTACCCTGAGGCAATAATATCGGTCGATACTTTCCGGGCAGATATAGCAAGAGAGGCAGTTGTTGGATGCGGAGCTCATTTGATAAATGATATCTCAGGTGGCGATGCTGACAGCAAAATGTTTTTAACTGTTGAGAAGCTGAATGTGCCATATATTTTAATGCATATGAAGGGGGACCCACGCACTATGCAGAATAAACCAGTTTATGATGATGTGGTAGCTGATATTCTGAAATGGTTCGGAGAAAGGATCTTCAAATTGCAGAATGCAGGACTGAAGGATATTATAATTGATCCTGGATTTGGATTCGGGAAAACCATGGATCATAATTTTGATCTGCTAAGACGACTTGGAGATTTTTCTATAACCGGGTTGCCGGTTATTGTTGGCATATCACGAAAATCGATGATCTGGAAGACACTTAATATCTCTGTTGATGAGGCTCTTAACGGAACAACTGCACTAAATGCTATAGCCCTTTTTAATGGCGCGGATATACTTCGGGTTCATGATGTTAAGGAGGCGGTTCAGACAGTCAAATTACTACAAAAGATTAGAAATTCTGTAACTAATCGGTGAGATTCCTCGCTTCCGAATGAATTCACCGCAAGGCGGAGAAATGAGGAATCTCAAATCGATATGGCAGAGTCAGGAATAAAATGAAAATGCAAATGCAAATCTATTCACTTTACCCATTATTAATGATTCACGATTGTCATATCACATTTTTAAAAATGTTTCTATATTTTTAACGAATATTATTCCACCGGCATGCCATTTCATATTACCATACTTGATATTATTGATATTGTTCTTGTTGCATTAGTACTATTCCAGTTATACCGACTGATAAGAGGTACAGCGGCCCTAAGCATCTTTCTGGGAATATTTATTATCTACCTGTTCTGGCTTGTTGTTAAAGCGCTGAATATGGAGCTTATAAGTGCATTACTCGGTCAGGTGATCGGTGTAGGTGTAATTGCACTTATTATTGTGTTTCAACAAGAGGTAAGAAGGTTTTTACTGGTGATCGGAAATAAATATATCACACGCAGCAGGTTTTCATTCAGCAGGTTATTTTCTCTGGTCACAAATGAGCCCGGGAGCCCAAGAGAAGCTGAGGAGATAGTCAAAGCATGTGAAAGACTGTCGTCAAATAAAACCGGAGCTTTGATAGTAATTGGAAGAAAAAGCAGCCTTGCCCTTTTCTCTGAAGGAGGTGAAATGCTTAAGGCTCAGATCAGTGCAGAGTTACTCGAAACAATATTTTTTAAGAATACTCCCTTGCATGACGGAGCTGTTTTGATTGAAGGAGGTTTGATCCTTGCAGCCAGATGTCCTTTGCCAACTACGGACCAGGTCACTTTACCTCCCCGTTTCGGTATGCGACATCGGGCAGCAATCGGGATGTCTGAACACTCAGATGCGCTAATAGTTGTTATCTCCGAAGAGTCAGGTTTCATTTCTGTGGTTGATACAGGGGAGATCAGGGAAAATATAACTCCGAATGATTTGAGGAATATCCTTCTCATGGAGAAAGTCTGGTAGGAAGAAAAAATGACTGCCGGTATGCGGTAACCGGTTTGCGGCTTAATTTTACCGTTCCACACACCGCACACCGCACGCCCATTAAAATTTAATAAGCGTTGCTTGATGTTTATCATTTTATGATGTAAATTTGGTATTAAATGATGTCTGTCTGAAAAAATAAAAAAATGAGATCAAAATTTCTGAGACTTAACCGGCATGATTTTATTAAAGGATTGATTGTGGTAATCTTTTGCACCTTTTTGACAGGTTTCTATCAGCTTGTTGCTAATGGAGGTGTTATCAACTGGATAACAATTAAACCAGTTGTCATCGCAGCAATAGGATCAGGAGTATCTTATCTAACAAAGAACCTTCTGACCAACTCAAAAGGGGAGTTTATGAGGAGAGAGAGATAATAGCCTCACCGGCTCCCGTCCCCCGCTCCCAGGAGAGCGGGGGACGGGATTTAGGGAGAGGTTCTAGAAACTATACATCATCAGCGTTTCAGCATCCTTAACATAAATACTATTCCCTGAGATAACAGGAAAGGCATAGATAGGGGTGTCGGCGACTTTGTATTTGGCCACTTCCGAGTACTCTTTTCCGTCTGGTTTCAGAACCATCAGATTATTCGTGCTTGTTAACCCGATAATGACTGAACCGCAATCCACCATTGTTGAAAAGTCGCTGCTGACCGCATTATCAATCCATGCTGTCTGACCGGTGGATGCATTAAGGCAGTAAATTCTTTTCTGATCTGTAAAACCATAAAGGAATCCATCTTTAAGGATCGGGGTATTCCATTTCGCACCAACTGCAGGATTACTCCAGAGCTCTTTTGTTACGTATTCATTACCTGATTTCTCTACTTTAATTGCTTTCATTCCGGTACCCTGACCTGTAAAATAAATTGTTTGTCCGTCAATATAAGGACTGACACAATTATAAAAGCGTTGCTGAACCGGAGTTGCAATCTGCCAGAGGAGTTTCCCATCTGCTAAACCTAGTGCCATAATGTTTTTTTCTGTAATTACTACCAGAAGTCTTTTCCCTTCAATGGTCATAACCGAGGGAGATGAATAAGAAGGTCCCTCACCTGACCATTTCCATTTTTCATCGCCTGAGTTCAGGTCATAAGCAACCACCTGGCCATCATCCATCTTTCCGATATGCAGAATACACATTCCGTCAGTGATGAGGGGAGATGCTCCGGTAAAGAAAGCCGGAAAAGCATTTGAAGGATTATCTTTTCTCCAGAGAAGTTTCCCGGTTGCTGCATCGAGGCATGATAGTATACCTGATGCTCCGAATGTAACAATCTTTCCATTTGAAACTGCAGGCGTACCTCTCGGACCCGGGTGCTGCGAAGCCGATGGACCTGTAACAGCCATGGCAGCATAAGTGGTTTTCCAAAGTTCTTTGCCTGTTGCTGCATCGAGACAAAGTATTGCCTCCTGATCACCCTGACGGGTATTCAGATATATTTTGTTTCCTGCTAGTACAGGTGTTGCATCACCAAAACCTACTGATACTTTCCATACCTGTTTTAGTTCAGCCGGCCACGCAGCCGGAGCTTTAAATCCTGTTACCTTGCTGTCACGGTTCATTCCTCGCCATTGCGGCCAGTCCTGTGAGAAGGAGATTGTTGAACTTAAGATAAAGAGTGCAATTAAAACACTGATTATCAGATTAACTTTTTTCATGGTCTTTTGCTTTTGTTCGTTAATTGGACTTTTCTGTAAATTTAGTTTTTAATCAGCCGAAATGCAAAAAAAGACTTAAATTGCTGATACTAATTACCTGATTTTAACATTAAGATTCCAGCAGTCTTTCGTTATTTTGAAAACTTAGAACAAAATGTATTGGCGGAATAAAACTAAGGACGAATTCATTAAAGAGTTGCAAAAGCTTCAAAAGAAGTATGATTCATTAAAAGAATCATACGAAAAAGGCATCACTAAACGCAAGCTGACAACTGATAAATTGTCCGAATCTGAAAAACATTACCATACTCTGTTTAATTCGATTGACGAAGGATTCTGTATCATAGAAGTGATTTTCGACGATAATGAAAAGCCGGTAGATTTTCGTTTCCTCGAGATCAATCCGTCATTCGAAAAACAAACAGGACTCATTAATGTGCAAGGGAAGAGAATGCGCGAGCTTGCGCTGAAACTCGAAGTGTATTGGTTTGAAATTTTCGGAAAAATTGCTTTAACAGGACAACCGGTACGCTTTGAGAATATTGCCGAGCAGTTGCACCGTCGTTATGATGTTTACGCTTTTCGCTTTGGTCAACCTGAAAACCGACAAGTCGCTGTACTGTTTAACGACATAACTGAGCATAAGAAAACAGAAGTAGCTTTAAAGGAAAGTGAAGAACGCTACCGTTTGTTGTATGAAAGTAGTCTCGATGCCATTCTGTTGACATCTCCTGATGGGAATATATATTCAGCAAATGAGGCTGCTTGCACAATGTTCCGGAGAACTGAAGAAAATATTTGCAAAACCGGGAGGAACGGGTTAGTAGATCTCAGCGACCCGCGGCTGCCGGTATTGCTTGAAGAAAGAAGTCAGAAGGGAAGGACAGTCGGGGAACTTACTATGATCAGAAAAGATGGAACAAAATTTCAGACAGAGCTGACTAGTTCGATCTTTAACAATAAAGATGGTCAACCCAGGACAAGTATGATAATCCGCGACATTACTACAAGGAAATTTGCTGAGAATAAATTGATTGAGAGTGAAGAGCGTTATCATTCCCTTTTCAATGTTATAGAGGAGGGATTGGCGATTAATGAGATCGTTTTGGATGAAAACGGTGACGTGGTCGATTATATTATTCTTGCTGTCAATCCTGCATTCTCAAAACAAGCGATTTATAGCAATGTACAGGTAATCGGAAGAAGAGCGACAGATATTTATGAGGTGAGTACTGCATATATCCGCAACTGGTGGAAAAGTCACAGTAAAATGGATGGTGTTGCTAAAACTGAATTATATCATAAGCCCAGCAAAAGATGGTTTAATATTACCACAACACCGCCCGACGGAAAGCGATTCGCCACAATTTTCATGGATGTCACCAATCGGAAAAAGGCAGAGACTGAGCTTAAGAAATCACAAAGGAAACTTCGGAAACTGGCGGCTCACCTTGAGGAAATAAGAGAGAATGAAAGATCGAAAATAGCGCTGAACCTGCATGATGATATCGGGCAGAAGCTAACGGCAATGAACCTGGAAATAGCATGGGTCAAAAGCAGGATGGGAGTCCAGTCGCAGGTTGTAAAAAACAAACTGGAAAACATTAACCTGCTGATAAAAGAAACATTTGACAATATCAGGGAGATATCCTCTGACCTCCGTCCTTCCATATTATTTGATTTTGGACTTATTGAAGCTGTCAGGTTGCAACTTAGGAAATTCGGAAATATTTCCGGAATAAAATATTCATTTGATTATGATCCGGTTGAATTTAAAATTGATACTCAGTTTTCCCTGGTGATTTACAGGATACTACAGGAATCTCTCACCAATATTATCCGTCATTCTCTTGCTTCATTTACTGAGGTCAGGCTGAATTTAATAAATGATAAAGTTGTGATGATTATAAGAGATAACGGGAAGGGAATTGAGGAAGAAAAAATCAATTCATTAAAATCAATGGGTATAGCAGGAATTAATGAGAGGGTAAAATCAGTCAGTGGAAAGCTGGATATAGAAGGAAAGAAGGGTGCCGGGACAACTGTAAAAGTATCGATTCCAATAAAGAATATAAAAAAGCATGATTAAAGTTCTGATAACGGATGATCACCCCATTGTAAGGCGAGGTATCAGACATATCCTTGAAGATGATGAACGGATAGGTCTGATTAACGAAGCCGCTGACGGAAAGGAATTAATCAGAAAGCTGGCAAATCAGAAGTATGATGTAATTCTCCTCGATATCTCAATGCCCGGGAGAAGCGGGCTGGAATTAATCAGCCAGGCAAAAAAGATACAACCATCTGCTGCAGTTTTGATACTGAGCATTCATTCCGAAGAGATGTATGCCATTAAGGCTTTAAAATCAGGAGCTTCGGGATTTCTGACAAAATCCAGCGACCCTGACGATCTTATCCGGGCCATTATTAAAGTGTCAGAAGGTCAGAGATATATAAGTTCTTCCCTTGCAGATAATCTTGCCGAAAGTGCGGTTACGAATGACAGCAAGCCTCTTCATGCCTTACTTTCAGCACGGGAAATGGAAGTATTGGTCCTGTTTTCTGAAGGAAAAACTATAGCTCAGATTGCTTTAGAATTGTTTCTCAGTCCAAAAACCATAAGCACCTACAGGAAACGATTACTGGATAAGCTTAAACTTCATTCGACAGCTGACCTTATCAGATATTCTATATTGGAAAGTTTGAAAGAGAAGTCTTGAGGTCTTGTCTTTCGGGTTGTCTTAATCATTCGATTCAATTGTTTAAATGTCAATTCCAAAATGACTTTAAGGACTGAAATCGGCGACAGACCGGCCTTATCCAGTTTTTGTAGTCCAAACACCTACACAAATACTAGTCTTTTACCTATAACCAATTGCCCGACAAATGCTTAACTTGTTAAAACTGATATTTGGACATATTTTTTTATTACCTGATTGGGAGTTTTATTCTTTAGATAATAAAAGAAATTTGAGGTTAACATAATTTATAAGTGTCAGATATAAAAGGCATTATAAATTATTAGAACTAAAATTACTGGGATGTCGGAATCTAAAATTACACCTGAACAAAAGCAAACCATTCCATGGAAACTAGCTCTGATATTCCTTTTATTCTCAGCTGCAATAATTCTGTTGGGTATTTATTATTATAGATCCCAAAGAGCCCGGATTTTCGCCGAACAGGAAAATAACCTTTCAGCTATTGCATTTTTGAAGATAAACCAGATTGTAAGCTGGCATAATGAGCGGCTAGGTGATGCAAAAGTCATTAAAAATGATGAACCTTTGATCAGAAGTATTTCGCATTTTTTTGGCAACAAAAACCAGGAAATTAAAACTGAACTGGATGACTGGATGAAGTCAATAATAAATGAATACGATTACAGCAATGTGTTAATTGCTGATACTTCATTAAAGGTCAGATTATC